>CENJ01174108.1_pt1 | contig 20417 bp, 20 predicted proteins | sample 356161 | NCBI WGS metagenome assembly CENJ01 (sample SAMEA2619531, study PRJEB7988) | marine metagenome | biome: marine biome (ENVO:00000447); feature: surface water layer (ENVO:00002042); material: "saline water (ENVO:00002010), including plankton (ENVO:xxxxxxxx)" | depth 5 m
CAAAAGGAAACGTCTGCCTTTATCCCTTGGATGAGGAAGGTCACAGTAAAAGCAAAATAATTTTGCTTCTGGAACGTCTGATCGCTTTTAGATTGAACATATAGAGATGATAAATTAGGAGTACACAAATGATATCAATGTTTTTTAAAGGGCTTTTTATATTTCTCATCATCGATGCACTATGGATAAAATGTGTTGCATTACCAATGTATCAAAGTGCTATTGGTAATTATCTAAACCCAATTATGTCTTCTCCTATTTATCTCTTATCTGCATTTGGTGTTTATATTCTTCTTGTCCTCGGTATTGTTGTCTTTGTCATGCCATTGACTAAAAACATGAACCTGTTGCACAGTGGTTTATATGGTGCCTTGTATGGGTTTATCACGTATGGTGTATTTGCATTAACAAATTATAGCGTCTTATCTATTTGGACTTGGCCACTCTTACTGGCTGATTTATGCTGGGGTTTTGCAATTGGTGCATTAGTCACTATGGCATTAAAATTACTTTAACGACACTTTGAACTAAAAAATACTTTCATAATCTGTCATTTAATGTTAGTATTATGTCTTTTGAGGAAAATATGGCAAATACAGCACAAGCAAGAAAAAGAGTCAGACAAGCTATCACTCGTAGACAAAGAAACATGAGCCAACAGTCATCGATGAGAACTGCAATCAAAAAGTTCTTGAAGTTGATTGATACTCAATTAATTGATGATGCAAAAGCATCTTTCAAAGGTCTTGTGAAAAAAATTGATACGATGGTCACAAAAAAGCTGATTCATATCAACAAAGCTGCTCGCCTTAAAAGCAGACTCAATAAAAAGCTACTTCATCCTAGTAAATAAAAAGATTAGTCGTTTGAACACATATATTGTCTTAACGCATTTTTTAGCGTAGTAAGGCCATCTCTGGTTATTGAAGAGATCAAAAATACATTTTTCATGGATTGAGTTTCTTTAACGAGTAATGCTTTTTCTTCTGCACTTAATAAATCCACCTTAGTGAGCACAAGCCAACGTTCTTTTTGATAAAGATCAGATCCGTACTCTTTTAATTCTTTTTCAATCATGATTTTGTTACTGAGTCCCTCAACGCCTTCAGTAGAGTCAATGAGATGTAATAAAAGACCACAACGAGATAAATGTCGTAAGAATTGATTACCAAGTCCAACCCCCTCTGCTGCATGCTCAATCAGTCCAGGAATATCAGCGACGACTAATGACTGCATTTCACCCAAATCAACAACACCAAGCTGCGGCTTAAGTGTAGTAAAAGGGTAATCTGCGATCTTAGGCTTAGCGGATGAAAAAACACTTAAGAGAGACGATTTACCTGCATTAGGACACCCGAGCAAACCAACATCAGCTAACAGCCGTAATTCCAGCCTTAAATGTACCTCTTCACCTAAACCACCTTTTGTAAATTTTCGAGGTGCTCTATTTGTACTGCTTTTAAAGTGGGCATTACCAAAACCAGCCTGACCTCCTTTTGCAATGACAAAGCGCTTTTGGTGCTCATTTAAGTCGACAATAAATTCATCTGTTTCATCAATATAAATTAATGTACCGACGGGTACATAAATGATTTCATCGACACCTTGAGCACCAGTTAATTGAGAGCTGCCACCATGTTGTCCAGAGCCGGCTTTAATGATTGATCGGTATCGCAGATCCATCAAGGTATGTCGTTCAGTAGAGGCCTCTAATATGATGTCTCCACCTTTACCACCATTACCACCATCAGGACCACCAAAGGCAATAAACTTTTCTCGGCGAAAACTCATACACCCGTTACCACCCTTACCGGCAATCACTCTAATTTTTACTTCATCTAGAAAACGCATAAAAAAAAGGGGGTATTACTACCCCCTGTAAAAAGACTTTAGTTAAGCTGCTTGCGCGCAAGGATCAATAACAACGTACCGCTTCTTACCAATACCCTTACGAATAAATCTTACGATACCATCTACTTTTGCATACACAGTAAAATCTCTACCCATACCAGCATAATCACCAGGATTAAATTTTGAGCCTACTTGTCTCACAATAATTTCGCCAGCACGAACTAACTGGCCATCTTGTCTTTTAACGCCACGATACTTTGGATTCGAATCTCTTCCGTTTTTAGTACTACCACCAGCTTTCTTGTGTGCCATTATTTCACCTCAATTGCATCAACTTTGATCGTCATCAGTTGTTGACGATGACCTTGTGTTTTCATATAGTGCTTACGTCTTTTGAACTTAATGATTTTAACTTTCTTATCTTTAAAGTGTTCAACGACTGTTGCTTTAATTTTTACAGAAGGAATAAAAGGCATACCAAACTCAGCTTGACCGTCATCTTGATGTAGTGAAAGTACTTTATCAAAAGTGACCTTATCACCTACTTTAAGAGGGAGCTTTTCTATTTGATATGATTTTCCAGCTTCAAATTTATACTGCTTTCCGCCAGTTTCAACATATGCATATTTATTCATATTTCAATCCGATAAACTTTTATATTACAATAATTTTAATAAAAATCAACTTATTTTCAAAAACTTTCTTTGAATGTCTCTTACAGCCTGAATGCCTTTTAAACCGAGTGAAATCATTTCATTGACTTGAGTCATGCTAATTGGGTGATGTTCTGCGGTGCCTTGTATTTCGATCATACGATCTTGCTCATCTACAATTAAGTTGAAATCAACATCAACACGGCTATCTTCTTGATAATCAAGGTCTAGTAATAATTGATGACCATCCCAACCAATAGATATTGCAGTCACAATCGTTAATAAAGGATCTTTGGTGAGAACTTTATCATACTGTAGTTTTCTGAGGGCTAAAATAATTGCGACCATACTACCGTTAATCGCAGCAATTCTGGTACCACCATCTGCTTGTAACACATCGCAGTCAATATGAATTGTACGTTCTCCAAATTTTTTCAGATCCAATGATTGACGTAATGCCCTGCCAATGATTCTTTGTATTTCGATACTTCTTTTCTGCTGCTTACCTTTAACAGATTCACGGTCTGATCGCGTGTGAGTGGCTGTTGGTAACATAGCATACTCTGCAGTTAACCAACCTTGGCCTTTGTCCTTTAGAAACCTTGGTACAGATTCTAAAATTGTCGCATTACACAATACTTTAGTCTGACCAAACTCAATTAGTACAGAACCATCAGCATAACCAAATGTCTGTTCAGTCATTCGACACGGCCTAATTGAATCGAAATTACGACCTTCGAACCTATTGGCACCCTTACTTTTCATGATATGAATCTCTTATAATGAGCGAATTTGGAAAACTATACGAAATCTCTCAAGGTCTCTACTTCAGCACCAGGGAGTTTGCTAATATCTCCAGACACGCCTGCGGACATGTTACCTATATCAGCGCCAAATAATGTTTCACCCGTTGGCTTGATAAAGCCTGGTAAAAACAAAAGCCCTACAGAAATTGCTAGCATCGCAAAAGGTGTCCCGATTGTTACTTGAGCAGGGTTATCCTTGTGTTGTTTAAACTTAAATAATGCTGCAATAAAAAAGCAAATACCAGCAATAAACGCTGTACCCAAAATGAGTTGAGCAAAATAACGATACTGATTCAATAAACCTACCGCAATCTGCCCTAGTCCAACTTCACCTTCTGCAAATGCAGCAGCACTCGTTAATCCCAGTAACAAGATATTAACCATTCTTCTCATACGTAGACTCCAATTAACATTGATGATATCACTGAGATGTACTAACATCAACAGTCATTAGCTCATTCATTGTTTTAACAAAAGAGGAAGGGTCCTCTAATTGCTCTCCATCCATAAGCAGTGCTTGACCATACAAAAGCTGTACATATTTTTGAAATTGAGATGTCTCAGTTTCAGAGTATGCTTTTTGCACAAGTGGATGTTGAGTATTAATTTCAAAAATTGGCTTTGTATCTGGAGTATCCTGACCAGCCTCTTTCAATATCCTCTTAAGATGACTACTCATTTCAGCTTGATCCGAGATGAGGCAACAAGGTGAGTTAGTCAATCTTGTAGAGGATTTTACGTCCTTAATTTTATCTTTCAACTCTCCTTTAACCTTCTCAAAAAACTCAGAAAATGCCGCATCTTTTGTTTGATCTTTATCTTCTGTTTTTTGATCTTTATCAGACAAATGATCTAGCCCACCATGAGCAATTGATTGTAATGAGAATGACTCAAATGTTCTTAAATGACTGACCAACCACTCATCGATCTTTTCATCTAACATCAACACTTCAATATTTTTCTGGTTGAATATTTCAAGGTGAGGACTAGATAAACCTGCAGACATTCGGTCTGTAGTCAAATAATAAATTGTTTTTTGATCTTTTTGTACTTTCTCAGTGTAGTCTTTCAATGAGATAAGCCCTTTTCTGGTACTTGATTTGAAACGTAACAATGCGACAATTTGATCTCTATTTTGGAAATCTTCTCCAATCCCTTCTTTGATCACTGCACCAAACTGCTTCCAAAAATCGAGGTATTTTTCTGGATGATCTTTTGCAAGATTAGTCAGTAAGCCAAGTACTTTTTTAGTGAGTGATGCTTTTATTTGTTCAACAACAGGGCTATTTTGTAACATTTCACGAGAGACATTTAAAGACAAGTCTTGTGTATCCACCATCCCTTTTACAAATCTTAAGTACATCGGTAGTAATGCATCTTGTTCATCTTGAATAAACACACGTTGTACATATAGTTTCAAACCATGTTGATGCTCTCTATGCCAGAGATCAAATGGCGCTTTTTGAGGTACAAAAACAATACTATTGTAGGATACCTTACCCTCTACCCTAAAATCGCCATATAAGGCAGGATTTTCTGGGTCATGATGGTTGATATGCTGGTAGTAACTGAAATAATCTGCTTCTTTATTTTGTTTTTTGGATCTAGTCCAAATGGCTTCTGCTTTATTAACAACAGTCGGCACTTCTTCTGGCGTCTCTTGATCTTTATCATCGGCATCCTTTGGTTGATACATGGTAATCGGAAAACTGATATGATCAGAGTATTTTTGTATAATTTGTTGAATTTTCCAATGGTTTGCAAAATCCTTCTTATTTTCTTTAAGCTTCAATCTAACAGAAGTACCCACAGGCAGTTCAGCAATTTCATCAATTGAGTAACTATTTTCATCTGTTTTTGTGATCCAAATCCATCCCTTATCATCATCTAGTTTTCTTGTTTTAACGATCACTTCATCAGCGACTACAAAAGCTGAATAAAATCCAACACCAAACTGACCAATTAAAGCATTATTTTCTTTAGCTTCCTGAAGTTGCTGTATCGTCGCTTTTGTTCCAGAATGTGCGATTTGACCAAGATGTTGAATCAATTCTTCTTTATTCATGCCGATGCCGTTATCAATCACCTCAATATATTGATCATCAAACTTTATTTCTATACCTAATTTTTCGTCACCTTTATGGCTATCTTGTAATGATTGATATCTTCTTTTTTCTAACGCATCTGAGGCATTAGAGATGAGTTCCCTCAAAAAAACCTCATCATTTTTATATAAAGATTCAACTACTATTTTTAATACGCTGTTTACGTCAGCAGAAAACTGGTGTACTTCTGATACCATACTAAGATTCTCTCCTTAATTGTCTTTATTAAGATATGGTTTATCTTTTTTGAAATTCAAGTCAATTTCACACACTTTTTAAATCTGTACTATAATAACAATATTGTTTATGGAGGTATACAATGCAAAAAGCACTAATAACTTTAATTACAGCATCGACTATTGGTATAGCTCATGCTTATACATCTATCTCATCGTCTCTAGCAGGCGTCATTAGTTTATTTACAATGATCTCTCAGATTTTCACTGGGATGGCTTACATTGTAGGTCTAATGCTTTTTATCGCTGCTATTATGAAATTTAGACAGTATCGGGAAAACCCTCAACAGGTACAAATTGGTCAACCGTTGACTTTATTTGGATTATCTGTGACTGCTATCTTTCTACCAGGTTTCTTAAACTTAGCAGGTGTCTTTTTCGGAGGACAGTCTGTAGGTGCTGGTGCCACAAATACATCTGTATTACCAGGTGGTAGTAGTTAATTAAGTTTTAATTGAATTTAACAGCCATAAACATTTAAAAGGGGTATTGAAAAATACCTCTTTTTTTATACTCTTAGCTAGATAAACCAAACGTATTCATGACTACTTCGATCGTATATACGATATTAATACCAAGAATACCGCCTACGATATGGACAAATCCTTTTGTGACTTGACCAGGTTGTTGACCACCCTCTTTTTGTACGCCTTTAGAAAGAATTAAAAAACCACGAATAAAGGCAATCAACCCAATAATTTGAACCATACCAAGAATCGGATTCATAATTTGTTGCCAATCATTGTCCATACCAGAATTCGCAGTGTATGACATGACAGACGCAATTGAACTCTGACCAAAGAAGGTAGAGTTGATAATCTCAATAAGACTTTTTGAATAAAGAAAACCAACACCAATTGCAAACTGCATGGTAGGACCAAGCATGCCTGCTTCAACATGCATAAAAGCTGTACGATGCCCGAACTTCTTGAGTTTCATAACGGCTTGTACTGTAAGGAAAATACCCAATACATACATTAAGCCAGTCAAGAAATTTGTTATACCAGCATAACTAGTCTGAAGGTTAACAAATATGTTGGTAGCCACACCTGTTTGGGCAAATACGGGTATTACTTGTAAAAGGAGTAATAATCTAACTATCATTTTTTGAGAATACAATCATTCGCTTTGAGCTAGTCATTACAAAACCTTGGTTAGGAAAAATACCTGTTACTTTACCGTAATCAGGCAATTCGTCACCAATTTTCACAGAAAGACTGTGTCCCTTACGATCTGTAATCCAGGCACGACCCTCAATAATACCTCTCAGGTAGAATGTTTTAAGATCAGGATTCACAGCGACTTTCACAGGCTTAGTTCGATCTTCAACCACAGTTAATCGAGCCCTGAGATCATACACTTCATTTTTAAGATTACTTAAACTTGCATCGATCATTTCTTGTTGAGTAGCTTGAGCATTCTTGATGGAGCTTTGTATTTTTTCCAACTCAGTTAGAATACTTTTCAGCCTATCAACCATGCTATTATTCGCACCTTTTAACTGGTTGATTTCATCCTGGACCTGCTTTTGGTACATAATAAATTGAGGATCTTGATTTAAAATAAACTTTTGGACAACGGGTTGAGGAGGAGGTGGTGGTGGTGTCTCTTTTTCAACTTTGGCCTTTTTGACTATTGGGCTTGGTACTTCCTCAACAGATTCTTTAGGTACTGATGTATCGTAAGTAGATGCAATGTAACCAATACCATATAGTAAAACAACCACACCCACTGCTAAGATTAACTTTGAATTAAACATGGGCATCTTTTTGGCAGGTGTTGTAGGTGAGTCTTCTATATTTTCAAATACAGTTTCTTTCTCTTCGCCCTCAAATTGATATTCTGGCTTATCAGTCATCTTATGCTCCTCCCTTGTGTAGCATTGTATCAGCTGTAATTAAAACACCTATTGCAGTCCCAACAGGCACCGTAACTGTAGGTTGTAAAGTTGAATATTGTTCAACATAATTTTCATAGTCAGTTCCAATATTACCAATACCAACTGCAATAATCTCACCTGTATTTAAGTTATCCATGACACTGGTTGTCGTACCACTACTTGTTGTAGAAGTCGAACCAGACTCTTGGATGGCTTCACTCACACCTGAAACAAATGAAGCTAACATCATCGAACCGTATCTTAACCACCAGTGATTATTTACATCACCATCGAGTGAAGATCGAGCTGTTTGAGTATCTACAGCAACAGCAGTAATAGGTTGAACTGTTTTTTCACCAGGTAATAATATTTGGTCAAAAGAAATTTGAACTTTTTCATTTAAAAATCCAGTCAAAGTACCACCTTGACTTGAGAATATTTTAGAACCCTTCAGTGGACCACTGACAATAGAAGCAGATGTAAGAGATGGTTCATCACTATCAACTCCTACATCTAGTACTGCATACATCATTGTACCTAGAGGTATTTGAATATCGTCTGCACTATTGCTAGCTAACGTAGTCGCAGTGCCTGATGTTTTCATTTGGTTAGCAGCTTGAGCTTGTGCAGGTACTGTACTTCCTGCTTGTGCTACTGCACCTTGAAGCGCTGCAGGCTGTTTTGGTGGTGGCATTGGTGATTGTCTGTAGCCTTGTGTCACTGGTTGTGACCAATTTGTCATTAAGTTTTGAGTTACTGTTTGCATGCCTGCAGATATTTGAGCAAGTTGCGCATTTTTAGCCTGTTGTGCAGCGAGCTGAGCTTGTTTAGATTGATTAGCTGCATTGATTTCAGCTTGGGTTAATGATGCTGTTGGTTGTGTTGGTTGAGTATCAGTGGCTTTGATTTGCGACGCAGTAAATCCTGCGTTTTTAAGATCTTCATCTGTATATCCTGCTGATTTTAAATCAGCAGCACTATAACCAGCAGCTTTAAGGTCCTTTGCAGTAAATCCTGCATTTTTTAATTCTGCTGCTGAATATCCAAGTGATTTCAACTCTTGAGCTGAATACCCAGCTGCTGCCATATCAGCTGCAGAATATCCTGCGTTTTTTATTTCACTGGCACTATATCCAGCATTTTTCAGTTGCAAAGCAGTAAATCCAGCTTTCTTAAGATCCGCTGCACTAAATCCTGCTGCTCTTAGTTCAGCAGCTGAAAATCCTGCATCTTTAAGGGCTGTTGCACTAAAACCCGCTTGCCTTAGCTCTTCAGCCGTATAGCCAGCATCCTTGAGATCTTTTGCACTATATCCTGCTGCTTTTAATTGTGCAAGTGTATAGCCAGCTTCTTTGAGCATTGATGCTGGACAACCCATTTGATAGAGTTTTGAAGCAGGAACACCATTTGCATGTGCTTTTTTCACATCGGCAATATTACATGTATCTGGTACACTATCCACATCTAAACCTGCTGATTTTAGCTCGGCAGGTGAGTATCCAGCATTTCTTAATGCAGCAGCACTGTAACCAGCAGCTCTTAATTTTGCTGCAGTACATCCTTGTTCTTTTAATGTTTTAGCGGAAATACCTTCATTAAATGCTTTTTGTATACTTGCTATACTACAATCTTTTACCTGTGGTTTATTACCATCAAGATCAGTTGGAACACCTGCTTTAATCAGTTGAGCTGCTGAGTAACCTGCATTTCTTAATTGATCATCTGTATAACCTGCTTGTTTTAGTGCATCCGCTGAGCATCCTTCATTCTTCAATGATGCCGCTGATATTCCTTGTTCATAAGCTTTTTGTAATACATCTGGCTGACAGAGATCTTTTGTATCTATTGCTTCATTCTCAAGTTTTTTAAGCCCCTGACCCTTTGTGATACCTGCTCTATACAAGTCTCCGTCTGTGAAGCCTGCAGCTTTTAATTCTTTTTCAGAGAATCCTGCATCTGCTAAATCGCTTGCGCTCACACCTGCAGCTTTTAATGAACCTGCACTAAAGCCTGCTGCTTTTAAGTCTTTAACACTGGCACCTGCTTTCAATAATTCACCAGCAGTAAACCCTGCTTTTTTTAGATCAGCAACACTATAACCTGCATTGAGTAATGCTTTTGGTGAGTAACCAGCTGCTCTGAGTGCTGCTGCACTAATACCAGCTGCTCTCATATCCTCAGCACTGAAACCAGCATCTTTTAAATTGGCAACACTAAATCCATTATCAAGAAGTTGCTTTGCTGTATATCCTGCTGCTTTTAAATCTCCAGCACTGTAGCCTGCTGCCATTAGATCTTTAAGTGAATATCCTGCATCTTTTAATTCATTAGCACTATAACCAGCGTCCTTAAGTTGCTTAGCACTAAATCCGGCATCTTTAAGTTCACCAGCAGTATACCCAGCTAGTCTTAATGCAGCAGCACTACATCCACGTGCTTTTAGGACTTTGGCCTGAACACCTGCTAATCTATCCTTTTTCAAAGTCTCTGGATTACAGTTTCCTGTGCTGCGACCAGAGTCTGTTGTCGATGGTTGAATACCAGCTGCTAATAACTCTGCATTATTAAATCCTGCATTTCTAATTTGTTTATCAGAATAACCAAGTTTTTTAAGCTCATCTGGTGAGTATCCTGCTTTTTCCATATCTGCAGCAGAATATCCTGCTTTTGCTAATTCTGAAGCAGTAAAGCCGGCTTTTTTCAGATCAGATGCAGAATATCCTGCATTCTTTAATGATGATGCACTAAAGCCAGCTGCTTTGAGTTCTTTTGCACTAAATCCTGCATTTTTCAATTCAGCAGCACTGTATCCTGCATCCTTTAGATCTTTAGCACTGTAGCCTGCTTCTTTTAAGACACTTGCAGGACAACCTCTATCATAAAGTTCTTTGGCAGTTGCACCTTGTGATTTCATTTTTTGTACATCAGCAAGTGTACATGTTGCTTCAATTTGGGATGTTGTAAATCCAGCATTTCTCAGTTCGTTTGGTGTGAAACCAGCCCCAATTAACGCACCAACGCTATATCCAGCATTTTTCATTTCAGCAGCAGTACATCCCATATTACGCAATGTTCTTGCGGAAATTCCTTCTTTAAAAGCTTTTTTTACATTTGCAGGGTCACAATTTTCGATGACTGGTTTAACGCCTTTTAATTCACCATCTACTTCTGCACGATCTATTTCACTTTGTGTATAGCCTGCATTTTTAAGCTGATCTGCATTGAAACCTGCTTTCATTAAACTAGATGCTGAAAATCCTGCTGCACGAAGTTGACTTGCGGACAATCCTAATGACTTCAGTTCTGATGCTGTAACACCTGCTGATTTTAAATCTCCAGCCGTATAACCTGCATTTAATAAATCTTTTGCTGAATAACCCGCAGATAATAATTGTGAGGCAGTAAATCCAGCAGCTCTTAAATCTGCAGCAGAAAAACCTGCATCCATAAGGGCCTTTGCACTATAACCTGCAGCAGCTAATTCACCTGCAGAGAATCCAGCTTCTTTTAACACTTTGGCGCTACAACCTTGACACTTCAGTTCAAACGCACTAACACCGGCCTCTCGCGCTCTTTTCACATTCTCAATTGTGCATGGATTATTTATTTTGACATTACTCGCTTTTACATCACCACCAACAATATCCTTACCAATGATGATTGGCACAACTGATGTCCCTGATCTTTCAGCTGCTTTTAATGATTCAATATTTTGTTCATTAACTAGTTTGGCTGCTTGAATATTGGCAACTTCACCGCCAGTCGTTCTACCTACTGATTTCGGTGCTTTAGGTGTTGATTGAGAAATTGCATTCGATGTTGGTCCAGAGATATATCCATAACCAAAGTAGAGTACAATTAAAAATAAAATAAATACACTGAGAATGACTAATAATCGATTGCGTCCTTCATACATTCCTTCAGTTCCTGACATCAGATATCCCCTCTACTGTAGCATGTTTCATTTCACCGTTATCTAATAAAATAATCTGTGAAACAAGTTCAGTTATTTCATAAGCATGTGTACTTCCATCAGCACCTGATAGTTTTCCAATCCAACCTGGAGAAATGAGTGTTAATGGAGTTCGTAAATAAAGCTTACCTTTATACACCCATCCTTGTGCTTCAGCGCCTTTGATTTCTACTTTCTGACTCCCTTTAGGTGGAATTTGATTGACTATATCTAGTAAAACTGGATTAATCGTTGATGGTAAAGACATATGTTTTTTACCCATCATAGCTTTTGGCCCAACTCTTGGCACCTGGATATCCACACGATAGTCAACTGCTTGCTGTCCAGGCAACAGTGTGATCATTATTGGTGTGTTGAGACCTTGTAAAATGACCGCTAAATTGCCTTCTTTGAACATAGTTGATGATTGTATTAGAAGGGTATTCCCTCCTTGTTCGGCACTCCCACTAGTTGGTTGCACGATATTAAATGCAGTTGGATTACCTACATCATAACCTTTGATTGGCCATGGCTCACCAGTTGCATCTAGAAATACCAATGATGTGACATATCCTGCGCCTAATCTTATTAATGGAGGGGTTGCACCTGGTGAAAAATCAACAACAAGCGCTGAACTGGTTGGTTTTGATGGTACTGGCTGTGTGTATGCTGCTGCTTTTTTTGACTCAACGAATAAATCCCTGAGTATTTTAATCTGATCAGAGGTCAGTGGAAACATACTTGGTGGTATTTGTTCAAAGGCTTCGTCTTGAAGTGCTTTAGTTTGTGGACTTGCTTCATAATTTGGTTTTTGTTCTTGAGCCATCTCAGCAAGTTGCTCTGCCATCTGATCTGAGACTTGTTGTCCATAAATTTGAACATTCATCCCGAGACTCATCACAATCAAAATTTTAAATAAGAACTTTAACATACTTTATCCCTGAGACGCTTGGAATTCACTAATACCAATACCACGAATATTCACTTCCTGACTGACACGTTGAACAATCATATTAACTGAAAGTGGCACAGTGATATTATCACCTTTGTTAATTCCTTGATACTTCACCAATAGCTGCATTGATATCTTCCATCGATAAATTCCACCGACAATACCACTATCTACAATCACAGGTGGACGTGTTGTGACTGCTGATACAATCATTTTACGATTTGAGACTAATTCAAAGTATTTATTTTTATTCATCGATCGAATCAACGTATTGTATCCTTTTCTTGTAAAGTTATGGGATGCACGATTTAATTGAGCTCGATAATTGACCCAATCGAATGTAAATATTTCTTGAGCTGATTTTGCCGCCCACTGGGCAACAAACTGATCTGACTTGATCGGTTGGCTGAGTGGCTGTAGACGAATCAATATTCCATCTGGTGTAGATGCAAAATATGCAGTAGATGGTTTTACCACAACCGCATAGTAAAGTACTGTGGTCATTAAAAGTAATGCAAAACTTTGTATAATTAGAATAATTACGAATTTTCTATAGTTATTTCTATAAAATGAATTCCTTTCTAAAACGAGTTGTAGTGACTCACTTCGTTCTGCCATACCTTCATCTCTCCCAAGCTAGATTATGCCATGATTAATATGTATATAACAAGGCTAATATTCCTATTTAAAGCTTAATACTTGAATATCATCAATAATTATACCTTGAGGTGTACTCGCTGTTACATTTGTCCTGACCACTTTGAGCTCAATGTCTAACTGATATACCTGCATTAGCGCACTCATCCCACTAAATTGTAACTTTAAAGGCACTTGCAACTGCCAAGTGTATTTTCCATTATTCACACCGGTATAACCAAATCTTGGAACGCCTGAAGGGATACCCGACATGACAACTCGCTGTTCTATCACCGGTCTGACTAGATCCTTATCAACAAGCACTTTTTTAAAAGCCTCCCATCCCCGTGCTGTGAAATGATCAGATTTTGCCTCTAGGCTTGAAAAAAAATCCACAAAATTATAAGTAAAAGTAGAGGCCATAGTTTGTGATGCCCAATAACTAATATCTGATCTTGTTTGACCAAGTGCGCTATCTAATGGAATCTGACTGAAGACGCTACCATTCTCATTGGTAGAAAAATAAATCTGGTTATCTCTAGCTACATAGGCGCGGCCAGCTGTGAGAAAAATCAGAAATGTTGTAAATCCAACTAAAACAATCCCAAGAAACTGAGTCATGAGTCCGTCTTTAAAAAACGTGCCTCGGTTTGCTTGAATAATCTCATCTCCAGATAAATGTGCTTGAGCTTCTTCAGGAGTTGCAACTGGTTGATTACTCGTATCCTTTACCTGCTGTTCATTTTGATCAGACTGCTGATCTTGTGATGGTGACTCAGGTGTTTGATCTTTCATTTCATCCATTGAGCACCGAAACGTCTATTGGTAAATTAGAGGTCCATTTAACTTCAAAGAACGAGTCTCCTGGCATGTCCTTCCAGAATGGAAGGTGATTATATTTTACAAAATTTTCATATTTCGTTGATACGATAATACCAGCATGTTTCACTTTTAGCAGATTCATTAATGTTGCCGCTCTCGCTTTCATGATTGCGATCGTTTTTCTTGTTGATCCCATTTCATAATGTCCAATTAACTGGACTTCATGTGTATGATAATGATTGATAAATTGAGACATTGTTGCGGTGATATCTTGTGGTTTCAACGATGTTGAATTTTCGTAGAAAAATGAATCTGGCTGGAGATATAGGGATAGCACTTGGCCATCTATATTCATTTTCACATTATTTTCTTTAAAAAATTCAACATATTGCATCGGGTCAGCATAAATTAGCGCGATGCTCATCATACACACTATAAACTTTGAAATTATATGCATCATTAAGATTTCTCCTTAGATTCATTGATCTGCGATTTCACTTTATCGATCGCCTCAATTATTTGTGGGACATCGATTTTTGATAAATCTGGCTCTGGGTATTGGGTACTAGCCTGCATTTTCTTTAATAAAGACTCAATTGATTCTGAAGCGGATGTTTTATCCATACCCATTAATCTAGCGCAAAACTCTAGGTCTTCTCTGATTGCATTTTTACTAATCACAGGCTCTTCAAAGGGACCATAATCATCTAGTGAGAACACCTTTTTTAAAGATTCAGGCATAGAGACTCTTGAGAACACACCGAATGAGGTATCAATATCCACATCCTCAATCTTAGTATCTGCTTGGTTAGCATCAATGTGCGGCTTTTCCTCACTGACTGTTACATCATCTAAAATTATTTTTGTACCCGCTTCGATAAAATCATCACAATCCTTATGCTTTTCAAACTGATCAACTAGCTTTTGGATTTCCGGCTCTGTACTTTCTTCTCCAATTGCAAAATTTTTCTTTTCTAGTGCCTGTAAATCTTCTAATGCTTTAACAAACTCATAAAGGACAACGTCTTTTGGAAGATCTACTTTAAGGAGCTGATTTAATCGCATTGATTTAACTGGGGGTGGATTTGCAAAAAAGCAGCGTGCTCTCACAATTTTTGATTTAAAGAAGATATGCATCTCCCCAGGCGCCTGTTCTTTGAGATCAAGTAAATCAATCCGTGCTCTTTTCTCAGTTTTTGCAGACCTTGTATCTTGATAAGCATTGGAGATACCTTGTGGGTTTGCTGAAAAGCTGTCCACCATTGTGACATAAGATTCTGCAGCCCCTTTCATAAAGAAATCCCAGGTCTCAGTAGGATCCTCAAGCTTCATACAAATTTTAATATTTGTGTTCGCTCCGATTGATGCGGCTTCTTCTTTAGATGCCTTTTGGAAAGCTGGTAGATCTTGCCCTCCGAATACAATTGAGAAACCCAGTGAACGCGCCTGAGCAGGCACAACAGCAAAGCCTTTTACAGCATAATAACCATACTCATCCAAAATACACAGATACGGTGATGGAGAATTAGTTGGCTTACTTGTAATGAGCTTATCAAATGTTCCTTCAACGGCATCACCCAAACCGGATGACATGACCACTCTCAGTGAGGAAATGATAATACGCCCTAAGTTCGCTAATTCATCTGGCGACTTTTCTAAAGCAGGCAATAACACTGTCATAATCCTACGATTTAATACCACATCCTTAAGATCAACCTCTGCGAGTTTAGTACGCAGTATGTGTCCATATGTATCGGCTAATGAACTAAACTGACGAGTCAGCTGCATTGTAATATAACCGTGCTGCTCAAAGACTTGTGATACCTGCTTACCTTTTCTTTCCTTATTATAACCTGGCAAGGTAAACAAATAGTTATTCAATGGCTGCATGACCAACTCAGGCAAGAAATCCATACTAATGGCGTATTGACCATCTCGAATAAAAGTTTTATCCACAACCATTGCTTCAATTCTTTCAAGTGCGAAATAGTTACGAATAGTATTAGCATCAAGTAGAATATGCCCAGAGTCACGCATTGCAACTAACACCTTCATCAAAGCTTCGATAAAAGCAATGGCTCGTCCTTTCCACATATCACCATCTGAACTCCCTGAGGATGAATCCATCAAACCCGAGATCAAGTTAGATAACATACTTGAAGAACCAGTAGCAAATGGGTTGAGGGTATTGGACATTCGCTTTTCTTGAGGTCCGATAATATCTCTTGCACCAGTCATAAAGTTAATGACAAGGAAATCATCCTCTCGCCCCATATAACGAACCATGGAGAAAATCTTGGCATATATCGAGTTATCACCTTTACCATCTACATAGATAAATCCACTTGATTGAACTAATGCATTGTAAGCAAGTCCTAGCATCAATTCTGTCTTACCAGAACCAGTTGATCCAAAGATCAGCACATGTGTTCTCATATCATCATTATTGAACCACAGCTCATCTTGAGTTGATTTTTCATTTCCAAAATGATAAATACCCCCCGCTTCATTGGGCTTATTCACTGGGTTAAGATCATTATAGTCTTTTGCATGAGATCGTTTAGGCAGTCTAAATGGGAGCTTATAGATCTGATTCACGGCAAAAAGATATAGACCCAGTATTCCCAAAATCATAAAATCGCTTAAGCCTGGGACTGAATAAGATGTCGTAACCATGACAGCGAAACAAATCGAGGCATTAATAGGCTTTGCTAAAAACTCCTTGACTCGCTGGCCTAACGGTCTAACGTCTCTTATCAGTTGTGCTGATGCTTGTTCCTGTGATGAGCTTAGTCCTCTTTGCTGATACATTATGTCTCATCCGGGTTATATAGAATATCTGCAATTGCAGCTTCTAGACCAGTAATTGCTTCTTCTACCATTGGAGACCTCAACGGCCTTCTTAATTTTTTTTCGACCACCCAATGAGCAAATGTTCCTGCCACTTCTGGAAAAGGGGTCTGTCGCCCAACTGATGACAACATATACCACATTCTACGGTCTACTTTTTTCAACCACAAAAACTCTGAACTCGCCAAAACACCATTAATTCTAGCCACCTCTAAAAGCGAAGAAAGCACTGTAAGTACATAAGCATGAGGGGATACTGCTTTACTGACGGCTTTATGCGTTATGTGTTTTTTCATTAGTGCATAGGCGCCAGTGAAATTTGGATTACCATTCATCGCACTTGAAGACATCTGCTGCAAGAACTTACGTGAACCATCTGCATCACCTCCAATTCTTGCAGCGCAAACAGCAAAAATTGCAAGCTCATGCGGCTTAAGATACTTCAAATTTCGCCACCTGGGCCCGAGCTGACTAGCAAAGACAGCGAATGATCGCTCACGCACGACTTCTACACCAGGTTTATGATTAACAACCACTCTTTTAAGTAGGTTATACTTTTTTGCAAACTCAATGGGTTGTATTGACATTCCCCAAGGCGGATCATCAATATCGGCCTTGATTAAATCTGTTTTAATGACCGGCATAATTTCTGGCCAATTAACACACTCTAAGCTTCGCAAAGTTTCCATACTATATTTTTGTCTAAAGTTACCACCTTTTTTGAAAAACAGAAGATGCATTCCTGCCAACACAGCGATTAATGTTGTTGGAAAAACGAGGTAATCACCAATGAGTTTTGAAATTTCCACGATGCCTTCGAAATTTCTTTCATTAGTGTTTGTAGACATAATTTCATCGAGTGCAAATCTTAGCGAATCTAATTCAAAAATTGGCAGATGTAATGCATTCAAAACATTATCTATGGGCGTCAAAATTGCAATAATTGCTTCTGCTTCGTAGTACCTGACGTATAAAATATATTCAGCAATAATATTGCCATAGGCGTACCAAAGTACAATGCCCATGACCATAATAAAACCAACAACATAAACGATGTCGAGTCCAGAATTTGGCTGCTGCTGTTGTTGCCCTCTCATACCTCTCTCCAACGTGTATTATATACACGATAAAATAGATATAAAAGAACTAATTTAATTTCTTGCAATTAATTTATTATTTGTATAATCGTAAGTCACATTTAACCCGTGTACAAAATATAATATGTTACTTGTACTCAATGCATTTTGCTTAATGGTAATGATTTTATTTCCATTCATGTCCTTTAGAGCCATCTCATCCGGCTGTTGAATGATGTTCATATCATCGACCCATATTGCAACATAGCCCGTCTTCGGATTAGCGTTAGTTGTTGTTGCTTGCCTAGCTGCAGCCTCATCATCAAATACTGGACGACCGCTACTTACAGTTGAAATTGACTTTAAAACAATTTCCCAACGCAATAAGTTGTCTCCCTCCACCTGATATAAAACAACATATAACTTGGTATATCCAGGCCTATTTTTCATGACCTTGACATCAACTTTTTGTGAAATATATTCTTGGCCGGCCTCGTAAAGCTCACGACTTTTCTCTAGGACTTTAAGATACCTTTTATAATAAACCTTCATGACGTTAGACATCTGCCAACCTTTACGATCTTTTAGCTTCAAAAGATCCTGGTAGATTTTCTCGTCTTGCTTGATTTTCTCTAGCTCTCTGTCATTAAGCTCACCCATGTTCTAAGAATAGTATAGAGGGGGATTAATGTCTAGTTAGATTGGGGAAAGGGCTGTCAGAACTAGGGTCCACTTGGACCAGATGTATTGGATGAATCAAGTTCATTACCTACTTGATTTTCAACAGTTTTAAGTTGATCGTTAATACTGTTTACAACATTTTTAGGACTATCTCCAAAAAGATCTTTACATAAACTATCGAGTTCTTCTCGGGTTCCGTCTAATGAAGATTTGTTACTTGTTGGTTCAGCCATAAATTAGTCCTTATATATAAATATAAACTATATTTATGATTCTTGCAAGCATTATCTTACATTCCTATCGGACATGGAGCCATCATCATGACACTATTTTAGGTTATCTTTAGACCACCATGTCATTAACCCAAGATCAAAATCTGGACTAATTTCAGGACGTAACAACGAATTCCAATAAGCCACTCGGTGAATATCTAAATACCACTGAGGCACGACAATATATTCCCACATGAGCAATCGGTCCAACGCCCTCACTCGATGCTCGAGCTCATCACGTGTTTTTGCCTCCATCACTAATTGTATTAATTGATCTAAACGTGCATCAGCAATACCGGAAATATTACCAGAGCCCATGACATTCGCACTTTTAGAGGACCAATAGTCAAACAACTCATTACCTGGGTTTAAATTTGCTCGAAATACTGTAGTTGTCATATCAAAATCAAAACTTCGTATCCGATTCACATACTCTGATGGACCTACTTTTCGAATCACAACATCAATCCCAAGTCTTTTCAGGTGCTCTTGATAAGGGAGAATCACGCGCTCAAAAGAAGCTTGCGTAATGAGAATTTCAAAAATCAATCTTTCCCCTGTAATCTTGTTGACCCGCCATCCATTCTCAATCACCCAACCTGCATCATCAAGTAGTTTTGCGGCACGTAATAATTGATCTCGCATCTGTGCCTCGTTCTCTGGATCATTAATGACAACAGGACTAACAAAAAACTCTTCAGGCAACTGATGATCCAACTGATTGTAAATGGTAAGCTCATGTGGTGATATGACTGCGCCCGCTGCGAGATGACTATTATTATAATAACTGCTCGCCCTTTGATATTGAGAATAAAAGAGTTGTGAATTAACCCAATTAAAATCAAATGCAAGCGCAATGGCTTTGCGTACCTGCCTGTCTTTAAAAATTGGTCTTCTAAAATTAAATACAAATCCTTGCATCCCTTGCGGCTCTCTATTCATAATTTCTTCTTTTATGATTTCACCAGACTCAACAGCAGGTCCTTGATAACCAGTTGCCCATAGCTTTGAACGATGCTCTACCCTTAAGTCATATAAATGAGATTTAAAAGCTTCAAATGCGACTGTATCATCTTTAAAATAGACCCATTTCAACTCATCAAAGTTAAATTGCCCCTTACGAGTTGGGTGGTTTGCCGCCCAGTAATCTTTAACACGACTATAGGTAATATCACTATTTACTTTGAAGTCCTTAACCTGGTAGGGCCCACTACCCAAAGGCACAGTCAGATCTGCCTTCGTGAAAGACTGATGATCCCAAAAGTGCTTTGGCAAAACTGGCAAACCTCCAATCGCAAATATCAAATCCTGATTATGCGTATCGGACAAAGTAAAAATAACAGTATTCCGATCCTGAGCTTTCACCGCTTTTACATCTCGGTAATAAAGCTTGTATCTCGGATCCCCTTTTTTAAGCAATGTATTGAATGTCCAAACAACATCCTCGGCTTGAATAGACACACCATCATGAAATTTTGCATTTGGATCTAAACGAAAAATTAAGGTCTTTTGATCATCAGATAATTCAATACATTGTGCAACTAAACCATATTGCGAATCTGGCTCATCATCCGGCCTCACCATTAGAGTGTCATAAAGATAACTAAGACCAGCAGCAGGAATACCCTGGGGTACAAACTGATTCA
>CENJ01080592.1_pt1 | contig 20404 bp, 21 predicted proteins | sample 356161 | NCBI WGS metagenome assembly CENJ01 (sample SAMEA2619531, study PRJEB7988) | marine metagenome | biome: marine biome (ENVO:00000447); feature: surface water layer (ENVO:00002042); material: "saline water (ENVO:00002010), including plankton (ENVO:xxxxxxxx)" | depth 5 m
CGCACATGTGTCTTTGGTGATCGCCGCTTTCAGCGCGTCATGATCACCGAATGGCAGCTGGGTAAAGCCCGCCATAGGCTCGCCAAAGCCTTCCAGATACGCCGGGTTGCCGCCTGCATTGATCGCTGCGAAAGAGCGGCCGTGGAATGCGCCGGAGAATGTCAGGATCTCCTGACGGTGCGGCTCGCCATTCACATGGTGATATTTACGAGCAGTTTTCAGCGCGCACTCAATCGCTTCTGTACCGGAGTTGGTGAAGAAGACCTGATCGGCAAAGGTGTTCGCGCAATACTTCTCGGCCAGCTCTTCACCAGCCGGTACGCGGAACATGTTTGATGTGTGCCAGAGCTTGTCTGCCTGATCTTTCAGAGCGGCAACCATTTTAGGGTGCGCATGACCAAGCGCGTTCACCGCGATGCCGGCAATGAAGTCGAGATATGCCGTGCCGTCTTCAGTATACAGTCGCATGCCTTCACCTCGCACGAAGACTTCTTCTGGCGGGGCGTAAACGGGAAGCATGGCTTCGCGCATGACATGTACTCCTGAATGCTGAGAGGGCTCTCCTGCCCTGTTGAAAAACAAGCCGCGTCATTACCTTAATTGCGCTATTCTGGTCAATGGAACGGCACTGTTGTCATGAAATGATCATGCATACGGGTGAACACGATTACTTTCGGCGGCGGGCGGATAAACTGCTAAATTGTCTTGAAACTTTAAAAAACACAGTGTGAATGAGCGCAGCTTGGGCTAAAAAATTCCGGAATGGCTGACTTGTTCATATTCCAGACATTTAGCCTGGTGCACTAAGGTGCCATCACTGTTTAAGGGTCCAAAGGGGGACATTATGAAAACGACTATCGCGCTTATCGCGTCTACCGCACTTATCTGTTCAGCTGGCGTTGCAAACGCTCAGGACTTCACACTCGAGCCAGGCTTCGGCTCTGTCAGCCTCGAAAACGGCTTCACACCAGATCCGTATGATGTTGATCTGGTTTCTGGCGGTTCGATCGACGCCGCTACAATCGGTTGCGCAGGCATGATCGCCAACGCGCCTGACTTCCGCCTCGACTATATGGCTGGCGACGTTTTTCCACTCATCCTGTCCGTCACATCCAGCTCTGACACGACACTCGTGGTGAACATGCCAGACGGCAACTGGGCGTGTGATGATGACAGCGCAGGCGACCTGAACCCGATGCTCGAATTTACCCAGCCTATGTCCGGCCAGTACGACATCTGGGTTGGCGCATTCGGCGGCGGCAATGAAGAGGCAACGCTTCACATCTCAGAAATCATGGCTGGCGCGTCCTATGGCGGCGGTATGCCGGACTTCTCGCTCGACCCGACATTCGGTTCGGTTGACTTGCAATCCGGTTTTGAGCCTGACCCATACAATATCGAGCTCACATCAGGCGGCGGCATTGACGCTGAAGTTGTTGGCTGCGCAGGAATGATCGCAACAGCACCTGATTTCCGCCTCAACTATGCGGCCAGCGACGTTCTCCCTCTTATCATCTCTACAATGTCTTCTGACGACACCACACTGGTGATCAACCAGCCGGATGGCAGCTGGATTTGCGACGATGATTCCGGCGAAAACTTCAACGCGTCTGTCACGATGGAAGCACCAATGACTGGCCAGTACGACATCTGGGTTGGCAGCTTCTTCGGCGACAATCAGCCAGCAACGCTCTCTATCTCCGAGCTTTACAGCAACTAAACTGATCGCGTGATGAAACAGGAAACCGGCTCACTCAGGTGGGCCGGTTTTTTATTGCCTGCGTTCAAAACAATTCGCGCTTGCCAGACACGCCAACTCCGTGTTCAGAATTCAACCTGACCGGTAAGGCGGCAGGGGGCTGCCTTCCATAGGGGGAAATCTCATGGATTTTGGCACAGCGGTTGGTCGCTATTTCTCAAACTATTTCAACTTTCAGGACCGCGCGCGCCGCGCCGAATATTGGTGGCCGGTGCTGATGCAGTTCATCGCTTACGTCGCCATGATCATCGTCAGCGGCATTTTCGGCATGCTTGGCGATATTGGCATGATGCTTATCTGGATTCCGCTAGTCCTGTACTGGATTTTCGGTCTCGCCTGCATCATCCCATCCCTCGCCGTGGCCGTACGCCGTCTACACGATAAAGATATGAGCGGCTGGTGGATTCTCATTGGCTTTATTCCGCTGATCGGCGCTTTAGTGCTGCTCTTCTTCTTCGTCACCGAAGGCACACCTGGCCCGAACAAATACGGCCCGAGCCCGAAAAGCCCGACGCCTGACGTCTTCTAAGTCAGACCTCACCCAACGGTATGGCTTGCCAAACGGCGCCCCGGGTCTAGTCTTCGCCAAAACGAAGATCAGCCTCGGGGAAACGCCATGAGCGAGCAGCGCATCACCTACACTATCGAGAACGGCATTGCGGACGTTAAAATGGTCCGCACGGACAAGATGAATGCGCTCGATGATGCGATGATCAATGCACTCATCGACACAGCAGCAGAGCTGGAAAACCACCCGGAAGTGCGCGTCGTTGTACTGTCCGGCGACGGCCGCGCGTTCTGCGCGGGCCTCGACACCAGCAATTTCAAACGCACAGCAGAAGGCAATGGCGGCTCTGCTACGGTGAAGCATGGCGGCGGTCTTGCCGATCGCACGCATGGCATTGCCAACCGCGCCCAGCAGATCGTCTGGGGCTGGCGCAATCTGCACGCACCTGTCATCGCCGCAGTTCACGGCATCGCCTTTGGCGGCGGCTTCCAGCTGACACTCGGCGCAGATATCCGGTTCGTTCATCCGGAAACCAAGCTCTCCATCATGGAAGCCAAATGGGGCCTCATTCCGGATATGGGCGGCACGCCGGTCATGCGCGCTATCGCGTCCGAAGACATTCTGAGAGAGCTATCCTACACAGCGCGCATTTTCTCCGGCGAGCAGGCTAAGGAATACGGCTTCGCAACGCATGTGTCTGAAAGCCCATACGACGATGCGATGGCATTGGCGCGCGAGATCGCAGAGCGTTCCCCGTCGTCTGTGAAACGCTCCAAGAAAATGTTCAACGCCCTGTTCGACGCGACCGACGCCGAAGCCCTTCTGACAGAATCTGTTCTGCAGGATGAGATCATCGGCAAGCCTAATCAGGTCGAAGCGGTGAAAGCAGGCATGGAAAAACGCGTCGGCAACTTCTCTGACACGTCCGACTAACCAACTGTAACTTATACCTATATCGGGTAATATGTAACGTTACACTGCGTTACGTTACCGTTATTTACTGCACTTCGGTGTAGTGAACCCCGTATCAAATCCCTTCCGGCCCGCGGCACTGCTACGGGCCGCCAGATCAAGGGATGGAAGAATGATACGAACAAGCGCCATTGCGCTGCTGGCAGGCCTCACCTCTGTTTCGGCCTATGCTCAAACTGCAGACCTCACAGATGAAGAAAACCGCCTCTCCACCGTAGAGGTTCATGGCCGCGGTCTTGAGCTGATTGGCGAAGCACAGGCCGCTTCGCAGGGCGTCGTCGGCTATGCTGATTTTGAAGACCGCCCTCTTTCACGCGCTGGCGAGCTTGTCGAAGTTATTCCGGGCGTCATTGCCACCCAGCATTCAGGCGAAGGCAAAGCCAACCAGTTCTTCCTGCGCGGTTTCAACCTTGATCATGGTACAGACTTTTCTGCTACAGTGGACGGCGTCCCGCTAGCCATGCGCTCGCACGGGCATGGTCAGGGCTATCTGGATCTGAACCCGATCATTCCGGAACTCGTCGAGCGCGTAGACTATCAAAAAGGTCCCTATTTCGCAGATACGGGTGATTTCTCCGTAGCGGGAGCCGGCACCTACACACTCTATTCCGAACTCGCTGAGAATTTTGTCGAACTGAAAGTCGGTGAAAACGGGTATTTGCGCACGGTGGGCGGCTATTCAACGCCGCTTTCGGAGACGACAACTCTCCTCATCGCAGGTGAATTCCAGAACTATGACGGCCCATGGGAAAACGCGCAGGAGGTCGACAAGATAAGCGGCCTCGCGCGCCTGTCCGGCGACTATGGCACATGGAATTACACCCTCACCGCAACGGCGTATGACAATAATTGGGTCTCCAGCGAGCAAATTCCCCTTCGCGCCGTTCAATCCGGTCAGATCAGCCGGTTCGGGTCTCTCGATGATGATCTGGGCGGAGATGTCTCACGCTATAGCCTGTCGGGCCAGCTCGGCTTCATTCACGGCGATGGCGCGTCCACAGAGATTTCGGCCTTCTATGTCGACTCCTCTTTCAGCCTGACGTCCAATTTCACCTATTTCCTCGCCGATCCGGTGAATGGCGACGAATTTCACCAGTTTGACGAGCGCACGATTATGGGCGGCTCAATCCGCCATGAACGGGAATTGAGCGACCGCCTCGAGATTCATACGGGCGCACAACTGCGCTATGACGATGTCTCGGATGTTGGCTTGGAACTCACGGCAGGCCCGACTGTGTTGCAAACGGTCAATCGAGGCTCGGTTGAGGAATTCAGCCTCGGCGTATGGGGTGAGGCCGAATACCATTTCACACCAACGCTGCGTGGCTCATTCGGCCTTCGCGCAGACTATTATGATGGTGAAGTCACCGCCGATATCGTGCCGCAAAACTCAGGCTCGATCGATGATACGCTGGTGACGCCCAACGCATCTCTGGCATGGCGCGCGAGCGATCATGTCGAACTATACGCCAGCTATGGCCGCGGCTTCCACACCAATGATATTCGCGGCACCGTCATTCAGACAGATCCGGCTAGCGGCCAGCCAGCCACTCAGGCACCGCTCTTCTCTGAAGGCGAAGGCTATGAGCTGGGTGCACGTTTCGAACGCGGCGACTTCAACCTTTCAGCCGCCCTGTTCACGCTGGAACTCGACTCTGAACTGATCTTTGTCGGCGATGCCGGCACGACCGAAATCAATGACGCCACCACACGCACAGGCGTTGAGCTGACCAGCTTCTGGCGCCCGAATGACTGGCTCACCCTTGATGCGAGCGCGGCCTTCACGGATGCGGAGTTCAATGTATCCGGTCCTGATACAGCCATTCCGAATGCGGTTGAAACCGTATTTGGCGGCGGAATGCACCTTGATTTCGAGCCATGGGTATTCACCGCGCGTCTACGCTATCTGGGTGAAGCGCCGCTGATCGAAGATAGCTCTGTCACCACCGATCCGACGACCATTCTGAACCTTGGCGCCAGCTATACGTGGAACACTATCGACTTCGGTCTTGAAGTTCTGAATGCCCTCGACGCGGAAGATAACGACATCAGCTATTTCTATGAAAGCCAGCTTCAGGGTGAAGCCAATCCGGTCGAGGATATTCACTTCAAACCCGTCGAGCCCCGTCAGGTCCGTTTCAGAGTGCGGTATAACTTCTGAGCTTGCCTGACGTCCCTGCCGGCTTCGGGCTGCCTTCCCCGGAGCCGGCACTCTTCGAATAATTGCAGTTATTTAATTATATAAGTGTAGTCAACTATCGACAAATGAAAAGCATGACGATATGACTAGCGCTTAGCCACCACTTTCCTCCCGAGCTCGTGCATGGGAATACTCAAAGGACCAGCCCTTCACAGGACTGGTCCCTTTTTTTGTTCGCTTGTTTGGGCGTCGATCAGGCTTTGAGTTTGTAGCCGATTTTGAACAGCCACCAGACAAATGCGCAGGTCACGAAGGCAAGGCCGCCGGTCACGAATACACCTGTCATGATGTTGGAGTTCGCAACGCCAAGGAAGCCATAGCGGAAACCGTCAATCAGATAGAAGAACGGGTCCCAATGGGCGAGCGTCTGGAACGGCTCTGCCAGAACCTTCACGTCGTAGAATGTACCGGACAGGAAGGTCAGTGGCACGATCACAAAGTTGGTCACAGCCGCAAGGTGGTCGAACTTATCAGCCCAGATGCCGCCCGCCGCGCCGATCGCGCCGAGGATAATGCTCGCCATCATGGAGAACCAGATGACCGCCCAGATATGGGTGATGGACAGAGACGCAAGGCCGAGGATCTGAATCGCAATACCTGTAACGAGGCCAACCATAATCCCGCGCGTGGCCGCACCGGCGACAAAGCCTAGCGTCAGCTCGAGCGCAGACAGCGGGGGCATGAGGAAGTCGACAGATGTGCCCTGCACTTTTGAAATCGTCAGAGAGCTCGCCGTATTCTGGAAAGCGTTCTGCAGGATGGACATGATGATCAGGCCCGGCGCCAGGAAATTCTGATAGGCAATACCTTCAAAATCGCCAGTCAGTTCGCCACGATTGCCAAAGGCAAGCTTGAACACAGTCATCAGAAGAAGAGTAGAGACGGCAGGTGCAAACAGGGTCTGCATCGCAACTTTGATAAAACGCCCGACTTCGCGCTTATACAGCGTGAACATTCCGAGCCAGTTCCAACCGGCAAATCGGCGAGGTTCAGCGTAGCTCATGGTGTCAGCCCCTTGGTTTCCGTCAATCAGGTCCAACACATAAGGCTTTCGGACGAGAATGGAATGGCCAGAACACCCTGCTCATATGAGTTCGCGTTAATTGACCAGATAGGTTTCCTCGGTTTTCCACATGCAATTGGTTAATTTCGCCCACTAGATGTGGATTAATCATGTTCTCCACAGATCATGATATTGTGTCTCTCGCCTCAATCTATACGATATGTGGGGAAGGCTAAGGTTAACAAAGTCTCAACGCTACTACATATTGATTAACAAAACTGACTTTCAGGAGGCGGATGATGAGTTGGACAGAAGAGCGGGTGGAACAGCTCAAGAAACTCTGGACCGAGGGCCATAGCGCCAGCCAGATTGCCAACCAGCTTGGCGGTGTCACACGCAATGCCGTCATCGGCAAAGTCCACCGGCTAGGCCTCTCAGGTCGCGCGACGCCGTCACGTCCGGTTAAGCGCCCACCACGTCTGGCAAGGCCAAAACCAGCGCCGCAGCGCGTCGAGCGTCCAGAGACAACGACACCAGAGGTCGCTGCACCACAACCGCAGCAGCCGACAACGCTGCCAGCTGTCGCAAAATCTACAGAACCGCTTGATCCGGTGAAACTGGCGAATGGCGACTTCGCAAGCGTTCTGAACATTCGCGAGTCCATGTGCAAATGGCCAATCGGCGATCCGATGGACAAGGATTTTGCATTCTGCGGTCGCGCAGCCTCCGGCGGCCCTTACTGCGCAGAACACGCAAAAGTCGCGTTCCAGCCGAAAAAATCGCGCACACGACGCGAAGACGGCCAACGCGCCGCTGGCTAACAAAAAATCGGGAAGACCAGATCCCAAACCAAAAACACCGCGCCAGAACGGCGCGGTGTTTTTTTTATGTAGTCCCCGACCGGAGGCGTGGAGAACATCCGGTCGGGGCATCACTCAAACCTGTCGCTCAGGGCCACGCAGAGCGCGCCCCTTGCATTTGGGGAAGGTCAGGCAGGTTTAAGCGACGTGTCGGTTTCGTCAGAAGTATCCGCAGGCGTTTCGCTGGCTTCTATGCCGGCAACAGCTTTGCGGATCGCCTCCAGTCGGGACATGGACTGATAGCCTTCCGGAAGGAAACGGTCAGCGTTCAGACCTGCCAGCTGCTGGTGCACAGTCTCGGTGACGTTACAAACAAAGAGCAGGCGCTCTTCATCATGGGCGTCTTCCGAAATCGCCTCGACAGCCCGCGCGGCTGATACGTCCACGCTATCAATACCGCCGAAATCGAGTATCACCGCCTCACGCCCATGCACGTTCTCTCGAACGCGGTGGGACAGGTCAGCCGCCGCACCAAAGCTGAGCGGACCGGAGAATTCGAACATTTGCAGGCGGCTGCCAGCTCGCTCGAACAATGTCTGCTCTTCTTCGTTCAACGCGACTGGTGCATTGCGATTGATCGCATCGAGCTGTTGCTGAGCAACCGAGCGAACAAAGGCGAGCGCCGCGAGGAACACACCAAGGCCCACGGCTGTGATGAGGTCCACAAATACAGTGACGACAAGCACAAGCGCCATGAGCACGAGGTCCCAACGTGGGCCTTTATGCGCGCGCTTGATGTAAGCGACGTCGATAATATCCCAGCCAACCTTGATCAGAATGCCTGCCAGAACAGCGTGCGGGATTGCCCGCGCAAGCGGAGCAAGTGCCACGACAACCGCGAGCAGCAGAATGGAATGCACCATGCCGGAAATACGGGTCTTACCGCCCGTCCGGATGTTCACCATGGTCCGCATGGTTGCACCCGCGCCCGGAATGGCACCGAACAGACCCGCAATAGAGTTACCAATGCCCTGACCGATCAGCTCGCGGTTAGACTCGTGACGTGTGCGTGTCGCATTGTCTGCAACAAGGCTCGTCAGAAGACTGTCAATCGCGCCGAGCAGAGCCAGAATAATCGCCGCTTCGACGACCAGGAAGGCCGCGGATCGGTCAATATTCGGAACGACGAGCGAAGGGAAGCCGACGACGAGGTCTTCACCAATGATCGGAACCTCGAGCAGCATCCCCGCAAGCGTGCCGATAACCAGCGCAGCCAGCGCGCCCGGAATGAACTTGCCAATAGCTTTTGGCCAGAAGAACACGATGCCCAGTGTCAGCAGGCCAAGACCAAGCGCCCCGAAATTCGGGTCCGCAATCGCCGCCGGAATAGCTTCCATCGCGGCGATCGTACCGCCGCCATCCGGTTCAGACCCGAACAGGCGGCTGGCCTGCAACAGGATGATGATGACGCCGATACCGGTCATGAAGCCCGAAATCACAGGGTAAGGCACCAGGCGGATATACTCACCAAACCGCATCACACCGAGCAGGATCTGGAAGATACCTGCCAGAATGACCGCGGCAAAGATAATGCCAGCCACTTCAGGGAATGGCGCGCCCGCCTGACGGCTTACTTCACCGGCGAGACCCGCAAAGACGACGACCATCGGGCCCGTCGGGCCGGTGACCTGTGTCTGCGTTCCGCCGAAAAATGCTGCGAAAAAGCCGGTAAAGATTGCGCCCCAAAGGCCCGCAATCGGGCCCGCGCCGGAAGCTTCACCAAACGCCAGCGCGAGCGGCAGAGCCACCACGCCAGCGGTGACCCCGCCATAGAGGTCGCCCTTTATGTGGGAGAAATCGAAGTAATTTTTCATGCCAGATCCTATTCCGCTGCGACGTGAGCGTGCTCAGGCAGGTGCTCGCGCACCATGTCAGCGTAATAGTCGGCCACCGGCTCGAAGCGCTGAGTCTCTTCATTCCATGCTGTGACGTCACCGGTTTTGATGTCATAGACCCAGCCGTGAAGCTTCACAGAGTTCGTTGAAAGACGCGCAGCCACGTAAGGGTGGGTTTTCAAGTGCTGCAGCTGAAGCAGAACATTTTCCTGAATGAGAAGATGCATACGCTCCTGCTCGGACATGCCCTCGCCCTTCTCTTTCACAACCTGCCAGGCCGCGCGCGCATAGCTCAGCCAGTCTTTGACGTGTGGCAGTTCGCTCAGCGCCTCAAGGTCTGTAACGCCCTTCATCGCGCCGCACTCTGTATGACCGCAAACGATGATGTGAGGGACTTTCAGCGCCGCGACCGCATATTCGATAGACGCCGTCATGCCGCCCGTATGCAGGGTATGCGGCGGCACGATGTTTCCGGCGTTGCGGCAAATGAAGAGCTCGCCCGGCTCTGTTGATGTCATGAGGTTCGGGCTGATACGGCTGTCAGAGCAGGTAATGAACAGGGCTTCCGGAGACTGACCGGAGCTCAGCTCTTCGAACAGAGCCTGACGTTTTGGATAGGACTCGCGTTGAAACTTCACAACGCCGGCAGCAATCTTAGGCATAGCTTCTCCTCTTCGCGCTGGTGCGCGGATTTATGATGTATTTTTCGGGAAGGAACGGATTCCGGGCGGGACGTATCAGCCTTGCAGGGGCAAGCGCGGATGCACTTCACCCGTTAAGGGCGACAGGTCTCGATGTACGGAATCTAAGAGGTCGTGATCAGACAGGATCACGCTGGGATGCAGGGTGGGCACGACGACAAGGCGCAGCCATGAGTTCCCCGTTTATCATGACGATAAACTTGGCACATTCACCACGTTTGACAGACGTACAAAAAGACAAGTGTCACCCCGTTCCCGATGAAATGAAGATAACAAAAAGCCCCGCACCTTCAATACATTGAGAAGAGGTGCGGGGCTTTTTCTGATAACATCAGGATAACATTTTCGTCAGACCTGCTGAGGTGCTGGCGCCGGACGCTGTTGCGGCGGTGGTCCCTGTTGAATCTGGAAGTTCATCAGCGTGCCAGTCACTGTTTTACGCAGTGAAGACAGGAGCTCTGAGAAGAGCGCAAACGCTTCAGATTTAAACTCGTTGAGCGGGTCACGCTGACCATAGCTGCGCAGGTGAATAACAGAACGAAGCTGATCCAGCTGCTGCAAGTGTTCGCGCCACTCCTTATCCAGAAGCTGGAGAAGAATTTGCTTCTCGAACCAGCGCATACGGTCCGGACCCATTTCAGCTGCACGTGCAAGGAAGGCTTCATCAGCCGCTGCTGACAGACGCTCGATGATTTCTTCGTTCGCCACACCTTCTTCGGACGCCCACTCGCGGATTGGCGGTGTGATGCCGAAGATTTTGTGCGTTTCCTCGATCAGGCCATCAATGTCCCACTGCTCGGCGTAGGTTTTAGGCGGCATCGCCTCATTGACGATGTCCTCAACCACATCACGGCGCATTTCCGTGATGGTGTCGCTCACGTCTTGAGCCGTCATGAATTCGATACGCTGTTCGAAGATCGCTTTACGCTGATCGTTCGTCACGTTGTCGTATTTCAGAAGGTTCTTACGGATTTCGAAGTTACGTTGCTCGACCTTTTTCTGGGAGGTTTCGAGCGCCTTGTTCATCCATGGGTGAACAATGGCTTCGTCTTCCTTGATACCGAGGCGACGCATAATGGTGTCGAGACGTTCGGCTGCGAAGATGCGCAGAAGATCGTCTTCGATAGACACGTAGAATTTAGAACGGCCCGGGTCACCCTGACGGCCTGTACGACCACGAAGCTGGTTGTCGATACGGCGGCTCTCGTGACGCTCTGTACCTAGAACGAACAGACCACCGGCATCCAGTGCCTCCTTCTTCGCTGCTGCAATCTCGTCTTTCAGACGGGTTTTCAGCTGCTCATGCCTACCATCTTCAATTTCCTGACGGATCTGCTCGAGCACTTTATGCTCAACGCGCTTTACCACCTGATCGCGCAGTTCCGGCGGAACATTACGCATAATCTGGTCACGGCTTGCTGCGAGCGCTGGTGTCTTTTCAATAATGCGGCCGACTTCTTCCTGAAGCTCGGTCTGGAACTCAGCCTGAAGCTGGTCCTGACGACCTGCCAGAAGCTCTGTCTCCATGCGCATTTCAAGGTTACCGCCAAGCTGGATGTCCGTACCACGGCCAGCCATGTTCGTTGCAACCGTAATCGCGCCCGGCATACCGGCCTGCGCAATGATCAGCGCCTCACGCTCGTGGTGACGGGCGTTCAGAACCTGGTGCGGAATTTTTGCCTGAGCGAGCAGTGTAGAGAGAAGCTCGGACTTCTCGATAGACGCTGTACCGAGCAGAACCGGCTGACCACGCTGATGGCAGTCACGCAGCTCTTCAATGATCGCTTTGTATTTCTCTTTAGCAGTCCGGTAGACGACATCATCGTCATCGATACGCTGGATCGGGCGGTTTGTTGGAACGTCGAAAACGCGCAGACCATACGTGTCCATGAACTCGTCGGCTTCTGTATCAGCCGTACCGGTCATGCCCGCGAGTTTCTTATAGAGGCGGAAATAGTTCTGGTAGGTAATAGACGCGAGCGTCTGGTTTTCCGGCTGGATCGCCACGCCTTCTTTGGCTTCGATCGCCTGATGCAGACCTTCTGAAAGGCGGCGGCCTTCCATCATACGGCCTGTGAACTCGTCAATCAGCATGACCTGCTTGTCTTTGACGATATAGTCCTTGTCGCGCGTGAACAGCTTATGCGCACGCAGCGCCTGGTTGGCATGGTGAACAATGGTGATGTTCTGCGGGTCATACATAGACCCTTCCATGAGGCCAGCCTGTGTCAGCAGGTCCTCAATGTGCTCGTTACCTTCCTCGGTGAAGACGATAGAGCGCTGTTTCTCGTCGAGGTCATAATCCTCGTCGACCAGCTGAGGGATGATCGCATCTACCTGACGGTAAAGATCAGAACGGTCATCTGTCGGGCCGGAAATGATCAGAGGCGTACGCGCTTCGTCGATCAGAATGGAGTCGACCTCGTCCACGATACAATAATTGTGACCGCGCTGAACCATATCGGTCAGGGCGTATTTCATATTGTCGCGAAGATAGTCGAAACCGAATTCGTTGTTCGTGCCGTATGTGATGTCGCAAGCATAAGCGTCACGACGCTGGCGATCATCAAGACCGTGAACGATCGTTCCAGTCTTCAGACCAAGGAAGCTATAAACCTGGTTCATCCACTCTGCGTCACGGCTGGCGAGGTAATCGTTCACCGTGATGACGTGAACGCCCTTGCCTTCGAGGGCATTCAGATAAGCGGGGAGCGTTGCGACGAGGGTTTTACCCTCACCTGTACGCATCTCTGCGATATTGCCCGAGTGGAGGACCATGCCACCAATGAGCTGTACGTCGAAATGTCGCATACCAAGGGCACGCTTCGACGCCTCACGCACAACGGCGAACGCTTCTTCCAGAATGTCGTCCAGCGTCGCGCCATTGGCCAGCTTTTGTTTGAATTCGGCGGTTTTACCCCGGAGCGCACTATCAGAGAGCGCTTCAATTACGGGCTCCATCGCATTGATCCGCTGAACGCGCGCCCGGTAAGGCTTAATCTGACGCTCGTTCGAGGATCCGAATAATTTCTTTGCAAGTTGAAGCATAAATCAAAACCAGTTCGTCGCACTTTCCGCTTGGATAGCACGCACATCTTTACATACTCTGCACACGAGCGGGGATTTGACCTCGACCCTGCGATGAGCATGACTTAAGTAGCCTATAAATTGGTGTCAATGTAGATGACCTGCAAGCAGGAAAGACAGACGCGCATGCAACGTACGATTTTCGCCGCTTTATTCGGCAGCCTGCTGCTCACAACTGCCGCATGTGAGCAAAACAGCTCCGACCCGGCAGGTGTCCCGATCCGTGTCAGCGCTGCCGTCGCCGCCGTTGTTAATGGTGAACCCATCTATGCCACCGATGTCGAGCTGGAAGCCGTTGCACAGGGCCGGGTTGATGTCGGCACACGTCTTGAAACCACCGATCCGGTTTTCGCCGATATTCTGAAACAATTGATCGACCAGAAACTGCTTGCGCAGGAAGCCCTCTCTCGCGGTCTTCATCTGGAAGAAAACGCCCAGCACCGTCTGCAGGCTGCCCGCGAACGTATTCTCGGTAACATCCTTATCGAGAACCTCGTTTCCGCTGAAGTCGACGATGCAGCCATTCTGGAAATGTACGAAGCGCAGACTGCCCTCCAGCAGCTTGGTGAGGAAGTCCTGATCCGTCACATTCTGGTGGAAACCGAAGAAGAAGCAGACGAACTTTATCAGGAGCTGCGCGGCGGGGCGGAATTTGCCGAGGTCGCGTTTACCCACTCCATCGACAGAAGCTCAAGCGCAGAAGGCGGCCTGCTCGGTTATTTCCTGCCCGAAGAATTTTCCGCGCCTTTCCCGTCTATCATCAACCGAACAGCGGTTGGCGCAATCTCGTCTCCGTTCGAGAGCGACCTTGGCTGGCACATCATAAAAATTGATGACCGCCGCACAGAAGCGCCGCCGACATTCGATGAAACCCGCCCGATGATTGTCGAGTTTCTGACCCTCAGCGAGATCAGCACTGTTCTGGAGCGCCTGCACAACCGCGCCAGCATCGAAACGGTTATCGAAGATCCGGAGATTAGTGTTCGAAACTTCAGCGATGCTCCGGAATCGCTCGATGACCTTATGGTCGAGGATGAAATGCCGTCTGGCCTTCCGCTGGCAGACGAATCTGAAACTACTGACGACACAGCTCCAACCACTGAGGCGACTGAGTGAAACTGACACGCTCTCCGCTGGCTCCGGAACGGTTTCCGGACCTGCCTGACATTGATGGCGTACACGCCGCGACCTTCTCGCTTGGCATGTACAAGTATCAGCGCGACGATCTGCTGATCGTCCACTTTCCGGAAATCGCCTCCTGCGGCGGGGCCTTCACCCGCTCGCTGACGCGGTCTTGTGACGTGGACTGGTGCCGTGAAGCGCTGGAAACATCCGGCGGCAAAGCCTCTGCCCTCATCGTCAATGCGGGCAACTCAAACGCCTTTACGTTTGAAAAGGGCGTTGCGAAGAATGAAGCGACGCTGGACGCGTATGAAGCTCTCACCGGCATGCCGCGCCATGAATGCTATATCGCGGCCACAGGCGTCATCGGCGAGCCAGTCCGCCCGGACCTGATCGCGCAGCACCTGCCAACACTCTGGCCAACCCTTCAACCGGGCAAGCCATGGCTGGAACTGGCAAAAGCCTTTTCCACGACCGACACCTTCCCGAAAGGTGCTGGCAAGCAGATCGAAGTGGCTGGCCGCACGATTTCCATCGCAGGCATCGCCAAAGGCTCCGGCATGATTGCGCCAAACATGGCAACCATGCTGGCCTACATCTTCACAGATGCGCCACTCACGCCGGAACAATGCCAGCAGATTACATCCCGCCACACAAATGCGAGCTTCAACTGCATTACCGTTGATGGCGACACCTCGACATCAGACACGGTCATGCTCTTCGCCACAGGCGCTGCGCCGATCAGTCAGGCCGCATCCGACGAAGCCTTCGAGCAGATTTCAGACGCGATCGGAGAGGTCTTTATGGACCTTGCGCACCAGATCGTTCGTGATGGTGAAGGCGCCTCCAAATTCATCGGCATCGAAGTTACCGGCGCGGTGAACGACAATTCCGCAAAAACGATTGCCTGCGCGGTCGCAAACTCACCACTCGTTAAGACGGCCCTTGCTGCAAGCGATGCGAACTGGGGCCGGATCGTTATGGCGGTCGGCAAATCGCTGGAACCTGTTAACAGGGATAAACTTGTTATCGAGATTGGCGGGGTGCGCGTTGCCCAGGGCGGCGGACGCGCGGAAAGCTATGACGAGGCGCGCGCAACAGCAGCTGTTTCCGGCGAAAACATAGAGATTACGGTGGATGTCGCCATGGGTGACGGACGCGCCAAAGTCTGGACCTGCGACCTCACTCACGGTTACGTAGAAATTAACGGCGCGTACCGAACTTGAAAAGATTAACGCAACCCCCCTTTACGATTTACTGTTAGAAAATGTCTGAGAGAAAAATTCTCTACGTCTCTGCGGCAGTGCTCATGCACCCGGATCAGACCCTACTTCTGGCTCAACGCCCGAAAGGAAAGTCTATGGCGGGGCTTTGGGAACTCCCTGGCGGCAAGATCGAGCCCGGCGAAACGCCGGAAATAGCGTTGATACGCGAACTAAGGGAGGAGTTGGCCGTGCAGACCCATGCAAGCGCAGTGCGCCCGCTTACTTTTGCCTCCCATGCTTATGACAATTTCCACCTTGTGATGCCTGTCTTCCTCATTCGCGAATGGGATGGAGAGCCGGTTGCACAGGAAGGTCAGACGCTTGAATTCGTCGCGCCAGCCGATCTGAAAACCTATCCTGCACCAGAGGCAGACATCCCGCTTTTCAGCTTCATTGAAGATTACGCCTCAAAAGGAGGTTTCGCATGAGCGCCCGACGCAAGATTACCTCCTTCAGCAAGGCTAAAGGCGGCGCGACGTCCATCGAGTACGGCCTGATCTGCGCGCTCATCGTGATCGGCCTGATTGCGGCGATTACTTCATGGGGCAATTCCGCGACCGACATGTATGAAGGTCTCGACGCAGACTGGGATGCAGCTCAGGGCGGTTGATCACCGCCCCGCTTTATCACCCGCTGGCAGCTCTTTTGCGCCTACCGCTTCAGCCATAGAGACTTTCGCAGAGCCAGGACGCTTCGGCTTTGGCTGCGAGGCATGCGGCGCCCAGCCCGTCACCCAGATCAGATCCACCGTCACGCGCAGGCGACCATCCGCGTCAGCAAACTCGCTCGCATAGATTTGCGCGGCCCGCATCAGCACATCGCGGCGCAGCGGACGCCCTACGCCTTGCGCTGGCGCATGCGTCTCTCCCAGCGCCTGAAGATCCCGCATCACGTCGAAAATCGTGTCATAGCGAATGGTGAGCCGATCTCGGTCGCTCACCGGAAGTGCGAGCCCTGCCCGTTGTAGAAGCGCGGACATATCAGCTGCATCCGCAAACGGAGAGACGCGCATTTCTGCCCCGCCAGTCAGTTCGCTCTCAGCGCGCAGAAGGGACTGGCGAAGCTCGGTAAAGCTTGCCCCGCCCGCCAGAACGCCAACGAAGAACCCGTCCGGTTTCATGGCGCGGTTGATCTGGATCAGCGAGCCCGGAAGATCATTCACCCAATGCAGCGCAAGCGGGCTCACCACCAGATCAAAGCTTTCATCCTTGAAAGGCAGCCATTCCTCATCCGCGACCACGCCGCCTTCACCGACGCGCCCTTTTGCAAAATCGGTCTCGATCAGGTCACCACAGAACGGGCCGAGTATCTCTTTCGTCTGCGTGCTATACCCGCCAAGGCAGAGCGCACGGTCGAATTTGCGCCCTGTTGAAGCCAGCCTGTCGGAAATATCTTCAAGCACACGCTTTTTCAGGAAGTCTGCCTGATGATAGCCTGCACTGGCACGCTCACGGCGGCGGCGCACTTGCGCGCGATTAAAGACTTCGGAGGTCGGGTTCTGCATCATGGCTGGAGATATGGACCGATCAGTGCCATCCGCCAAGGTGTTAGGCGTCGACCGCGAACGCCTTCGCAGTCTTTTCGGCTGGCTGAACCCCGGACAGTCTCTGGTCAGCGGGGATTCCCTTGCCGGTAATGCCCGCCTTTCGCCGGAAGAATTCGCGCAGCTGAACTTTATCTGCCCGCCATTCTGCGACAGCTGCGCCCTGCCCTTTGAGCGCGGCGAGGAGCACGGGCTTATCTGTGCGGCCTGTGCGGCGCATCCGCCCGTCTGGCATCAGGCACGCTCTGCGCTTGTCTATGATGATATCACCAGCCGGCTGGTCCTCTCTCTCAAACGCCGTGGCAACCGGAACGGACTGTCTGTCTTCGCAGAGTTCCTGACATCTGCCGCAGGCGATGTGCTCACCACCGCTGACCTTGTTATCCCTGTGCCGATCCATTCGCGCCGCCTTGCCATGCGCGGCTTCAATCAGGCCGGATGGCTGGCAGCCGCCCTGAAAGACAAGCTATCCCTGCCCTATGACGAGTTCTGCATCCGCCGTGTGAAGGCGACGCCCAGTCAGGGTCATCTCAATGCCCGCCAGCGCCGCGCCAATGTGGCAGGGGCTTTCCAGCTGACAAAACGCGGCACGGAACGCATTGCCGGAAAGCGCATTATTCTGCTGGATGATGTTTACACAACGGGCGCCACACTCACGGCCTGCGCACGCACACTTCAACGGGCGCGACCGTCCAATCTGGATGTCGTGACATTTGCCCGCGTTGTAGCGCCCGCAAATCCGACTATATAAGTCCGCGATCGGAGAATTATTGTTATGGCCAAGGTTGAAATCTATACGCGTCAGTTCTGCCCGTACTGCACACGCGCCCTCTCGCTGCTCGACAAAAAAGGCGTGAAGTACACGCATGTCGACGCTGGTATGGACCCGCAAAAGCGTCAGGAAATGATCCAGCGCGCAAATGGCGGTAGCACATACCCGCAAATCTTCATCAATGACGACCATATTGGCGGCTGCGATGAGATGTTTGCGCTGGAACGCGCAGGCAAGCTGGACCCGCTTCTGTCACAAGCTTAAACGACACCGCCATGGTTAAATACGCCCTTCAATGTCTGTCATGTCAGTCCCCGTTCGAAGCCTGGTTCTCAGGCTCGGATGCGTTTGACCAACAGAAGGAGAAGGGCCTCGTCACCTGCCCCGAATGCGGCAGCGCTGATGTGAAGAAGCAAATCATGGCGCCATCGGTGAGCGGCACCAGAAAGCGCGGCGACGCCGTGCCTGCTGCCGCTTCCACGCCTGACCAGAAAATGGCCGAGATGATGCGCGCCGTGCGCGACCACATCGCCTCCACGCACGAATATGTCGGCTCGGATTTTGCCAGGAAAGCCCGCGCCATGCATGAAGGCGAGGCAGAGGCCAAACCCGTCTGGGGCGAGACCACATTCGAAGAAGCCAAAGAGCTGATTGAGGACGGCGTCTCTGCTGTCCCTCTGCCCGAAGCCGCGACACCGGCCAAACCGGTCGATCAGAAAAAACTCAACTAAAACACGCCTTGGTGCGGAACCTTCATTCCGCCAGCGCATTTCTTCTCCATCAACTGATCCGCTCAGCACTGGAGAAAGACATGAAGAATTATCTGAAGATTGCCAGCATGTGCATTTTCGCCCTCGCCCTGACAGCGTGCAACACAATTGATGGTGCCGGTCAGGATGTCGAAGAAGCAGGCGAGACCATTCAGGACGCTGCTAACTAAACCCCTCTACGGAATTTCCCGTTCCTTCCAAACTGCACGCGCTTGTCATCCCCATGGCAGGCGCGTTTTTCTATTGCCAGCCGCCGCGCACGCGCCAATATATCCAGCGTATCTGTATCGGAGAGACGCATGAAAAACTGGATGAAGCTCGCAGCCCTCACACTCATCACGCTGACGATTGCAGCATGCAATACAGTTGAAGGCATTGGCCGTGATCTCGGCGAAGCTGGCGATACCATCGAAGACGCCGCGCGCAACAACCGTAACTAAGCGCTCGTGCCTGTGTCGTTAAAACCAACATTTCTCGCGCTCGGGCTGACGCTCGGCCTTGCCGCCTGCTCCAGCGCGCAGGAGCCGCCCCGCCCTGACGGTTTTGTCTCCATCACAGATGCCGTGCCCGGCATCGCGACGGAAATCCGCTATTTCACCGATGAGAATTTCGTCGGTCGCCCCATCAATGGCTATGAGGCCCCGCTTTGCATTCTCTCGGTTGAGGCGGCAGAGGCTGTGGCTTCGGTTCAGGAAGCGCTGTCTGGCTTCGGCCTCGGCCTGAAAGTCTTTGACTGCTATCGCCCGCAGCGTGCCGTCTCCGATTTTGCAGCCTGGGCCGCAGACCCTGAGGATATCGCGCGGCAGGCAGATTACTATCCGAATGTACCCAAGGATGAGCTGTTCGAACGCGGCTATATCGCCGAACGCTCCGGCCATTCACGCGGCAGCGCGATAGACCTCACACTCATCGATCTTTCCACCGGCGAAGAACTCGACATGGGCTCTTCCTATGACCTGTTCGATACACTCTCCCACCCGTCAGACCCGCGCCCGTCCGCCAAAGCGCGCGCCAATCGCATGCTGTTACAGCGCCTGATGGTAGAGGCAGGCTTTAATGCGCTTGAAGAAGAATGGTGGCACTTCTGGCTCGCCGATGAACCCTACCCGGACACGTATTTCGACTTCGTCGTGGAGTAGGTGTTTCGGGCGCACTTCAGCGACGCAGGGTTTCTGATTGCCAGCAAGGCTATCGGAACAATTCCCGGCCGGTCCAAACCCCATACAGAAATCGATTGAACCCAGTGCGGCTCGATGCAAGTTGACGGCATGATTCCTCACCTGGCGAATTTCCCACAGTAGAATGGTCAAAACATACCAGATGTAATTCGCCATTTGGCGGCTCAATCAGCAAATACTTTTGCGGAAAATATATCGTCAAAAAGCCAGGTTGCGGAATATAGTACTCGCGAGCGCGCTCCCAAGAATATAGAGCCTCGTCGATGTAGACGTAAAAATAGCGGTCTGACTCACAAAAGGTCTGAGCCGCCCCCAATACCGCCCAAAAAACTTCGAAATAGCCTCTCGCAGGCAAATTCAAAACTTCAACGCTACCGGCATCTACTGCGTCTGCCATCTCAGCTCGTCGTGGTCCGTCCACTGCGACTTCCCGCATCGACGAACAGTTGAATCGATACTTATCCAAATCACAGAACACACAAGCGGCATCAGAAAACGCCGCGGCTCGCACCACCCCGATCGTAAGTGTGACATTCTCCTGAAACCTTCTGATCAGGCACTCAGTATCTTCGCCACATCCGCCCCGCATTCTCTGAACAATGGCTCGCTCAGCTTGCGAGGTCCTCTCAGCGACGCCGCCTTCGTTCATGGAATAAAGCGACATCAACAAAATAAGGCTTTTCAAGAACATTTTGCGGCCCCTCAGGCCCGGTCACACTCAAATGCGGCGTCAAACTTCCGATTGAAACCATTCCATCGCCGGCGGCTGAAAGCAATACTGTCATCCCGGAATGCGGAACGCATATCCGGGACCCAGAAACACCATCAC
>CENJ01165484.1_pt1 | contig 20390 bp, 30 predicted proteins | sample 356161 | NCBI WGS metagenome assembly CENJ01 (sample SAMEA2619531, study PRJEB7988) | marine metagenome | biome: marine biome (ENVO:00000447); feature: surface water layer (ENVO:00002042); material: "saline water (ENVO:00002010), including plankton (ENVO:xxxxxxxx)" | depth 5 m
ACTGCCTGGTCCCTTTATCAAATGAGACAGCTGCAGTTCGCTGAGAATCTGTATAACAGCAACCGAACCACGCAATGAGCGTAAGCACGCATAACTGCCATAAGTTTTATTTCGGGGTTACCCAGCTTTTTTTCTGGCCGTTTTATCTCGGCACTTCGTCCGGATGTTTAAGCCTGTAATGGCGTGGCCACGTTGCTGCGCAATCGCCACTCTTGCACTACTCATTCGCCTAGAACGGAATATCGTCTTCAAAGTCTTCGTCGGCCATTGTTGGCGCGTTATCAGCGCCCATATTGACAGCCGGCGCGGGCCGGTTCAAAGCTGGCTCAGGCGCGAAGCCCGATGGTGGGCCGCCCGCGTCCATACCACCTCGGCTGTCCAGCATCTGCAGCTCGCGGGCGTTTATTTCTGTGCGGTAGCGTTTTTGCCCCTCTTGCTCCCAACTAGAGGTGCGCAAGTTACCTTCAATGTATACCTTAGAGCCTTTACGGAGATATTCCCCAGCGATCTCTGCAAGGCGAGCGAAACACACCACGTTATGCCACTCAGTGCGCTCCTGTTGTTCGCCAGAGGCGCGATCTCGCCAGGACTCGGAGGTTGCCACGCTAAAGCGAGTCACCGCGTTGCCGTTTTGCGCATAGCGCGTTTCTGGGTCTCTACCCAGGTTGCCAATCAATATGACTTTATTGATGCCTCGTGCCATGGCCGTCTCCAATATCGCTTTCCGACAGTCTAATCTAATCCCCCGCAGCACCCAATATAATTGACGCCCAATAGCGTCAGTAATCTCCCCGCCGACCCTAACCAAATCTGCCCGCTCAATAGTACTTTTAGTACCGTCGGCAACCCATCGAACAATACAGCAATGAACCAAAGGGCCTCATTTCGCTGTGTTATGCCTGAGCAACTTGCCCGCCAGCAAGGATCAAGTTATGTTTCGTGGCTTACGCCCTCCCACCCTAATGAGCAAGCCTAATCGATGGACACTATCTCCATTCGCGGTGCCCGCACGCACAATTTACGCGACATTAACTTAGATCTTCCCCGCGACCAGTTGATCGTTATTACTGGATTGTCTGGATCCGGCAAGTCGTCTCTGGCTTTCGATACCTTATACGCCGAAGGTCAGAGGCGTTACGTTGAGTCCTTATCTGCCTATGCACGTCAGTTTCTTTCAATGATGGAAAAACCAGACATCGACCATATCGAAGGTTTGTCGCCTGCTATCTCCATCGAACAGAAATCCACCTCACACAATCCAAGATCAACTGTAGGCACAATTACCGAGATCTACGACTATCTGCGGTTGCTATACGCTCGCGTCGGTGAACCGCGCTGCCCCGAGCACGGCGAGCCTCTTGATGCACAAACGGTCAGCCAAATGGTGGATCAGGTTTGCGCGCAGTGGGACGACCACCGCGTGATGATCTTGGCTCCGATCATTAGCGAGCGCAAAGGCGAACACCTACATGTGTTCCAGGAATTACAAGGCAACGGCTTCATCCGTGCGCGTATCGACGGCTTGGTAGTCGATCTTGATGAAGCCCCCAAATTGGATAAGAACAAGAAACACACCATTGAAGCGGTAATCGACCGTCTGCGGGTTCATTCAGACAGCCAACAACGCCTTGCTGAAAGCTTCGAAACCGCACTCTCACTGTCTGACGGCGTTGCGTTGGTTATTGATATGGATGACGCCAAAGCCACGCCGATGGTTTTCTCCTCGCGCTTCGCTTGTCCGCAATGCGGCTACAGTATTTCTGAACTTGAACCTCGCATGTTCTCGTTCAACAACCCAGCCGGGGCTTGCGAGAGCTGCGATGGTCTCGGTGTTACCCAATTTTTTGACCCAGACCTTGTGGTCACCGACACCTCACTAACGCTAGCAGAAGGTGCCGTGCGCGGATGGGATCGCCGTAACGTTTATTACTTCCACATGATTAAATCGTTGGCAAAGCATTTCAAAGTGGAGATCGAACGCCCCTACCGGAAACTGCCGAAAAAGTTTCAGCAGGCGCTACTCTTCGGCACCGGCAATACCCGGGTTGACTTTAGCTACCGCAACGATCGCGGTGATGTCATTCAGCGACGCCACCGTTTCGAAGGCGTCATGCCAAATATGGAGCGACGCTTCCGCGATACTGATTCGTCGTTGGTACGCGAGTCGCTGCAGAAGTATTTACGGGTCGCCGACTGCCCAAGTTGCCAAGGCACTCGTCTCCGTAAAGAATCCAGAAATGTCTTTGTCAGCGAGCGCGACTTACCAAGCATTACGCATGGGTCCGTCGCAGCCACTCTACAACATTTCAAAAACCTGAAATTGCGCGGACAGCGCGCCATGATTGCAGACAAAATCCTTAAGGAAATCATCGCAAGACTGCAGTTTCTTGTAGACGTTGGGCTTAATTACCTAACGCTCGATCGCAGCGCAGAGACACTATCGGGTGGCGAAGCGCAACGCATTCGGTTGGCGAGCCAAATAGGCGCCGGATTGGTTGGCGTTATGTACATCCTCGATGAACCGTCAATTGGCTTACATCAACGAGACAACGAGCGGTTGCTCAAGACCTTACGACACCTGAAAGGGCTGGGAAATACTGTCATCGTCGTTGAACACGACGAAGACGCAATTCGCCAAGCGGATTACGTAGTTGATATCGGACCAGGGGCAGGCGTGCATGGTGGCGAAATCGTTGCACAAGGTCAGCTCAAAGATATATTAAAGAGCAAAAAGTCCATTACTGGGCAATATCTCAGCGGGAAACGAGCGATTTCAGTGCCCGCCAAAAGGACCGCTTTTAACTCGGAACAAACGCTTACTTTATACGGCGCTAGCGGCAACAATTTGGACACGGTAACGTGTACGATTCCATGTGGTTTACTGACCTGCATTACCGGTGTATCCGGCTCTGGCAAATCCACGCTGATCAATCACACTCTGTACCCTCTTGCCGCTACTGAGTTAAATAAGGCGACAACGCTGAAGCCGCGGCCATTTGAAAAGATAGAGGGACTAAATCATTTAGACAAAGTCGTTGACATCGATCAGAGCCCGATCGGGAGAACGCCACGCTCCAACCCGGCAACGTATACCGGATTATTTACACCCATAAGAGAACTGTTTGCACAAGTTCCTGAAGCGCGGGCCCGTGGCTACAAACCTGGCCGCTTTAGTTTTAACGTTAAAGGCGGGCGCTGTGAACCTTGTCAGGGAGACGGTGTTATCAAGGTTGAGATGCACTTTTTGCCAGATATTTACGTTCCTTGTGACGTCTGCGCGGGAAAACGCTATAACCGCGAGACCCTCGATATCAAATATAAAGGCAAATCCATTCACGAAGTGCTCGACATGACCGTCGAGGACGCTAACGATTTTTTTGCAGCCATCCCAATGCTCGCGCGCAAACTACAAACGCTGATTGATGTTGGGCTGTCGTATATACGCTTGGGGCAGGCGGCAACGACACTGTCTGGCGGTGAAGCACAACGCGTGAAGTTATCCCGAGAACTGTCTAAACGCGACACCGGATCGACTCTATACATTCTAGACGAGCCGACTACTGGGCTACACTTTCACGACATCGCACAATTGTTAGCCGTCTTACACCGACTCCGCGACGACGGTAATACCGTCGTTGTGATTGAACATAATCTAGATGTGATTAAGACAGCCGACTGGGTTATTGACCTTGGCCCAGAGGGTGGCTCAGGTGGCGGCCAGATCATTGCAACCGGCACTCCAGAACAAGTTGTAAAGGTCAAAAAATCGTACACAGGGAAGTTTTTGAAACCGCTGCTATCCTAACCATTCAGGCAGCGGTGGCCTCGACTTGACGCTCATGCCTAACGCGCTGCATCGATTCCGAGACACACGCGCTGCGTTGCCCGCTCGTTGGGCTCAACGGGCTTTGCGAAAATTGGCGATGGCCGAGGAATAAACAACTTAGGACGCACTAAGGCTGGTCTCGGAACTAGCTGGAATAGCCTTAGGCGCAGCAGCCTGCTGCGCCTAAACCGTTTGCTCAGGTGGTGCTACGCCAAGCAGTGGCGAAGCGCGCTGGCGCAAAGCTGAATATTTTCCTGCCGCGCTGAGTAACCCATCAGGCCGATGCGCCAAACCTTACCAGCGAAGGCGCCTAAACCGGCACCAATCTCTAGATTAAACTCGGTCAATAAACGCTTTCTCAGAGCTGCTTCATCCACATCCTGCGGACAGGTAACGAGATTGAGTTGAGGCAGTCGACAGTCTTCTGCAACCACAAACTGTAAGCCAATGGTCTCCAACTCGGACGCTAGAAGATTATGCATCTCGCGATGTCGCGTCCAAGAGTTTTCTAAGCCCTCTTGCTGCAACATCAACAGTGACTCATGCAACCCGTACATGGCGTTGACGGGAGCCGTGTGGTGGTACGTTCGAGCCCCATCACCTTCCCAGTAAGCCATGAGCAATGAGACATCAAGGAACCAACTTTGAACAGGGGTGTTGCGGGCTTTGACGTGGTCGGCGGCACGATCGCTAAAGGTGATTAGGCTTATCCCCGGCGGTGCAGAGAGGCACTTTTGGGTGCCAGAATACGCCACGTCAGCCTGCCAGCCGTCTACATCTAGCTCTATCCCGGCAAGGCCAGTCACCGAGTCAACGATGGTTAAGCAATCGTATTCGCGGGCAATTTCGCAAAGTGTTTTAACATCGGAAAACGCCCCCGTGGACGTTTCTGCATGCACGAAGCCAACGATCTTGGCATCGGGATTAGCTTGTAACGTTGCGCGCAATTTCTCTGGTGAAACCGGGGTGCCCCAATCATCTTCAACGAGCACAAGGTCGCCACCCATGCGCCGCACGTTTTCAGCCATACGTCCGCCGAAAACACCGTTTACGCATACGACTGCTTTATCGCCGGGTTCGAGCAAATTTGCATAAGCGGCTTCCATAGCTGCAGAGCCAGGTGCAGAGATCGGGAAGGTGAGCGTATTGTTGGTTTTGAACGCATAGCGCAGCAGAGACTTAATCTCTTCCATTAGCGCTATGAACTCCGGGTCGAGGTGACCGATGGTGGCTTTACCCATCGCACCGAGTACTCGCGGGTGCACGTCGGATGGCCCTGGTCCCATTAACGTTCTGGGCGTTGGGTGAAAGCTGCTAGTCACGAATCGATCCCCCGTTTCAAATTTTAAGCTAGCCGATTGCAAACGATTGACGCTGCCCGCTAACCTTTAGGCTTATCCTCTTCTTCAGAAGCATTTTCCGCTGGCTCCGCGTCTGCTGACGTTTCGCCGGTATTATCTACCGGGGCTTCTGTTTCTTCTACTGGCTCTTGTGCAGCTTCTTCTGCGGTGTTTTCAGCGGTCGCTTCCACTTCTTCCACTGCAGCTTCGTCGGCGCTCTTTTCGTTAACTACCGTCTCGTTCGCCTCTTCTGCCGATGTGAAAGCATCATCCTCAATATCCGTCTCAGGACGATCGACTAACTCGACATAGGCCATAGGCGCTGCATCGCCGGCCCGAAAACCGCACTTAAGTATCCGCGTATAACCGCCTGGGCGATCTTGATAACGCGGTCCGAGCTCTGCAAACAGTTTACCAACAGCAGCTTTGCTTCGGGTCCGGGCAAAGGCAAGACGTCGGTTTGCAACCGAATCTTGCTTGGCCAATGTGATCAACGGCTCAGCAACACGGCGCAACTCCTTCGCCTTAGGCAAAGTCGTTTTAATGACTTCACACTCAATCAGGGAAGATGCCATATTCCGGAACATCGCTTCTCTATGAGAGCTGGTTCGGTTTAGATGTCGGCCACTCTTACGATGACGCATTTTCGATTCCTATACCTGTTTCTTGCCAACTAATTCTAGTTGTACATTAATTCTGTGAGGCAATGCCTACTATTGTGATAACGCGTGATTCGCGAATCAAATACGTCCGCGATGCAAATTTGCAGGCGGCCAATTTTCTAAACGCATACCCAATGCGAGACCGCGCGAGGCTAGAACGTCTTTAATTTCAGTAAGCGACTTTTTACCGAGGTTCGGTGTCTTCAATAGCTCGACTTCAGTACGCTGTATCAAATCGCCGATATAATAAATATTCTCGGCTTTTAGGCAGTTTGCGGACCGCACCGTTAGCTCTAAGTCGTCAACAGGACGTACCAAGATCGGGTCGATCTCATCTTCTTTCTCTTCAACTACCTGTTCGCTTTCGTTATCCAGATCAACAAATACGGCCAACTGGTGCTGCAGTATGGTTGCCGCCCGACGAATCGCTTCTTCCGGGTCGATGGTGCCATCCGTTTCTAAATCTAAAATTAATTTATCCAAGTCAGTGCGCTGCTCGACACGTGTGCTTTCTACGCTGTATGAAACACGGCGCATTGGGCTATAAGACGCATCTAAGCGAAGCGCACCAATCGGGCGACTTTCCTCTTCGTCCTGCTCACGTGCATCCGCTGGCACGTAGCCACGTCCACGGGTAACTCGCGCTTCAATCCGAATTGACCCTTTTTCGTTCAATGTGCAGATAACATGATCGGGGTTAGTAATGCTGACGTCTTCTGTCAGCTGAAAATCGCTTGCCGTCACAGTACCCGATGCGTCCTTGCTCAGAGTGATGAGAGCTTCCTCCTGGTTATGCAAAATGACGCTAATGTCTTTGAGATTTAAAAGGATATCGATGACGTCTTCTTGCACACCCTCTATCGTGCCGTACTCGTGCAATACGCCGTCGATCTGCACCTCGCTGATTGCACATCCGGGCATTGAGGACAGTAAGATCCTGCGCAGGGTATTGCCCAAGGTATGACCAAATCCTCGCTCGAGCGGTTCCAAGGTAACTTTGGCGCGACCAGGTCTATCCGACTGGATATCTATATTGCGCGGGGTCATGAATTCGTTTACCAACTGTGACATGTACGGTCTCCTAGGACGGCGCTATGCATAGCGCGTGCTCAATTACTTCGAGTAAAGCTCGACGATCAAGTTCTCATTAATCTCGGAAGGCAGCTCTTCGCGGTCAGGCAAACGCTTAAATATCCCTTCGAACTTAGCTGCACTGACTTCTACCCAGTCGATCTCACCACGTTGCGATGCAAGCTGCATCGCGGCTTGAATACGGAGTTGACCACGCGACTTCTCAGCAACCGCAACAACATCGTTTGGTTGTACCTGATACGAAGCGATGTTGACCAAACCGCCATTAACGGTAATCGACTTATGCGAAACTAGCTGACGCGACTCTGCGCGAGTAGAGCCGAACCCCATGCGATAAACCACATTGTCCAAGCGACTTTCTAGGAGCTTCAACAAGTTTTCGCCAGTCGCGCCACGGCGACGGTCCGCTTTCTTGTAATAATTACGGAATTGTTTTTCCAGGACGCCATAGATACGGCGTACTTTCTGCTTTTCACGGAGCTGCACTGCATAATCAGACAACCGTCCACGACGGATACCATGCTGACCGGGCGCGTTATCGATTTTACACTTCGAATCGATAGGACGAACACCGCTCTTCAGATATAAGTCGGTCCCTTCACGACGACTTAGTTTAAGTTTTGGACCTAGGTAACGAGCCATTAATGTCTCCAATCCATTCTTTCGTTTTACTACCCCACCCTATTTTAGTGTCCGGGTGGTCTAGCTCATTTCAATTTATTTGCTTAACGTTTCAGCGGTTCTAACTGAACCTTCCAAGCCTACACGCGACGACGCTTTGGTGGTCTGCACCCGTTATGAGGGATAGGCGTCACGTCAGAAATGCTGTTTATTTTCAGTCCTGCGGAATTGAGCGCACGAACCGCGGACTCACGGCCAGGTCCGGGACCCTTTACGAATACATCTACGCTCTTCAAACCAAATTCAATTGCTGCGTTGCTAGCGCGTTCCGCTGCGACCTGGGCCGCAAAGGGCGTACTTTTGCGAGAACCGCGGAAACCGGACCCACCCGAAGTAGCCCAACTCAAAGCATTGCCCTGACGATCTGTGATCGTAACGATGGTGTTGTTGAACGACGCATGAATATGCGCCATGCCGTCGACTACAACTCGTTTTGCTTTTTTCTTTTCAGCCATATCTATAAGCCTCTATTACTTACGGATTGGGCGACGAGGCCCCTTCCGAGTACGCGCATTGGTTCGAGTTCTTTGGCCATGCACTGGTAAATGCCGACGATGACGCATGCCACGATAGCAACCGAGATCCATCAGCCGCTTAATGTTCATAGAATTCTCACGACGCAGGTCGCCTTCTACCGTGAACTTGGCTACTTCGGTGCGGATCGCATCAAGGTTAGCCTCGTCTAGCTCACCGATTCTTTGATCCGGGGCGACGCCAGCTGACTCGCAGATCATTGCTGCGGAAGTTCGACCGATGCCGAAAATATAAGTTAGCGAGATCCTCGCGTGCTTGTTATCCGGTATGTTTATTCCGGCTATACGTGCCATTCATTTGCTCCGTTTAATCGCTGTCGCGTCCTGCGCTGCTTAGCCTTGACGCTGTTTATGGCGCGGTTCTGCGCTACAAATAACGCGTACCACTCCGCCACGTCGGATTATTTTGCAATTTCTGCAAATCTTTTTTACTGATGCTCTTACTTTCATTTTCTCTACCCGAGTTTGCTCAAACGGCTTTAATTAGCGCCGCTTGCCGTAGCTTTGTAACTTCGACTTTTCCATCAGTTTCGCATACTGACTGCTCATCAAATGGGATTGAACCTGGGACATGAAGTCCATGGCTACAACCACCACAATCAACACCGCGGTGCCGCCTAGCTGAAACGATGTTCCGAAAAAGGTAATCATCATTTCGGGCAGCAAACACACCAAGGTGACGTATGACGCGCCCCAAACTGTAAGACGCGTAATCACACCATCAATGTAAGTCGAGGTCTGTTGCCCTGGGCGTATACCCGGCACGTACGCGCCTTGACGCTTTAAATTATCGGCCACGTCTTTCGGATCGAAAGTAATTGCCGTGTAGAAAAAGCTAAAAAATATAATCCCTGCGGCGAACATCAAAATATAAAGTGGCTGACCTGGCGAAAGAACTAAGGCAATTTGTTGCAATACGTCCATATCGGAATTGCTGCCAAACCAACTCGCCATAGATGCCGGCGCCAATAACAAGCTCGACGCAAAAATAGCTGGGATCACACCCGCCATATTAACCTTCAAGGGCAGGTGGCTGCTCTGCGCCTGGTAGACACGTCGGCCTTGCTGGCGCTTTGCGTAATTAATAGTGATTCGTCTCTGCCCGCGCTCGACAAACACCACGAATGCGACAATCGCAATCGCCAACGCAGCCATGAACAGCAGTACGAGAATATTGATTTCACCTTGACGCGCGGACTCAAACATCTGGCCCAAAGCCGCTGGGAAACCTGCAACAATGCCAGAGAAAATCAACAAAGAAATTCCATTGCCAACGCCGCGCTCGGTGATTTGTTCGCCTAACCACATCATAAAGATCGAGCCGGTTATCAAGGTCACCGTCGCCACAAATAAAAACAGCGGCCCGGGATTAAAGGCGAGTCCTTGATTCGCTAACGTAAATGCCAACGAAGAACCCTGCACCGTCGCAATCGCTAAAGTTAAGTAGCGGGTATACATGGTGATTTTGCGGCGACCAGCATCACCCTCTTTACGCAGCTGCTGAAAGGTTGGATACATCATAGTGAGCAGATTCATAATAATGCTGGCGGTAATATAAGGAATGACCCCCAGCGCGAGGATACTCATCCGCTCAAGCGCACCACCCGAAAACATATTAAACAGCTCGAGAATACCGCCCTGGTTCTGATTAAAGAGTGCCTTCAACTGGGAGGGATCAATGCCCGGCACAGGTATATGTGTACCGACGCGATAAACGAGCAAAGCGAACAGCACAAACAACAGGCGGCTGCGCAATTCGGTCATGCCTGCCTGGTTACCCGCTAGTTGGGCTGCCATTTCGTTTGTGCCGCGTCCCATGAGGTTACTCGGTCCCCGCTACGTCTGATGCACTGTCGTCAGCAGCCGACTCGGCACCGCTGGTAGCTGCCGTAATCTTGCCGCCAGCCGCTTCAATCGCTGCCAGAGCACCTTTGGTGACCGTAATATTTGCACCACTGACTTCGATAACACGATCAATGGTTCCAGATAACATAATTCGCGCGCGCTTCATGTCTTTGCGGATGACATTCGCTGTTTTTAGCGTTTCGAGCGATATAACGTCGCCCTCTACCTTAGCGAGCTCACCAAGGCGAACTTCCTCGGTAACTGCTCCGATGCGTGATCGAAAACCGAACTTCGGAATACGTACTTGTAGTGGCATCTGACCACCCTCAAACCCTGCGCGAACGCCGCCGCCAGAACGAGCTTTTTGGCCCTTCTGGCCGCGAGAAGCTGTCTTACCGAAACCCGATCCTGGACCACGACCAACGCGACGCCGAGCTTTTCGACTGCCCTCCGATGGATGCAAATCATTCATCCTCATGCGTTGTCTCCTTCGACCTTGAGCATGTAACTAACCCGACTGATCATACCCCGCACAGACGGTGTATCTTCGACCGTGACCGTATGGCCGATGCGCCTAAGGCCCAAGCCAGCCACGCACGCTTTATGATTTTTTAAGCGTCCAATTGGGCTTTTAGTTAGCGTCACTGTTAGTGTTTTTTCACTCATAATTCCGACTCACTTCGCTATCGGTACGATTGCCTTCAAGAAGCTCGAATGCTAAACCTGGTTTATCCCGGCCCTAAGTCCCTTCGACCATATCGGCCGTTTTGCCGCGCTTTTCCGCAACCTTTTGCGGCGACTTAATGTTCTTCAACGCTTTAAAAGTCGCTTGCACAACATTCACCGGATTGGTGGAGCCATAGCACTTAGCCAGAACATTATGAACGCCGGCTGCCTCCAACACTGCTCGCATAGTGCCACCCGCAATCACGCCGGTACCTTCTGATGCAGGCTGCATATAGACTTTTGAAGCGGAGTGACGAGCCGTTGTGGCGTACCAAAGTGTCCCGCCGTTCAGATCGACATCCACCATATTGCGGCGTGCCGCTTCCATGGCTTTCTGAATAGCGGTCGGTACTTCCCGCGCTTTACCGCGCCCAAAGCCAACTTTGCCATTACCGTCGCCGACCACGGTTAATGCTGTGAAGCCGAATATTCGACCGCCTTTAACGACTTTGGCGACTCGATTAACCTGGACTAGCTTTTCGACGAGCCCTTCTTCGCGCACTTCCTCGGTGTAAGCCATCTAAAACTCCAATCCGCCTTCGCGAGCCGCGTCGGCTAATGCCTTAACGCGGCCATGATATTTAAAACCTGAACGATCGAAAGCGACTGAGGACACCCCAGCTGCTTTGGCTCGCTCAGCAATGAGAGCTCCCACCTTCGTCGCGGTAGCAACATTGCCGGTCGCGTCACCGCGCAGTTCTTTCTCCAGTGTCGACGCCTGTGCAATAACCTTGCTGCCGTCCGCAGAAATCACTTGGGCATACATATGTCTAGGTGTTCGATTTACCGCTAAACGAGTAACGCCCAGCTCGCGCATCTTCATTCTGCCGCGCTTCGCCCGACGCATTCTGTTTTGTTTCTTTAAGTTCATTGTCTTTTACGTTGTATCTTACGTTTTACTAAAGTCGATCGTTAGGAGCACATCGCCGCCCTTCATTGGACAAGCCAAGCTTGCATAGCCTCTTCAATTATTTCTTCTTGGCTTCCTTACGGCGCACCTGCTCTCCCGCATAGCGAACGCCTTTGCCTTTGTAAGGCTCTGGTGGACGAAACGCGCGTATTTCCGCACAAACCTGACCAACCCTTTGCTTATCGATTCCTGAAATAACAATTTCAGTCTGACTTGGCGTTTTCGCTTCAATGCCTTCAGGCAGTGCGTATTCGACCGGATGTGAGAATCCTAGTTGCAAGGTCAGTTTGTTGCCCTGCGCCTGAGCTCGATAACCAACCCCTTGAAGCTCTAATCCGCGCTCAAAACCTTGCGAGACTCCCGTTACCATATTGGCAACAACCGCACGCATCGTACCGGCCAGTGCACGGCCTTCTCGATCGTCGTCTTTAGCCGAAAACTTTAGTTCGCCATCTTCCTCCACGACCGCGACCGATCCGTGGACTACCATTTCCATCTGGCCCTTACCGCCTTTAACAGACAGATCCTGGCCACTGATCTTCACTTCCGTTCCCGACGGCAGTTTGACTGGATTATTCGCTACGCGAGACATGAACGTACTCCTAAAAAACAGTACACAGCACTTCGCCACCGACGCCTTGCGCCTGGGCTGCTGAATCTGTCATTACGCCTTTATTGGTACTCACTATGGCTATGCCAAGACCGTTGCGTACCTTGGGTATATCATTTGTTTCTTTATAGATCCGGAGTCCCGGCCGGCTCACTCGCTTAATTTCTTCGATAACCGGTGCGCCATTGTGGTACTTCAAGGACACCGTTATTTCGGACTTACTGCCTTCGCTCACTTCGTAACCGAGGATGTAGCCCTCTTCAAGAAGCACATCAAGAATGGCACGCTTAACTTTAGAGTTACTAATAGATACAGAGACATGCCCTGCCATTTGCGCATTACGCACGCGGGTCAACAAATCTGCTATGGGATCTTGCATCGTCATATTTTTCTTCCTACCAACTCGCCTTTACAAGACCAGGCACGTCACCACGCATCGCTGCTTCTCTTAACTTGTTACGAGACAGGCCAAACTTTCGATATACAGCGTGTGGGCGGCCGGTGAGTCCACAACGGCGCTGCTGACGGACCGGACTTGCATTGCGCGGCATCGCTTGCAGCTTGAGTTGGGCTGCCCAACGATCCTCGTCAGAAGTCTCTTTGTTGAAAATAATTTCTTTAAGCTCTTGGCGCTTCTTCGCGTACTTAGCACGAATGCGTGCGCGTTTCTTTTCTCGTTCAATCATGGATCGTTTTGCCATCGCGAGACTCTCCTATGTACGGAACGGAAACTTGAATGCTTTGAGCAATGCAAGCGCCGATTCGTTAGTTTGTGCCGATGTCGTAATACAAATATCAAGGCCGCGTATTTTGTCGATCTTGTCATAGTCGATTTCAGCGAAAACGATTTGTTCGGTTAAGCCCATGCTGAAATTACCGCGGCCATCAAACGCCTTCGGATTCAGGCCTCGGAAGTCACGGATTCGAGGAATCGCGATGCCTACCAAACGCTCAATAAAGTCATACATCCGCTGCCGCCGCAAAGTGACCTTGCAACCGATCGGATACCCTTCGCGTATCTTGAAGCCGGCTTCAGAACGACGTGCTAAGCAGACCACCGGTTGCTGACCGGAAATCGCTGTCATGTCGGTCAGTGCACTGTCCATCACCTTACGGTCGGCTATCGCTTCTCCGACGCCCATGTTTAAGGTGATCTTCGTAATCCGCGGCACTTCCATCGGATTCTCAATACCTAAATCTTTTTGCAACTCAGGCTTAATGGTGTCTGTATATGTTTGGTATAAATTTGCCATGACTAGCTATCAATCTCTTTACCGTTAGATTTAAAAAAGCGGGTTTTCTTACCGTCTTCTATACGCAAACCTATCTTGTCGGCGCGCTCGCTCTCATGATTCCAAATCGCCACGTTCGAAGCTTGGATCGGCGCCTCTTGATCAATAATTCCGCCCTGATCCCCAACATTTGGGTTAGGCCGCTTGTGTTTTTTCACCATATTGACGCCGGCAACCATTAAACGGCCGTCGTTCATGACGCGGATAATCTCCCCACGTCGGCCTTTATCGCGTCCGGAGGTGACGATGACTTCATCGTTCTTTTTTAATTTTGACTTTTGCTGCACAGTCATGGGCTGTCTCTGTTTAGGTTTCCTATCTCTTTAATCGTTTCTTTTCTAACTGCTTCTATCTAAATATTTTTGGTCGAGCTGCTTCTTCATTGCACAATTTCAGGCCATGTATTACTGCCTAAATAGGTCCGCGTAGCGAAGCCACTGCTAGGCTTATCGTCTAAAGCACCTCTGGCGCTAATGAAACGATTCGCATGAAATTTTCGCTTCTTAACTCCCGCGTAACAGGCCCGAAGATGCGTGTTCCAACAGGTTGATTTTGTTGGTTGAGCAAAACAGCTGCGTTTTGATCAAACTTGATCAACGACCCGTCTGGGCGGCGCACACCTTTACGTGTCCGAACAACCACAGCATTCATCACCTGCCCCTTACGGACTCTGCCTCGAGGTATCGCCTCTTTAACCGTCACCTTGATGATGTCGCCGATGCCGGCATAACGGCGGTGGCTTCCACCAAGCACTTTGATGCACTGCACACGACGCGCACCGCTGTTATCAGCAATCTCAAGCATAGTTTCTGTTTGGATCATGAGCCTCTAAACTCCTGTCGCTCGTTCATCTATGCTTTGCAGCTTCCAAGTCTTGGTTTTTGAAAGCGGACGGCACTCAACCACTGTAACCGTGTCGCCTACGCGACATTCATTGCCTTCGTCGTGGGCGTGAAGCTTGCTGGATTTCCGCATAAATTTTCCGTATACCGGATGCTTCACTCGACGCTCAACTTTCACCGTAATGGTTTTCGCCATGCTGTCACTAACGACAACCCCTGCAACGGTTCTGGGGTTCGAGTGAGCTGCTTGCTGTTGCGCTACTTCATCCATCATGTTTCTCCTTGATGATGGTCTTTACCCGAGCGATGTCGCGACGCGCTGCTTTAAGCAGATGCGATTGGCCTAGCTGCCCACTCGCAGACTGCATACGCAATACGAAATGCTCGCGATACAGGCGCTCTGCTTCGGCCTGCAGCTCATCGATATTCTTTTCTCTTAACTCTTGCGCTTTCATTTTTGCTTCCACTACATCGCCGAGCGTTTAACAAACACTGTTTTAAAGGGCAGCTTAGCCGCAGCGAGCGTCAGGGCTTCACGCGCAACTTCTTCCGACACACCCTGCATCTCGTACAACACGCGACCCGGCTGAACCAAAGCGACCCAATACTCGACGCTTCCTTTACCTTTACCCTGACGAACTTCCAGAGGCTTTTTCGTAATCGGCTTGTCCGGGAAAACCCGGATCCAAATTTTTCCTCCGCGGCGAATGCGTCGTGTCATAGCACGGCGGCCAGATTCGATTTGTCTTGCCGTCATCCGCCCGCGGTCGACCGCTTTAAGGCCGTACTCACCAAAGCTCACTCGGCTTCCGCGCAGCGCAAGACCGCGATTGCGCCCTTTATGCTGCTTTCGGAATTTTGTTCTTTTAGGCTGCAACATTGTTTATACCCAATTACTCACTTTAGGCGGTTTGAGCCGCAGGCTCTGCCGTCTTTGGACCAATGATTTCCCCTTTAAAGATCCATACCTTAATGCCCAGGATCCCGTAAGTTGTTTCTGCTTCCCATGTCGCGTAATCGATGTCAGCACGCAACGTGTGCAGTGGTACGCGGCCTTCATGGTAAACCTCAGAGCGCGCTATTTCGGCGCCGCCCAGTCTGCCGGCAACTCGAACTTTGATTCCTTCTGCGCCAAGACGCATTGCGTTCTGAATAACTCGACGCATCGCGCGACGGAACTGAACGCGTCGCTCAAGCTGTTGCGCCACGTTTTGTGCGACCAAAACCGCATCCAATTCCGGCTTGCGGATTTCTTCAATATTTACATGAACAGGCACACCCATCATCTTCGATAGATCGGTGCGCAGCCGCTCCACATCTTCACCTTTCTTGCCAATCACAATACCTGGCCGGGCTGTGTGAATAGTGATCCGTGCGGTTTGCGCAGGTCGATGAATATCAATACGGCTAACCGAAGCATCAGCTAAACGACGACGCAAATAATCGCGCACCTGCAAATCGTTGAGCAGGTAGTTCGAATAATTCTTCTTGTCAGCAAACCAAACCGAAGTGTGGTCTTTAACAATGCCAAGCCGAATGCCTATTGGATGTACTTTTTGACCCATAGTGTTCTCTGATTAGCTGTCTGAAACAGTTACCGTTATGTGGCAACTGCGCTTTAATATTCTGTCGGCGCGACCCTTCGCCCGTGGCCGGATACGCTTCATGGTCATCCCTTCGTTAACGTAGATCTCAGAAATCTTCAGATCGTCAACGTCAGCGCCTTCGTTGTGTTCAGCATTAGCGATCGCAGACTCAACTGTCTTACGGACCAGTACCGCACCTTTCTTTGTGCTGAAATTAAGGATGTCCAACGCATCCGATACCGGCTTACCGCGCACTTGGTCAGCCACTAGCCGCGCCTTTTGGGCAGAAATTCTTAATCGTTTTGCGATTGCACTGACTTCCATTTTCAACCTCTACCTAGTTAGGCCTAACGCTTGGCTTTCTTGTCCGCTGCATGACCACGATAAGTTCGCGTTGGGGAAAACTCTCCCAACTTATGCCCAACCATGTCTTCATTTATTACTACAGGCACGTGCTGGCGCCCGTTATAAACAGAGATCGTTAGGCCCACCATTTCAGGTAGAACCATGGATCTGCGCGACCAAGTTTTAATCGGACGACGCTCATTGTTTTCTACCGCCTTCTCTACTTTCCTGAGCAAGTGAAGGTCAACAAACGGTCCTTTATAGAGTGATCTAGGCACTGAGTTTTCTCCGTCGTTACCGGTTACCGCTTACCGCGGCGACGTACGATGAGTCCATCGGTACGCTTGTTCTTACGAGTCTTGTAACCTTTCGTTGGTACGCCCCACGGGGTTACAGGATGACGTCCACCTGACGTTTTTCCTTCACCACCACCATGCGGGTGATCAACTGGGTTCATTGCTACGCCGCGTACAGTTGGGCGACGTCCGCGCCAACGTGTTGCGCCCGCTTTACCGAGGGAGCGCAAACTGTGTTCTGCGTTACCCACTTCCCCCAACGTCGCGCGACATTCGCTTAAAACACGGCGCATCTCGCCGGAGCGAAGACGCAAGGTCGCATAGGTACCTTCGCGAGCAACTAGCTGGCATGAACCACCAGCGCTTCGCACGATTTGCGCGCCTTTTCCTGGCTTTAATTCCACGCAATGAATCACGCTACCCACTGGGACATTACGAAGCGCCATCGAATTCCCGGCGCGAATAGGCGCTGTTGAGCCGCTCATCAATTCGTCGCCAGCTTGCACGCCCTTCGGTGCGATGATGTAGCGACGCTCGCCATCAATGTACTTCAAGAGTGCGATGTGCGCGGTTCGATTCGGATCGTACTCGAGACGCTCCACAACGGCAGGAATACCATCTTTGTTGCGGCGCCAATCGATCATTCGGTAATGCTGTTTATGGCCACCACCGCGATGACGCGTAGTGATTCGACCAGCATTATTACGGCCGCCAGTCTTACTCTGGGCACTGATTAACCCTTTGTAAGGCGCGCCCTTATGTAAGCTACTATCGACAACCTTGACGAGGAATCGGCGTCCTGCCGAGGTTGGTTTTGCTTTTACAACCGCCATCTACCTAATCCCTTATTCCGCTACGATGTAGTCGAGTTCTTGGCCCGCTGCGACCGTTACGTATGCCTTTTTCCAATTCTTTTTACGGGTCACGCCGCGTGCGTTGCGTTTGACCTTGCCTTTCACATTCGCCGTAGTGACTTTGTTGACGGATACTTTGAACAAGGTCTCTACCGCTTCTCTAATCTCGGCTTTGGTTGCATCTACGGCAACCTTGAAGGCGTACTGGTTGGCCAGATCGCCTAGTACTGAAACTTTCTCTGAGATGTGCGGCTCTCTCAGGACGGTATATAAACGGTCAACTTTCATTGTAGAGACTCCTCAAGCTGCTTCAGCGCGGTTACCGTCACCACAACCTTTTCAAAGCTGATAAGACTCACCGGATCCACTCCCTCAACGTCGCGCACTTCAACAAATTTCAGGTTACGCGAGGAAAGGTAGAGGTTTTGGTCTACGTTATCGGTAACGATCAAGGCGCTTTTCAAGTCGTACCCTTTGAGTTGCTCGCAAAGTAGCTTAGTGCGCGGCTCCTCAACAGCGAATGACTCAACGACGATAAGCCGGTCCTGACGCACCAACTCAGACAGAATGCAGCGCAATGCACCGCGATACATTTTGCGGTTCACTTTTACCGAGTGATCGCGAGGTTGCGCAGCAAAGGTAACGCCTCCAGAACGCCAAATTGGCGATCTGGTGGTACCTGCACGGGCTCGACCTGTCCCTTTCTGGCGCCAAGGCTTCTTGCCTCCACCGCTGACAGCAGAACGATTTTTCTGCGCTTTCGATCCCTGACGTGCTCCGGCCATATAAGCCACAACGACCTGGTGAACTAACGCTTCATTAAATTCGCGCCCGAAGGTGCTTTCAGCCACTTCGATACTTGTATCACTGGAGGCGAGATTTAGATTCATTAACCTTCTCCCGTCGTCGCTCGGGTTTTAACGGCAGGGCGAATGCAAACATCCCCTCCTGCGGCCCCAGGCACAGCGCCTTTGATCATGATCAGATTACGCTCGGCATCCACTTGCACGATTTCAAGGTTTTGAGTGGTGGTTTTAACGCTACCCATGTGGCCACTCATCTTCTTACCCTTAAAAACTCGGCCAGGGGTTTGGCACTGCCCGATTGAGCCGGGAGCACGGTGAGAAATTGAATTACCGTGAGTGTTGTCCTGACCACGGAAATTCCAACGTTTTATCGTTCCCGCGTAACCTTTGCCCTTTGACACGCCTTGCACGTCGACTTTTTGACCCGCTACAAACTGATCGACGGTTAGATTCGCGCCGACTTCCAGTTCACTCACCGCATCCGAACGAAACTCCCACAAACCGCGGCCCGTTCCCGCATTTGCCTTCGCAAAGTGTCCTGCCATCGGTCGGGTGACTCGACTACGGCGACGCTCGCCGGTTGTCACTTGGACCGCAGCATACCCGTCAGTTTCATCAGTCTTTATTTGCGTTATGCGGTTTGGTTCGGCCTCAATGACCGTCACGGGAACCGATACGCCATCTTCGTTAAAGATGCGCGTCATACCGCTTTTTCTTCCAACCAGTCCAATCATCATGGGCCTATTCCTGACTTACGTCCCAATACTCAACTATTCTTTTAACCATCCGGCGGCTCTTTATCCGCCTTTTAGCGTACTTTTCCTTTGAGTCGCGAATCCGCTATGCCGCCCGCAACTCGGCACCGTGTGCCAACCAAACAATGGCGTGCAGAATCCCCGCCCCTCTGCACCGTTACCGCGTAACGATTGAATGGGCTGAACTCGGCTGACGCCTGTCGCTGACTCCCTATCGGAGTCTTTTAGTACTGAAAGGACCAGTATGTACCCAGCTATTCGGGTGTCTTCTACCAACTTCGGATCAAGCCTTTCAACTCAATCTGCACGGTCCTCTTCAGTAACCCTCCTTCGGGATTTACTCGCTACTGATTTTACGTAAGCGACTCCCTCTGGGACTGCCTTGGGCGCGCCTTCGACGCTGCAATCTCAGAGTGAGGCGTTTAATTCAAACTAATTTGCACCTCGACCCCAGCTGCAAGATCAAGCTTCATAAGCGCATCCACTGTCTTCTCAGTGGGCTCTAATATGTCCAGGAGTCGCTTGTGAGTACGAATCTCATATTGGTCACGAGCGTCTTTATTAACGTGCGGTGAAATCAAAATGGTATATCGTTCTTTTCGGGTCGGTAGCGGAATTGGACCTTTGACATGCGCGCCAGTGCGCTTCGCGGTGTCGACGATTTCCTGTGTAGAAGTGTCAATAAGGCGATGATCAAAAGCCTTCAGTCGTATTCTAATGCGCTGGTTTTGCACCTAATGACTCCACAAACCCGATTTATGCATGAATGACGCGCGGATATCGCTACCCTAAACCGCATCAAACGCTGCCCTGTTAAAGAACTCTACCGCAATGGCCTCAGATGGACCGCCTTCTTCGATCAACAACTTTTTGTCGCCGTCGATACAAGCAGGACTAGCCGGTGCGTCGGCTTCTCTCCAAAGCACTTGGACCGACAAAATTCCTTGGATTCGCTTCTGAACTACCAAAAGTCTTTACCAAGTTTGCTCGGCCCACCTCTCCAAAGCGGGACGCGAACTATACAGACTACGGCAAATACAGGCAACAGCCGTCGTTATATAGCAGCGTTAAATTCGTAAGATTTTGCGCGATCGTTTGTAGCTTTGATCGCGAGTGACAAAAAATAGTGGCAACTCGAGGCGCGAAGAGATCTCAGGATACCGGCGCAGTGTTTCTCAAAAGGCTAGCTCGGATCTTTGCCATGGCCTCGGAGTTTTGCATCGCCTGTTGCGCACAAGCAGAACACGGCGGCCAAAGCGAGCGTGAACAACGCAACCTTTACGCGTAATCAAAAAAAACGGGCGACCGAGCCGCCCGTTTTTAAGCACAGCTATGCTGTTCTTTTACTCGATGACTTTAGAGACGACGCCGGCGCCGACAGTACGACCG
>CENJ01137929.1_pt1 | contig 20388 bp, 29 predicted proteins | sample 356161 | NCBI WGS metagenome assembly CENJ01 (sample SAMEA2619531, study PRJEB7988) | marine metagenome | biome: marine biome (ENVO:00000447); feature: surface water layer (ENVO:00002042); material: "saline water (ENVO:00002010), including plankton (ENVO:xxxxxxxx)" | depth 5 m
ATACAATTGTATTCTCTTCCGCAATAACTGTAGCATTGTTTTCGTTAATGTTTAACCCGCCTTCAAGTGTTTCGACTTCGTTAGAAACTTTATTTTGTTCTACCTTTTCAGCATTTTCAAAATCTAATATGTCAGTCATATGAAATATTTATTATGAATATATTTAAATATATTTTAATTAATAACATATATGTCAAAAAAATGGTGCTGTTATATTATAGAAAATAGCGGCTTCACTTATTGTGGTGCATCAAATGATGTTTACCGACGATTAAGATGTCATAATGGAGAAATAAAAGGCGGAGCAAAATATACTACAAGTAAAGGCAGTGGATGGAATATTATATGTATTATACACGGTTTTCCTGACAAAAAAAGCGCTTTACAATGCGAATGGGGTATAAAACATATTTATCCTATTCATAGTGGTGGGATTCGCAATCGCATAAAAAAATTAATAGTATTATTGAATAAAGATAAGTGGACTTCGCGTTCACCTCCGGCAAATTCTATGATACTTACATTAGAATGGCTGAAACCAGAATATCGCCCTGATGATATAAATTTGCCAGTAACTGTTGTTGAAACTTATAAAAATTGAAATAAATTTATCAATATTATAATGTATAAAACACAAACATGGAAAATCTTTCGATACGTGTATCTTTTGATTTCAATGCGAAGAAGATCGTGCTCTCCGGTATTGCAGACCATGATATTATTAAATCCATGACTGATGATAGTTTACAATATATAGAATATACTTTGAACGATAATGGTGAAAAATGGATATTTATCTTTAAAAAAGTGGGAAATGAGGAATTCTTTGAATTTTCACAATATATACCTTGGACTTCAAGTAGACCGGTTACTCATAATTATAAATATTATTCTGATATAGCTCGATGGTCTTTTATACCATTTCCATCTAAATATACTATACAAAAAGGAGATGTTTATAAAAACTTTTATTACGATTATATGTTACATAAAAATGAAATAAAAAACATTGTATTTGAAACCATTGGCTCATCTAGTAAGGACTGGAATACTGATAATGCTATTAGAGGTTATTGGTGTTAATGTTTATTATAATAAGTATTATAATAAATAATTGAAATAATTTTTATTTACTATTAGTATAAAAACATGTCGGCACTTGCATCAGCTCCTGATTTGAAATGGCATTTCCGCAGAACCAGAAACACAATTTCATTCAACGAAACCGATTATAATAATGATGCCAAAGAAGAAACATATTCTTGTATTATAAACATTAGCGTGAAGATTACTAAGGCAGGTGCTTTTAATTTATCTTATGAAAATATTTACAAGGGAGACCAAAAAAAGGCTCGAGAAATCCACCCGCTATATTATAAGGCTAAAAAAGAAGATGATGAATTTATATTTGAGGGTTCTGTTGTTGAAGCGAATCCTATTACCTTTCATATGATTCAGTGTTTGCTTTGCGATGATACGGATAAACATTTATATTTTACAGGTATGCGCCCATTTAATTATTATTGCGGAGAAGTTATGCGGGCCCTTACAGAATTGGAATATTAAATTCGGACTATATATATATGGAACTTTCTATAAAATCGCTGATTATATTTTTTTTATTCATACAATCCATTTTTGGATTTGCTTTAAATCGGCGAACTCTTTTAGAAAGTGCTATCGGCACAACTTCCATTATTAAAAATGTAAACAGAAACCTGATAGCTGATGTAAGTGAAAAAAATATGAATGAAGAAAGTCCCGGGGAAGTAGGAATTATTCAAGATATAAATAATAAAATTTATTTTTATGGACCTGTATCACAACGCTCTTGTTTTGAACTTAAAAATAAACTTACTGACCTGGAAACAAAATCTCAAACATTTAAATTACAATATGATATATTACCCCCACCTATACATTTACATATTCAAAGTCAAGGAGGGAGTTTATATCATACACTATATATTGTAGATTTAATTCAAAGTTTAAAAACACCTGTATATACGTATATTGATGGATTTGCTGCTAGCGCAGCAACACTAATTAGTGTTGTAGGAGAAAAACGATATATGACTAAAAATTCATTAATGTTGATACATCAATTATCTGGTGCAGACAGTGGAAAATTTAATGAATTGCAAGACCAAATGACAAATATGAATATACTAATGAAAATTATTAAGGATATTTATTTAAATCATACAAATATTAATCCAGAAATGTTAAATGTACTTTTGCAAAAAGATCTTTGGTTGGAATCTGATGTATGTTTAGAATATGGACTTGTAGATAAAATAATATAATAAAGTGTAATATTCTTATTATATTATTATAAAAAATACAACGCATGTACCTGTAATTTTTTTAAACATTGCATCATTTAATTTTAATTTATATTTTTACTATATTTTAACCCCCACGTAAACGAAGCACTAAATGAAGTGTGCTTTCTTTTTGAATATTGTAATCGGAAAGTGTGCGTCCATCTTCAAGTTGTTTCCCAGCGAAAATTAATCGTTGCTGGTCTGGTGGTATACCTTCTTTGTCTTGGATTTTTTGCTTGATATTTTCAATCGTATCGGATGGCTCAACGTCAAGTGTAATCGTCTTGCCCGTAAGCGTCTTTACAAAAATTTGCATTATACTATGTCTTTAGAAAAAAATTTTAAGTCTATTTTTTATATATTATAAAATTGAATGAATTAAATATATATACTTAAAGTAAACATTATGGAAACTCTTTTAAATGAGTATATAGCGCAAATGTCATGTGCAGAAAAAATAGCTTATAATATTGCCAAATCACATCTTGAATCTTCGTTTGATTTAAAACATAGCATTGGTTTTCAAAAATGGTTGAAAAATAAAAATAAAACTAAACACTAAATTAATCTTTCTTTTTATCCTTAAAATCTTTATATGAAAGTTCTTTTGTAGTTTTATTCATATTGCTTTCTTTTTTATGAAATTCATTGATTTTACCTTTGTATAAAAATTTATTTATTTTTTTTTCTTCTATAATCTTACCATTATCATCTTTATTTAACTCATCTTTTTTATAGTTTTTCAAGTTTGCAAAAATATTATGTTTGTCTTCGTCTTCGTCTTCTTCGTGTTCTTCGTCTTCGCCTTCTTCTTCTTCGTCTTCGCCTTCTTCTTCTTCGCCTTCTTCGTCTTCGTCTTCGCCTTCTTCGTCTTCGTCTGGTTCATCATCTAATTCTTCTAGTGTATCACTGTCACTATAATCGTCTAATATTTGCTCAGGAGAATCACTGTCAGAAATATCCGATACAGCATCAAAATCAATAGAGTGATACAATTCTTTACAATCAAATTTTAATACAAATTGTCGTGCTACTGCATCTAACAGTTTATACTGAACATTGAAATTTGCATAATAAATAAATCCTTTTTCATTTACATTATACTGTAATACAATTTCGCCTTGAGGAGTTTCAACTTCAACATATTGATTTGAAATAAATTCTAAATCATCTCCACTTAACTTACGTGTTTTTAGTTGTTTTACTTCATCTTTGCCTGAATTTTCAAATAATTCACTTTCACTATCGCTTTCACTTTCACTATCACACTCATTAATAAAATCTTTTATCATCTCATATTTATTTGGACATGTATATTCAAAAAATACAATTGTTACACAGAAACTTCCAATAAAGAACGCCCATCCAAGAAAAAATGCTTCCATTAAATTCATCTTTATAAATGTATTTATAAATATTTATTTAAATAGATTATCAATTGGTTATTTATTCAATTGTGACATACGTTGATTAAATAATGTATGAATCACTGAAGACATGTCTCCTACATCATACTTTAAATAAGATTTGTTAAAATTATCTGGATGTAAACATACAAGAAACATAGATGATACTATTTTATTATAGTTTCTTTCTAGAATTGCTTTATATGTATTTAACTGCAAACTATAGTGCCAAAAATTCAAATCAGGAATATGACTAATTAATTTATTTTTTGAAAATTTTTTATACATATTACTTTTTTCTATTTTTTTACAACGTTTCCAATCACAAATAATGAGTGTACCATCGGGAGCTTCAAATATCATATCAATTGATCCAGCCATTTCTAGTTCTTCATCATAAACATTCCATTCTGTCCTATAAGGTGTCAAATTATGTTCTTTTACAAAATTCATAAAATATTTATACTCAACAGAATCGTTTTCGCGAGGGTCTTCATTATAATAATGTTCTATATCTGCATGAAGTTTCGTACCAGCAGCCGAAGCTTCGCTACCATTTTTTTTCCAAGCTGCCTTTATTTCTTCTTTTGTCATTCCATAATATTCTGAATCAGGCCACTTTGGACTTTTCATCATTTTATCAATAACATAGTTTGGATTAAATGGCCAAAATTGTTCATGTATAAATGTAGTAACAGATTTAAATTTTTTACGTTTTTTTATCGTATATTCATGAGGCCCTTCCTCAAAATGTATATGATTGTCTCGCTCATGTGCATTACGTATTTTCAGCATATTTTATATTTGTTATTAGATTTTAAATAATATTCAATTTTATTTAAAATCTAAAATTTGGTAATTTCATAGTATATTTACGTTTCTTTTTTCGTTTTGGCGAACCATCTTTTCTCTCTTCTTCGTCTTTTTTATTTCTTTTAGTTTTTCTTTTTTTACCTTTTTTTTCTTTGGGTTTATTGTTCAAATGTGATACTTCCATGTTTTCTAATAAATTATAAATATCTGAATTTGACATATCATATTTTTGTTTTGAACTATTATAATCTATAGCGGAGTCTTCGTGTCCCATTAAAAAATCATTTATCATTCTTCTAGGTAATTGGAACCCATTAAATCTGGGTATTCTTTTAAAAATATTTTCAATATCTTCATTTGTAAGAACTCCGCTTGTTTCTCGAACATTTCCATTTATATTACTTTTAATATCAAAAGTCATTTTTCCACTATTAGAATCATAATGATACCCCTCAGATAACGTTTTTCTATTATTTCCATTTTCTTCTAAAATAAGCATTTTTTTATTATAGTTTTGTAAAGGCATATATATATAATGGATAATAATTTAAAACCTTTAAAAACCGCCAAAATAGAGTAGCACGGAATATTAAATACTGTTTTTAGATATTCGTTTTTAAATCAATATTAAACAAATCGTGTAAAGATAAAAGTTGAAAAGAAATTAAATAATGATTCAGATAATAAATTACCATGACTAAATCACAGAACAACGTTTGGCTTAATGTATTGTCCGAGTGTGCAGAATTTATGACTAAACGCGATGGCCCTTTCAAAACAAGGGGTCTGCAAAAAGGGATTGACATGATAGCAATGTACAAAGAACCTGTTACTTTAGATACATTAAAAGAAAATGGTATATCTAAAACAGCTATTGCACTGTTGGAAGAATTTGTCTCTACAGGCACTATAAAATTTTTAGAAGAAGAGAAAAAAAAACCTATATATCAATTATTACAAGTGTACGGCATTGGTAATGCCAAAGCGAAAGAGTTGATAAAAGCAGGTATTACTAGTTTGGATAAATTGCGAGAAGACGATTCATTATTGAATCCTACCCAAAAAAAAGGATTAAAATATGTCGAATCTACTACAAAGCGCATACCTCGCAGCGAAATAGAAGTATATAAATCTGAATTCCAATCTATTATGAAAGCAATTAATGAAAATTCTGATAAATCATCATTTGAGATTGTAGGTAGTTATCGCCGTGGTGCGAAAGACTCGGGAGATATAGATGTTATATTTACCAATGTAGATAATATTTCATTTCTTTCAAAATTTTTAGAAGAATCAAAAAAAAGAGGAGTAGTTGTAGAGACACTTTCTCAGGGACCAATCAAATCGCTTACAATCGCATGTCTTCCTGGTAAAGATACTTATTTTCGGCGAGTAGATTTTCTATATAGTCCTCCAAATGAATATTATTTTGCAATATTGTATTTTACAGGTAGCAAATGGTTCAATACGGCAATGCGGCAACGTGCATTAGATCTTGGATATTCTTTAAATGAGCATGGATTTACAAATAAAGAAAATGGAAACAAAGTTGAATTAAATGTTTCTTCGGAAAAAGATATATTCTCATTTCTAAAAATGTCGTATAAAGCACCAGAAGAGCGAATTGATTGTAATTCTGTCGAATGTTTAGATGTTAAATTTGAAACACCGATGATACAACCTGCTTCTCATTATTTACAAGAGTTTCTTCAAAATGGTGGTAAAACATTATATAAAAGAACTCCGGAACAGTTAGCAAATATGATAAGATACGCAACTGATAAATATTCTATAGGTGAACCTGTAATAAGCGACGAATTGTTTGATGGATTGAAATCTCATCTTGAATCGATTCAGCCTGAAAATAAGGTTTTAAATGAAATAGGTTCCGAAGTTACAAAACATAAAGTAAAATTGCCATATTTTATGGCATCTATGGATAAAATAAAACCAAATAGTAATTCTCTTGCATCATGGGTAAAAAAATATAAAAATGGTTATATTATATCTGCTAAATTAGATGGAATCAGTGCACTTTATTCTACAAATCCAGAATATCTTTATACACGAGGCAATGGCTCAGTTGGGCAAGATATTAGTTATTTAATACCATATTTGAAATTGCCGAAACTTAAAACAAAATGTGTAATTCGTGGTGAGATTATTATTAGTAAAATAAAGTTCCAAGAATATTCCGGGAAATTTGCAAATCCTCGAAATTTGACAGCAGGTATTGTAAATAGTACAAATGAAGACTTTGAAAAATACAAGTCATTGGATTTTGTAGCGTATGAATTAATTGAACCAAAGCTTAAACCATTAGAACAAATGAAATATATGGATGATTTAGACATTATACTTGTAAAAAATAAGTTCTTTAATTCTATAGATAATCATACATTATCAAAGATACTTGAAGAATGGAAAAAAGATTATATTTATGAAATTGATGGAATTATTATTACACACGATAATATTTATTTGCGCGAAAATAAAAATCCAAAGCATGCATTTGCTTTTAAAATGATTAGTGAAAATGATATGCAAGAAACAACCGTTATGGATGTAATATGGTCTCCAAGTAAAGATGGATATTTGAAACCAAGATTATTGTTAGAACCAATTGTATTAAATGGGTCTACTGTATCATATGCTACCGCGTTTAATGGTAGTTATGTTGAAACAAATAAAATTGGTCCTGGTTCTAAAGTATTAGTCGGATTAGGTGGTGGTGTTATTCCTCATATATTTAAAATTACACATTCTACGGAGGCTAAAATGCCTACTGAAAAATATAAATGGTCAGACAATAAAATAGATATTATTTTGTCTGAAGCAAAAGAAAATGAAACAGTTCAGTCTAAACAATTATTAAAATTCTTTGATACGTTAGAAGTAGATGGATTAAAGGCTGGTACAATTTCTCAGCTTATGAATGCTGGATACAATAGTGTAGCTAAAATTATTGCCATGGATGAAAGCGACTTTGAAAAAATAGATGGCTTTGCAAAGAAAAAAGCACAAAAAGTACATTCATCTATTCAATCAAATATAAAAAACACCTCGTGTTTGGATATTATGTGCGCATCTAATACATTTGGTCGAGGCATGGGAAAAAAGAAATTGAGTGTTATATTGGAACATTATCCACATATTTTAACAAGTAAAGATACAAAAGAACATAAACTAAATATGGTAACTAAAATTAAAGGCATGTCAGATAAATCAGCTCCTTTATTTGTAGACTATATTGACAACTTTTTAGATTTTCTAAAAGAAGCAAAATTAACTCATAAGCTAAAAGAAATTCAAGACAACACAATGAAAGATGAATCTCATCCACTATTTCAAAAAAATATAGTTCTTACAGGATTTCGCGATAAAGAATTGATGAAAAAAATCAATGACGTGGGTGCTGTACTAGCATCATCTGTTTCTAAAAATACTTTTGCAGTAATTGTTAAACATGAAGATACTACAAGTAAGACTCAACAAGCAGAAAAAATGAATATACCTGTTGTACAAGCTGATGTATTCGCATCACAATATAATTTAGTCTAGAAAGAACTTAAAGACATACCATATGTTATATTGGATATGGAAACATACAGCCACTTCATTATAAAATCTAAAATTTATAGATGGTCGTTATTTAAATAGCGATTATAATCTGTTTCCGGAGTATCCAAATATTTTTTATTTTTTTTATATTTTTTTCAATAAATATGAGCATAGTGCTATTTTCTGAATAGCATATATATCCAAAAGAGGTCTTCGGACCTAAGATAATTGCTTATTAGCGATTACTCATCCATGGAAAAACTGGTAGTCCAGGAACACTGTAAAGTGATACCTGAAAGGGAGAAAGCCGTTTGTAGTTATTGACTATTTAGTGCACCCAAACCAGTAGATTAGAGTCATCTTATATGATTCTTACATAAGCTCATAATATTTTATTGATATTTTATTAATATATTTATTATTTTCATCGGTATATATGATGATGATTATATAGGAAATCTGAAAATAAATATTTATGTTATATATTGTATATATTTATTGTTTTTGTTTACACATCAGTGGCAGAGTGGTCTAATGCGCCAGACTTAAGATCTGGTATCTTCGGATGCGTGGGTTCGAACCCCACCTGATGTAACCCGGTTAGCTCAGTAGGTAGAGCGCAGGACTTTTAATCCTGTGGTCGAGGGTTCGAGTCCCTCATCGGGTGATTTTATTAATTACCCGATTAAAAATTGAACTGCTATTTTGTGATACAATAAAATAATTGAATTAAAGTTATAATATAATATTAATTCAATCATACCATGTTGGATCATTATAGTTATTATCCAGCACCATCTAAAAATGAATGTGCTATCGAAATTTTGAATAATATATTAAATAATTTTGAAATAAAAGATAAATATCATTTTAAGTTAAAGAATATTTTAAACTTATATTCGAAAGAAGCATTGCTTAAAGAAATAAAACTCTTTTTGAAAAATATTCCTCATGATAATTTTGGTTCATATACTGGATGGTATGTATCTGGAAAAGATATATTTACAGACGATTTTATAAATAATTTTATGGAAAAAAGGGTACGAAACAAAATAATAATTTGCAAACTTCGGGTAATTGGAAGATTCATAAAAATGTTTAAAAACACGCTAGAAACATTATATGCCCCTGGAAGCTCTTATGAACGATCTATTAAATTTAAATATAAACATTTATTTAAAACCACATCAAATACATTTCCTTCTTCTTCTGAAGATGAAGATGACGATATAATAACTTCTCAAAACAAAGATTCACCAAAATCTCCATTATTTCCAAAACCGCCTGAAACATCAGAACCATTACCACCAAATAATAAATAATAAATATTTTGGTTATAAAATATATATTATTAAAATGTATATGTTTAAATTCGGACCATATATTGCAAAACATATCATAAGTTTCATGGTATATGTTCCTCCGAATTTAAATAAAATTCATGCATGTCGTCAAAAACGTTTTGATGAAAATCGTTTATATTTTTGTAATCGTGAAAATGTATTAGACGATGGATTAACCATAAATCTTATTATAGATAAAAATGTTATATATAATGATTTAGATTTAATGGGATTTAGACGAGAGTTTAACGTAATTAATATGTATTTTAGAATGAAAAGTAAATATTATTTATCACTTTTTTTAATGTATTTATTAAAAAAAAATGGTGTTAGTGAAGAAAATTATAGTGGAAAATCAAAACATCAATTGTATAGAATGTATTTAGATTTATAATTATTTATAAGTTATATCATATGTAATAAGTTCTTCATAGTTTAATGTAGTTTCGTGTAATAAATCATACGCCATTCTATAAAAGGTTTGATTATTTTTATGAATAATGTTTAATGCAGAATCATATGCAAATTCTACTAATTGTTTTATTTCTATGTCAATTTCATTTTTGCTATATTCACTCAATTTGTTTCCCCCCATAGCTATATCTCTTCCCAAAAAAGGCTGGCTATTATCACTATTGTCATATAATCCGATTTGATTTCCCAGACCAAATAAACTTACATATTTACGTGCAATAGAATTTGCTTGTTTTAAATCATTTGATGCACCAGTAGTAATATCTAAATTATTTATGTTTTGAAATAGTTTATCATTTTTATAATTATTTGGTATTTCATTAAATGAATTACAATACACTACTTCTGCTGCGCGTCCTCCTAATGCAATAATCATATTTGCAAGCATGAATTTTTTTGTTGGGAAATTAGCAAATTTATCTTTTGGAGTAAAAAGAGTATATCCACCAGCTCCATTCTTATTTGCTCGTATGGTTACCTTTTGTACGTCAAACATGTCACTAAACAATAACGCTGGAATCGTATGACCAATTTCATGATATGATACTAGTTCCAATATTTCTCTTGGACGAGTTTCTACATTAGTAGGAAGACCAATTGTCATTTTTTCATAGGCTTTGTAAATACAATCGTTTGTTACAAGGGTATCATTGTTACGAACGCTTAATATAGCGGCCTCATTTGCTAAATTAGAAATATCTGCACCAGAAAAGCCTTGTGTTAATTTAGATAGTACATCTAAATAAGCAGTATCATTTATATTTTTATTCTTGAAATGGACATCCATAATTTCTCGGCGACCGCTTTGATCGGGTAAACCTACGTTTACTTTTCGGTCAAAGCGTCCTGGTCTTACCAATGCAGCATCCAATATATCCGCGCGATTTGTTGCAGCCAGTACTATAACCCCTTTTTCTTGTGAAAATCCATCCATGTTTGTTAGAATTTGATTCAATGTTTGCTCTCGTTCATCATTGCCTCCTGCAAAACCAGTGCCACGCTGTCGCCCTACTGCATCAATTTCATCAATAAATACTACACAAGGAGAGTTTTCACTTGCTTTATTAAATAAATCTCTTACACGTGATGCACCAACACCTACAAACATTTCTATGAATTGAGAACCACTTGCTTGAAAGAAAGGAACACCAGATTCACCTGCAACTGCACGTGCTAATAAGGTTTTACCCGTACCTGGCGGGCCTTCTAATAATACCCCTTTTGGTATTTTCGCACCAGCCGCGGTATATTTTTCTGGTTTTTTTAAAAAATCCACTACTTCCATCAATTCAAACTTTGCTTCTTCGCATCCAGCAACATCTTTAAATGTTACATTCAAGTCTAATGGATTTACTTCCGCATTATTAGACTGCATCATACTCAATGGATTCATAAAATTTCTTCCAGGGGGACCCATATTACCACCCCCTCCTATAAAACGAATCGCTGTATTGATTGCAATACCCACTATGATATATAATCCTGCCAACTGAAAGAAAGTAGGCACATTATCTAAAAAACCTTGGCGTGTAACATCTAATATATCATAATTTACATTTGCATCATTCAATGCTTTTATAACACCGTCTGTTAATGCAGGAATTAGTTTTGTTGCATGTATATTTTCTGAATCTATATTTGAATTTACAATATGATTATCAATCGAATAAATACCCACAATATCATTTTGATTTATGATTAATGTAGCAGAATCAATTGCTTTATGTTTTGCATTGTTTATTAATTCAGAATATCCCCATGTATTTCCGAGCTTACTTCCAAATCCTAAATCTTGAATGACTTTTGATGGGGAAGTTACAAATCTAGCACTTAAATTTTGTCTTTTATTAATTTTGGAATGTATGAATCCATAACAAGGCTGTAATGCAAAATATAGTACAATCATTTTTAACATCATATGTGTATATATAATAAATTGTCTTTAATATATAAACAAATATGTGTTACTTTTATATATGAAGTTTTTAAGATTTTTCTATAATGGATTATTGGCTGGTATGCCTTCTGTTGTATATAATCCGTTTACAAAAGCTAATATTCATGTACCTTTTAAAGTTTTACCTAAAAGTTTATACATAAATTATAAATTAAATAGCTTTCAAAAAAATGCCGTTCAAAATTATATATCTGAAAAAAATTTAAATTTTAATATGGAACCGATTGCATTAGAAGTGAGTGAAGAGCCAGCATATTATTTAAGTTTAAATATTTATAATTGTACAAGCCCTGTTTTTTTAAACGATAAAGAGACAACACGGTTTGAAATTAATACTTATGTAAATGATAACTGTAACAAAGGTACACTTATTATAGATTATTTATCTAATGAACTATCTATGGACCCTGTTAATATTTTCAAACGATTATCAAGTTTAAAATATAAAAATGGAGAAATTATTGGTAAAAGTAAAAGCCAAAATATATATTTATATACAAATTTATCGATAGATTTGTCAAATGATGAATATTATATTATACAAGATGATTTAATGGATTATAGTGATAACATATTTTATACAAATGGTATTTATGATAAATTGTTTTATGATGCATCTTTAACAAGAGCATCGTTAAGAATACCTCAAGTACATAATCTTACTTTTTCATTTTTAAATATGACATTTAATAATCCTCATTCTATATTTTATTTTGAAGATCAAATCGATTTTGTAGGTGGTGTATGGTATAATATATTTAAACCACCGAGAGCCACACGCTGTTCTGTAAATTAATAAAGGACTTAAAATAATTTCATTAAAATATATTACTATGTTAATGAAGTTATTGAGTTTGTTTTTTATTTTAGTGAGTTTTCCTTTTACATATACTTTAAATCCTAAAAAATTACCAAATGGAAAACCATTAAAATATGTAGCAAATAAAAAATCGCCATCAAGTGATTTAAAAATCATTTCGCCAGCCCAAGCTTCATTAATTACCAAAAATTGGATGGAAAATATTGTTGTGGGCATTTTCAATGATGAAAATAAAAAATTACAAGAAAAAACATTTTCTTCTAAAAGTATATTTGATTATGATGATTTGCATATTGTAACCAATATTAATCAATTAGAGCAATATATTCAAGATTCGTATAGCGTATCTAAAGAAAAAAGAAAAACATTATTTTTGGCATGGAACCCGCAAGAAATACATGGTCAAAATAATATTATATTTATTATTGTAGTCTATATTTTAATAGAAAAACAGGAATTTGTTATTCGTCATTTAGTACAATCTCCTTATTGGGACCCATCGCAAATTGATAGTAATGAACTCAAATTAGCATTAGAAGACCAAAATTGTAAAAATAATTGTACAAGTATTAATTTGGATTACTTATACGAAAATGATTTACGATACAAGCTTGCATGGGCCGTGTGGAATTTGACATTAGATAAAGAATTTGGTTGATATACTATAGAATCATTATTTTTGTATTTTTTTTTTAAAATTTATAAGCATTCTTCGTCGGAATTATAATCAGTCCAATATTTAGGTGGAGACAAATCTTTTACACCATTTTTATTTATAACAGTAACATTAAATGTTCCTTGTTGATTATCTGTCATCACTGTTATAGTATCTCCTATTTTATAATTACTATATGTGTTTTTGTTTATATTTTCTACTACATTTTGATATATTTCAATATCAATAATTTTATATTCTTCACTCATAATGGTTTCATTTTATTGCTTTAATTATTTTATTTCAATTTAATCTATATAGTGAATTATGGCAGGATTGCGAGTTATTGTGCAATTATGAATGTAATCTCCTATTAATTCCGATAACCATTCGTGATATTCTTCAATCATTAGTGGATTTCTATTATCTACCCCTTCACTTATTGAGTTATGCATAATTAGTCCCCAATAATAATCCAATATATCACTGTGTCCATATTCTCGTACATTTAATTTATTTTTATTTGGTACATCTATTTTATCCATAGTTAGTGAAAACAGTGGAATAAATGGAATGCGTGGTGGAAACATTCTCCATTTATATGATTTTTCAGCATTTATCATGAAAATTTCATTTAAACTTTGATAACTAAAATCGTAAGGTTTGTCCATATTTCCACGATCTGTTAATATTCTGCTATCTACCGGGTCTAATAATACCATTCTTTCTACATTATCTAAATATTTACATTGGGCAAGAGCTTCGCTCGTTCCAGATGAATGAGCTACAATTACTGTAGGTTCGTTATTTGTTACAGCTTTTAATGCTACTTGATTTTTTTTTAAATCTTCATTTACAACATTTACAATTATATTTTTTTCAGATAACTTTGTTAAAAAATTGTTATATAACTCGCCAGGTATATAAGAATTACCACCTGTAAAGAATAAACATTGTTTAGATTCAGTGTCATTATAGGGTAAATATTTTTTATAATAGCAATCTGAAATCTTACGCTCAACTTTTCGCGTAGAAACCCGTGGTGTGGGTGCATATGGTCTATCATTAAACCATTGGAAACAAGTTGCAATAGAAACTCCACATAAAAGTACAGCAAATCGTTTCATTATATTATGTAAGTTTAGAATATTTAAATAAAAAAAACGTAAATTAAAATCACTTTATAAAATAGAATGAAATTTTCGTTTTTGTCAATAGCAATTTTATGTATGAATTGCTATTATTCAGATTCATTTCATTTACCACATAAAAATGAAATCATAAAAGCAAATGAAAATATTTATAAACATTACGACCATTTAGGAAAATATAAACATTGGTTTGAACCTAATATGTTTTCAAGTATTCATGAATTAAAAAATCACGACTTTAAAGATGATGTTGTGGATTTATCTCATAAAGCTGGAAATGAAGTAGTTAAAGTAATATCTGCCGGTCTACCAAATGTCGATAGTATTGGTCATAAAATATTACATGCAAATGATGTATATATAAATTCTATTTTAAATAACAATCAGATTCCACACGAAGTTCAAAAAATGTTAATCTTATCTAGTATTAAATTAGCCCAATATGGAGATGATATGGGATCTAAATTACTCACTCTTTATTATAATTTAGTAGATTATTGTTTATAGCTCAATATTATAACCTCAATGTATTATAATGTTGATTAGGAAACCGTTGTGTCTTGCACAACGACCCATGTCAAAAGTGTTTCATAAGAGACAAACCCCTATGGCAATGGTAATGAATCCATTACCCGGTTTAGATATTGGTATTCCTCTTAATATTTTTCAAAATGTATACACACAATTACATTATGGTGAAAATATTATTACAGGACGTGATATTTTATTACAATTTATGATAGGATATTATGTTTATGGATTAGATAGATATAATGATTCATTAGAATATGTTAAAAATCCCTATTCAACAACAAAAAAAGACCTTTATGAATATATTTATATTAATAAAGAAATGATGAAAAATACATTACAGTTATCTTATGCGATTACATTAATTACTCTTTATTATGATAATCATTTTTGGTTAAATATTCCATTTGTTGTTATACTGGAATTAACTAAAAATTATAAAGATATTAAACCATTATTGGGTATTTATAAACCAGCATTTATTGCTACATTATGGACTGCATGCGCTGTTTGGATGCCGTGTGTATTACATGACCATAATTATAATATTTTAATGTATCCGCAAGATTATTTACCATGTGCATTGACGCTGTTTAGTGCCAGTAATATTATAGATGGAAAAGATATAATTGAAGACAAACAAAACAATATTTCTACCATTCCTGTTGTTTATGGACAAGAAATGTCGATAGTTATTAGTATGATTGCGCTAATATTTTCTTGCTTAATTTTTGGTTTTAACCCTCATTTTTTAGACCGCCCGTTGGTAAACTCTTTTATAGAAATACAAAATGGATGCATTAGTTTTTTGCCATATGTATTGAATGCAACCTTAGCATAAAAGTTATCTTTATTATTTATATAAATTAAAAATAGAAAACCATGACATTCCTTTATTTTTTTTTCTAGGATAAAAGCCATATAAATCACAGTTTAACTCTTTCATTTGTTTTTTAATATCATTCGTTCTAGGAAATTGATTATGTAAATATTGACATAATAAATATCTGCTTTTCATTATAAATAACTTATATATTTTTTTCCTTAATATGGAACCAATCTAACTCCATATTATGAATATATACATTTAATTTTCCAAATGTTTTTTTCATTTCAGATACAATATCTTTATGCTCTTGTAATGTAATAGAACCGTTAAACAGTGCCGTTAAATAAGATCCAAAACCAGCAACATTGGAGTTACCTTTTAATTTTAAAAAAAGTTTATAATGGTCGCTTCCTATGTCACATGGACTGGTTTGAATTTTGTCTCTACGACGAGTACATCTTATTTTATTCCATTTAATTTTTTTCCAAGATTTATATTTTATTGCTTGTAAGCGTATTGTTGTAGTACCATATACCTTAAAATGCGTATGAGGGACAGTTTGAAATAAATTATATCCTTTTTTAATATTATTTAAAATATATTTTTGAATCCTAGGACTGGTTAAAGTAGCATATCCATTGTCAGGACTATTCCAGTTTATTTTTATAGACAAATACCGTGGTCCACGTTTTTTTTTATAAGTTTTCATTATATTATGAAAATAAATTAGTATATAGAAAAAATATAGTGTAATATAATATTATGTTGCGTGGATTTTTTAAGCCAAGGTGTTTAAAAACAATGTATTTAGTTATCGATATTTCATTTAAATCCACTGCAACATACTTTTTATATCGTATTTACACTACCTTAACAAAATCATTACCAATAGCTATACCTAATACGAATATTCAATTAGATAATTTAACTAATTCAATTGTTTTAGATGAAAGTTTAGTATCATCTCTGAATAATAGTAGCGATTTAGGAGTAGCACAAGAAGAACAAACAGATCTTGATACAGGTATACAAAAAAATGCATTTTTAGAATTGGGTAATTTTCTAAATAATTCATCAAATGAACTTGATGATGAGGACGACGTTGCTGTATTGTAATTATATATTCAAATATAGTCGCATATTTCAACCTTATTATTTTTTAATAAAAAAGGTTTCCCGCAACCATATATTTTTCCTTCATTATAAAGAGCATCACATTGCTCTTTCTCTAAATGAGGGTGTATTTGTTTTCCGCTTGTTTTATAGATTCCATGGCGAAAAATTTTACAATTAAATTCTTTTTTAAAAATTTGTATGTATTCTTTACAATGCGGACAATTTACAATAATATAATCCATATATATATTATATTATTTTAACACTAGTGGTGTAGTGGTAACATGACCGCCTTCCAAGCGGTCGCCCGGGGTTCGATTCCCCGCTGGTGTATATAGATTTTTGTAGTTTATTTTCAAATATTACCATAAATATTTATGACTCAATATTTTAGCATTGTAAAATCCATTGTTTTTATTGATTTCTCTTTTAACAGCTAACCCACGATTTTTAGTACCCGAATGCCTCGAATAGTAATTTTTCATACGTTTTAATGTTTTATGATTTTTGTATGTATATAAACCTAAAGTCGTTCTATCTTTATATTGCGGATATCTTTGGTCACCAAAATGTATTTTTCTCACTTTTTTAGTTTTTTTATTTTTAATATATGCCGTGTATTTTTTGGGATAGGGACCACGGCTAAATTTTAATATTCTTTCTTTCATATATATATCATTTTATTATATATATGGAAGCATTGGACATGGGAACCCGTTATCATATTTATGATTATTTATTTGTTGAAGATATTATTTACATGTCCTATATAAATAATAACATTGCAAGAGAAATCCATTTTCCCTATTTTAAAAATTATCTTAGGGAAAGAGATTCTCCCATGATTTTTAATATCATAGATAATTATTGTAAAATATGTAATATGAAACATTTTTTATTGTTAAAAAAAGAATACGCAAAATGCTCTCATTTATATAATATACGTGTATAAGCTAACAAACCTATTATAGATAATACTATACAAGAAATGATAATCTTTGTATTAGATACTTTATTTAAATACAATACGTACATTAAAAGTGCATTAAAAACATAAAATATACCACCTATTAATGTATGTTTAGTAAATCCTAATGTAAGTGTAGGAGCAATTTGATTTACACGGTCAAATTGAAAAATTTGTACTAAAAAAAAACTTGCACTAGCAAATGCATAAAAATAGATGGCGTTATTGTATTGCGAAATAAAATCTATTAGTGTTAATGCTAATCCTATTGTAATACCTCCTTTTATAAAATTTTCTCCAAAGTTTTGTAAAATATTTTTTGTCATATAATGTATATGAATAAATTTATAAATAAAACTATGAAGAAAACGTCTAAAACAATAAAAACGATGCTAAAAAAGAAAAATTTACCCAAAGTGTTGCTACTTTTAGCCGTTTTATTGATATTATTTTTTATTCGCAAACGTTTTTTAGTAGCGGAAGGATTTGAATCAAGTCCATCTGATTTTGGTACTGAAGTACAAAATGGTAAAAAATTAGTCTTGTTTTATGCTGATTGGTGCGGACATTGTAAAAGATTTAAGCCAGAATGGGATGATTTATCAAAAGAAATGAACAAAGATGATAAAAAGATGGTAAAGGTTAATTTAGGAGGGGATGATTCAAATAATGAAGAAATTATGAATAAATATAATGTAGATGGATTTCCTACAGTAGCTCTTTTAAATAACGGAAATTTACAACAAGTATATCAGGGTGAACGAACAAAAAAAGCTTTAAAAGAGTTTATGACTTCAAATCAAATGTAATTTATGCGTAAATTGAAATAGTAATAAATTACATTTAATGTATAAATGATATCAATTGAAAATGTGCATCCAGATCCTATAACTGTTTATACAGACGGTGCTTGTAGTCGCAATGGACAACATGGAGCTAAGGCTGGCTATGGCATTTATTTTGGACAAAATGATTCACGTAACATATCTAGTATATGTCCTGGTAAACAAACCAATAATGTTGCAGAATTAACAGCCATTATACAAACATATTTTATATTAGAACATGAAATAAATATTCAGAAATCATATGTATTAATTGTAAGCGACTCTTTATATGCTATAAGAGCTTGTACAAGCTTCGGAGAAAAATGCGCTGCAAAAGGATGGAAAGATAAAAAACCCATTCCAAATGTAGATTTAGTAAAACAGGCGTACATACTTTATTTAAATAAGCCAAATGTACAGTTTCTGCATATTGATGCACATAGTGGAAAACAAGACAAACATTCCATTGGTAATTATTATGCCGACCTTTTAGCAAATCGAGCTATTGGCATTGATGTAAAGGCGGCGCCTACTACTTGTACCAAAAAGGTATATTTGAATGTAAAATATGAACAAAAAGACCATGCAAAGAGCTTTGGTGCAAAATGGGATTTTAAGAAAAAAAAATGGTATATTCCATCTGATTGTAGTGATACAAATAGAGACAAATTATTGGAACTATACAATAATTAAAATTTTATTTTAATAGTATATATGTTATTGAAAAAAAAGATAAATAAAAAAAAAATGTTTAATAAACTAACATTATTTATTGTTTCTTTTTTTGTATTTGGTATTATATATTATATATTTTGTGATGATTATGAATTTGGGGGAATAAATATTTTACAAGAAGAAATAAGAAAATCAAGTGTAAAAAAATTTGTCAATAAAGTAGAAAAAGGTTATGTAGATAATGCTACAAAAAGAGAAATTAGCGACCAAATATCTGAAGGTGATATAGATAAAGATTTAGATAATAAATTAAGTAAAGAAACTAATAAAATTTCAATAAAAGATAGTGTTAAAAAGAAAAGTAGAATTCAAAAGTTTTTTGATAGAATGTATTTTTCTATAGTTACTGGAACAACTTTAGGTTACGGTGATATTTATCCAATGTCAAATAAACTTAAATTAATTGTAATTTTACAACTTTTAACCACCATATCTATAATATTTTATTAGTATATATATATATATATGCGTTACACCAGAAAACTAATAAATAGAAAAAGGAAAAAAATACGTAATATGAAAGGGGGTACAGATGCTCAAAAAGAAGCAATTGATGAAACATTAAAATTAGCCGAACAAATAGCGAAGCTTTCGTTCACGCCTACACATTCAAATACTTCACAAATGGAAGATTTATTAACACAAATACAAGATGTGTGGAATAAGGCATACAGTGGAGAAAATGTATTGAACATGTCAAACAATGTTACAGACGATGAAAATTCACAGTTAAGAGAGTTAGAACTAGAACTTGAATTAGAAGAAGAATTAGCCGAGTTAGAAAAAGAATTTAAGGACGAGGCAGAAGGAATTAAAAGAAAAAGAAAAAGTAGTACAAAACGTAGTACAAAACGTAGTACAAAACGTAGTACAAAA
>CENJ01172883.1_pt1 | contig 20344 bp, 18 predicted proteins | sample 356161 | NCBI WGS metagenome assembly CENJ01 (sample SAMEA2619531, study PRJEB7988) | marine metagenome | biome: marine biome (ENVO:00000447); feature: surface water layer (ENVO:00002042); material: "saline water (ENVO:00002010), including plankton (ENVO:xxxxxxxx)" | depth 5 m
CGAGGCAAACTCGCAACACACACTCGCAACACAAACTCGCAACACAAACTCGCAACACAAGGCGTAGCGTGTGGTTGGCGCCACCTAGACAGGGCCCTTAGTTAGCCAGCCAACAATGCCCCTTGCATAGGCCGAGATGAGAATAAGCCTAAAGTTCGTTTCCGCCGATTCCTGAATGCAAAAGTAGCTTTCAAAAGCATGTGCTTTGCATGAACTAACGATAGCAGCAAGCGGCCCCCGGAAACGGCTCAGTGACTGCAACAACCCACCCTTTCTAACGTTGATTTTATCTCGCAAAACCGAGTAAGGCCTGGTTTGTAGCTTACCAAACTCAAGCGAGTTAATAGGTCGGTTTCCATCGCTTAAGCCTCTGATCATGCGACAAATTCCGTTCATCGGGTAAGGTTGTTACAAAACCCCAGGATAGCGCCATCCTCGAGTGCTTTTCGTTTAAGGGAAAAATCAATGCGATTAACCTCAGCTGTCTTCACTTACATCATTTTTCTAAGCGGTTGCGCCTCAATCACCCGGGGTACGAACGAGGCGTTTGTCATTGAGACCAAACCAAGCGGTGCCAGCGTTTCATTGTCCAACGGGCTATCTTGCGTTTCACCCTGTAGTTTGCGGGTTAAACGTCGCAGTGATTTCGTGGTTACCATCAAAATGGATGGTTATGAAACCGTCAACAGTAATGTGACCTCATCAGTTGATGGCGGAGGTAGCGCCGCTATGGCCGGGAACCTCTTTGTAGGCGGCATTATAGGCGCCGGAATTGATGCTGGAACCGGTGCGATGCATAGCCACAGACCCAATCCTTTGGTGGTTGAACTAAAACTTCTAGACGACCAGATCTAAATTGCACCCAAAGTACGGTCTGCAAGCATAGATATCGTGGGTAATCGCTGGATGTGATCTTCCATAACTATTTGATCTTGCTGTTACCCGATGGCTTTGTAGGTTAATTGCGCCATAAGCCGTTCGTTATCAAGCACTGCTGCTCGTAGTATTTAGCGCCACACAAAAAGACACGCGCTGTTAAAAGCGTTCACATGAGGATAGTTGATCGTTTCACTCAACAACTTGAGTAGACACCGGCCGCACCACGCTCTAGACGACCTATTGGACTGGCCTTCACGCATATAACTGACTCAATATATCCGTGAGATTACGCACCGTGCTGCTTGCCGGATAAACTTTTTCCCGGTCATCAATGCGAGGCCCACAATGATCGAGCGAAATTAGTGAAAAGACGCCATGCCTTATCGCAAGTTATGACTTTGATAAGATGGCACGCCCGACAGGAATCGAACCTGTAACCCTCGGCTTAGAAGGCCGATGCTCTATCCAGTTGAGCTACGGGCGCATGTGTTTGGGACGACGCCAATGATACATGCCTGACCTTCTATTTGTAGTGCCGCTCGCTCTCGAAACTTGTTTAACACCCGGTGCACACGGCAACCCGCAAACGATTTGCGAACAGCTCCGCTTTACCCGGTGCCACACGCAATGCCTATATCGACGTGATTACACCTGAGCCATGCGCCCATTATTGAGTGTCGCTGGGGCCGCATTTTGAGCGTTACTCGACCAAAACCGCAGGCGCGACGCAGAGCGAAAAGGTGTAACGGAAAACAGCATAGAAAGTCGGACGAGCAATTTTGCAAAAGCGCATCCCGCTGGAGTACTCTGCGAGACATCATCAAGCGGAGGGGAATGATGCTGGATACCATTATTAAGGACGGCGAGGTCTACGACGGTAGCGGCGCAGCCAGTCGACGTTGCGACGTTGGCATAAAGAATGATCGCATTGTCGCCGTAGGCGACATCACAGAATCCGCTAACCAAGTAATCGATGCCGAAGGCGCAATCGTTACACCCGCGTGGGTTGATATCCATACGCACTATGATGGTCAGGTGACTTGGGATAGTGCCATGGACCCCTCTGCCAGCCACGGCGTCGGCACCGTTGTGATGGGCAATTGCGGCGTTGGTTTCGCGCCTGTGGCACCGAACGGCGAGCAAGATCTCATCGACTTGATGGAGGGTGTCGAAGACATCCCCGGTACCGCTTTGCATGAGGGCATGCCCTGGGGTGCTTGGGAGTCTTACCCCGAATACCTAAACTTTTTGGCGGAACGAAATTACGCGCTGAACATCAGTTCACTGTGTCCACATGGCGCGGTTCGCAACTATGTCATGGGCGAGCGCGGTCGCGCTAATGAAGCCGCGACCGAGGACGACTTGGCTGCCATGTCCCATTTAGTCGAAGAAGCACTCAACGCCGGTGCGGTGGGCTTTTCGACTTCGCGTATTCTTGGTCATCGCTCTATACACGGCGAACCGGTGCCGGGCACATTTGCCAACGATGCCGAGGTCATGAGTATTGCGCACGCAATGCGTCGCGCAGATCGCGGCGTGTTTCAAATCATTCCGTCCAGCACCCTCGGTCCAGGTCGACCCGGTATGAATGAGCACGCTTCCCTTGCCGACGAAATCAAATTAATCGCGAACGTTAGTCGTACAAGCGGTCGACCGGCAACCTTTACTCTGTTCCAAATTGACGACTGGGCGCATCATTGGCGAGAAGCCCTCGACCAAGTAAAAGCAGCAAACGTCGACGGAGCTCAAATCTACCCGCAGGTTGGTAGTCGACCCACCGGCTTGGTATTTTGTATTGATACCTATCACCCCTGGATGCTGAAACCAACGTTTAAGCGCCTCAAGAACCTCAGCCCAACTGAACGACGCCGACGGCTGCAAGAACCAGCAATTAAAGCCGCTCTACTCAACGAAACATCCGACTTGAACAATGTGCAACTGGGATCTATGGCGTTTGCTCTGTCACAAGTCGAACTCAACTTCGCTAACATTTTCGCGCTGCATGGGCGTAGCAGCTACGAACCTACTCGCGATGAGAGCTTTGCTGCAATGGCCGCTCGCAGGAATGTAACGCCCGCGGAGCTGCTCTATGATCACCTGACGGCAACGCCCGCAAATATGAGCATTACGTTTTTCACGAATTATTCGGAATATCACTTAGATGCTGTGCATGAGATGCAACTCGATCCCTGCACCGTAACCGGATTGTCCGATGCCGGCGCTCATGTTTCGTTGATCTTCGATGCGGTAAACCCCACCTACCAGCTCACATACTGGAGCCGCGACAGACTCCGCGGCGACCGTTTACCGTTAAGCCACGTTATTCACCGCGCAACACAGCGGAATGCTCGCTTGTTCGGGTTCGCCGACCGCGGTCTATTAGCCCCCGGGATGAAGGCCGACATTAATCTGATTGACTACGATCGCCTGAGTTTAGGCGAGCTCAACCTATGCCGCGATTTACCTGCCGGCGGGACGCGCCTTTTGCAGAACGCCATCGGCTACGTCGGTACGTGGATTGATGGGGTTAGAACCCGTCGTGATGATGCGGATACAGGAGCGAGACCCGGACGCCTGCTGCGATCTTAGAACCGCTGCAATGTGCTAGAGGCATCCGGATGCCACGCATTACGAGTGGGGACTGCTCAACTGCGAAGAAATCCAAACAGACGCTAGAGCGCACCAAGTATGAAACAGACTAGCAAGATGCCCAGCGCCATCACCAGCAATGCCCCAGTGAAGCCGCGAGTGGTGCTATCTGTGGGCGCATCAACCTCCCAGCCGCGGGCCATGACGTGAGTAGCTGGGCCAATTCCTGACGCGGCTAATGAAGTGCCGGCTTGATCGTCTGACTCTAGCGAAGATGGTCCCGCAGCGTCTATGTCGCGTGGGTAGAAGGGTGCGCCGAGCAGCGCGGCGGCAACCGTGATGACAAACCCAATCACATTCCACCACAGCCAGGATACATCCGGTAAACCAATGGCGACGGCGAAGTTGGCAGCCAACCCCAATCCGAAAGCGACTAAAGGTAATTGCGCCGGCAGACCCTTGGTCAAAATGGCGAGTCCGACCAAAGCGAGCAGCGGCCCGTTCACCATAGACCCAATTTTGTTGACAGCCTCCAGCACAGTAGGCGCGATAGACTCCACCTGAAAGGAAAAAGCGATGGTCAAAACCGCCCAAAACAGAGTACACAAGCGGCCGTAATTGAGCAGCCGCTGCGGCGAAGCCTGCTCTTGCAAATGCGGTTTCACAAAGTCCTCTAGCGTAACTGCGGCAAGGCTATTCAAAGCTGAATCTATCGAAGACATGGCAGCGGCAATCAGCCCGACCATGATTAACCCGACAAAACCCGGTGCGTAATACTCGAGCACGAAAACCGGGAAAACCAAATTGAGATTGGCATTGCCATCTGCGGTCTCAGGCAACTGCTGCAACCATCCGCCATCAAGGCTAGCCAGAGTCGCTAATCCCAGACCCAGCAGGCAGTAACACAGAACCAAAGGGAACCGCAGCAGACCGTTTAAGAGCAGTACCTTGCGAGTTTCCGCTTCCGAACTCGCAGCGAGAATGCGCTGTGCCTGACTTTGGTCGCAGCCGTAGTAAGCCGCATACAGAAACAAACCACCGATCAACATCGGCCAAAAACCATAATCCTGACCGTGCAAACCCCAGTCGTTCACTAGCGTTTGATTGCGCCCGCTCGCGAAAAACTCCCAGCTGATTAAATCACCAATAAAAAACAGCGAAAATACAACTGCACCAACTAATAAAATCAGTTGGATTACATCGCTATAAACCACCGCGGCTAATCCGCCGAGCAAATCATAAACCAGGGTTACACCCATAAGCAGACAAACCGCAGGCAAAAAGCCGATATTTAGAATCACCGAGACCACCAACGCGCTGCCGTAAATGGTAACCGCTGTGGCTATGGCGCGGAAAAACATAAAGCATGCGGCAGCTGTTAAGCGACTGCTTCGCCCCAACCGGAGCTCTAAGATCGCATAGATTGAGGTAACGCCCAGGCGTCGCGCCGGCACTAAAATCCAGGCCAAAACCAGCATGGCTAATGGCACTGCCAATTCATATTGCAGCCAAATCAAGCCGCCGCCTAGACTGAAGCCAACAAAGGCTGGCGCACCGAGCAAACTATTGGTGGAGCATTGTGTCGCCAGTGTCGATGTTGCGAGCGCCTTGGCCGAAAGCCTGCGACCGCCAAGAAAGTAGTCATTCGAATTACTCTGGCGCCGCCCAACAAACCCGGCCAAAACCAGCATAGCCAGCAAATAGCCACCCAAAACCAGCCAATCTAACCCCTGCAAAACGGTAACCCCCTAAATTGGTAACTTGCCGAAGAGCCAACAAACATTGGACAATAGCCAACTTGATTAATGCGATTTAAACCAAACACGACCGCGCATCGTCCCTAGATCGAAAGGATCTGTTATTGGAGTTATCTCTTTGCCGATGAAGCCAGAAACATCTGCTCGCCACCCTATGCGCGCTCAATGGGAGTATGAGCTGTTCCAATATCTGGTGCAGCTTTACGGCGAAGGCCAAGCGAACCATTTGCAAGACAGATTGCTCGGTATTGTCGAAAACGCACTGCTGCACTCGTCCGCCACCGCACCGCAACATCAGAACCAAACTGAGACCATGCTCATTTGCTATGGCGACACCTTGATCGACGACGCGGCAGCGCCGTTGCATGTATTGGCAGAATTTGCCGAATCGCAGTTGGACGATTTGTTCAGTTGCATCCATATCCTGCCGTTCTTCCCGTATTCCTCGGATGACGGCTTTGCAATTATTGACTACCAAACCGTTCGCAAAGATCTCGGCGACTGGCGCAACGTTACGCGCCTTGGTGAAAAATTTGATCTGATGTTCGATCTCGTGATCAATCATTGCTCGCGAGAAAACGCCTGGTTTACCGACTTTCTTGCTGATCAAGGGCCTGGCAATCGTTTTTTCCACGAGATTTTGGGACATCCTGATCTTGATGCTGTGGTGCGGCCCAGAAATACGCCGTTGTTGACCTCGGTCAATACAACCTCTGGTCCAAAGCAAGTGTGGACAACTTTCAGCGATGACCAGGTCGATTTGAATTTCGCCAACCCGGAAGTGCTGATCTGCTTCACCGAGATTTTGTGCAACTATTTTATGCGTGGCGCGCGCTATATCCGGCTGGATGCAATCGCCTTCTTGTGGAAACGCATTGGCAGCAATTGCATGAGCCTGCCTGAAACGCACGCCCTGGTTCGCATCCTTAGAAGACTGATTGATATTGTTGGTTTGCCGTTGACCCTGCTGACTGAAACCAACGTGCCTCACGATGAGAACGTGAGCTATTTTGGGGACGGTGATGAAGCTCATATGGTGTATCAATTCAGCCTCGCGCCGCTGCTGCTGTACGCCTACTTGTTTAACGATGGCAAAGCGCTGAGCGAATGGGCCAAAGATCTGCAACCCGCGCCAGACGGCTGCAGCTACCTTAACTTTATCGCTACGCACGATGGTATCGGCCTGCGCCCACTCGAAGGACTGATGCCCGAGAGCGAGATCCGTGCACTCACCGAAGTGATTCACCAACGCGGTGGTTTCTCGTCTATGCGCACGGACGCCAACGGCAACGAAAAACCCTATGAATTGAATGTAGCTTTGTTTTCCGCCTTTGGCGGCACGAGCGAGAACATCGATGCCTACGTTGCAGCCCATCAGTTGCTGCTGGCCTTTCAGGGTGTCCCAGGCATCTATCTCAATGCCTTGGTGGCGTCCAGCAACGATTTGCGCAAGGTGGAAAGCACTGGGCGGCTGCGATCGATCAACCGCGGTCAGTGGGCTTTTCCAGATCTTTGCAGCGAGTTGGCTAACCAAGACACCACCCATGCGAAGGTGTTTGCAAGGCTAACGAATAGCCTGCGGATACGAAACAAGCAGCCCGCTTTCGGTGCGGAGGCATCGCAGCGAGTAATCTGCGGCGATGCGCAGTGCTTGGTATTTCTCCGCGAACACGAAACCCAGAGCATATTGGTGATCGCTTCATTTCTTAACGACCACCATCACCTTCAGCTACCGCAAACTGCAGAACTGACTCGAGGCACGGCGAGGGATTTGCTAACCGATAGCATCGTGCAGCTAGACCATTCAATACCTTTGCTTCCCCATCAAGTGCTTTGGATCGAACTAAGCTGAGGTCACCGCCGCAGGCGTGAGACAAGGTGTCGAATACTGCGCGACATCTTCCGCAACATTCGCACTGAAGTCATCCAGCGCACCTGGATAGACGCTTAGCACGCGATTCCAGCTGGGCACGTAAGGCATTTCCTCGCCGCTATCGAGAAACGACCGCCCCGCTTTAAGTACATTGGTAGCAAACGTCTCAATAGCTCTTTCTTCGGCATCGCGATCAAAACGCAGGCCATTCATCGTCGCGTCATTGCTATAAGATTCGATTAAGTCGAGGGCAATACGCAAATAAGAGGCTTTGACGGTTCGAACAGTGCCTTGATCGAAAACCAGCCCAAAGGTCGCCATAATCCGAAAGAGCGAAGTCGAAATATCCGTACTCATACGCGACAAGCCACGACGGCTATCATCTGCCGAGAGTTCCTGATGCTTGTGATCATAGTTGTCAGCAACCTCAACCTGACAAACACGCTTAGTGGAGTGATTGCGATAGATCTCGGTGAGGATGCCGACCTCAAGCCCCCAGTCCGCCGGAATCCTCAGGCTTTTCACAACATCCACGCGCATAGCAAACTCCCCGGCCAAGGGATACCGAAAACTGTCGAGATAATCCAAAAACGGATGGCCGTCAAAAACCCGTTTCATAGCGCGGACAAGTGGCGAAACCAGTAATCTGCTGACGCGGCCATTGAGCTTGCCATCCGCAACACGCGCATAGAAACCTTTGCAAAACTGGTAGTTAAAGCGCGGGTTGGCGACAGGATAAAGTAGCCTGGACAGCAGACCGCGCTCATACGTGACAATATCGCAATCGTGCAATGCGACTGCGTCAATCTCGGTCATGCTTTGGATGTAGCCGAGGCAATACCAAACATTGCAGCCCTTACCGAGCTCACCCGGCGCAAGACCAAAGTTTTTAAGTTTCGCTTGTATAGCCTGCATGCGGGGGCCGTCGTTCCAAATGACCGTATGTGGAATCGCGAGTCGGGAGAAATACTTTAGGGCGTACCGATACTCTGACTCGGTAGCGCGATCCAAGCCAATCACCACATGCGATAGATAGGTCGCCCCGCTAAGCTCATCCAAGATGTGAGCTAATGCGGGCTGCTCGAGCTCCGAATATAAGCACGGTAAAACCAGGGCCATAGGCCTCTGTTTAGAAAACTCATGCAGCTCCGCCTCAAGTGCGTCAACCGGGCGAGTCGCCAAGTTATGCAAAGTTGTGATAATGCCGTTCTGAAAAAAATCACTCATGATTGTCTACCAAATTACTATAGCTAATTTATATCGTTATTTTGCTAAAACCGCCTGCTTCACCGAGCTTAACCAAGCTAGATGGCCTGGCGTGGAAACCCGATGAATTCTGGGTCCGGCAGGCACCTCCAGCCAGCCACCCTCGCGCTGCGGGAAAACCAGCGCTACATCGCCGCTAGCTAGCATATCTATATCGTTAGGTGCATCGCCGCACGCTAATACTTTTGGCCGATAACTGTCAGACGAGTATTTAGACACCAAATACTTACACGCTGTAGCCTTGTCACATTGCGCATCCATAACGCAGAAAAAACGACCACCCAAGACCACCTTCAGCCCGTCTTGATCCAATGCCTGAGTAAACCTCGTAAAAGCCGCTTCAGAATCTTGCCAAACCAACGGTTCACTGGCGCTACGCCTTAGCGCATCCGCAGCGGACTGTTTATCTAACCCAGTACGCCCCCGCAGCTCAGCTACCGTCATATCCGCGAAGCCGCGGAACTCAAACCCTTGCTGCGATCGCAACGCCTTTAACACTTCGCGAATAACAGCCGCGCTTTTGCCAAGTATCTCGGGTCCAGATTGATGCGGCCATGCGATCCCCGCACCGTTCTCAAAAATAATCGGCGCTGGTTGCGCGCGCAGCCGATTTATTGCGACAACTTCCAGGTAACTTTTGCTGGTGACGGGGATACAAACGTTGCCCCATCCGGTGACTTCATCGAGCGTTAGACAGGCGTTTTCAATATCGTAAGCATCGTCGAGTAAAGTGCCGTCCAAATCGGTGAAAATAATCCAGGTGGGGGGTGACTTTGCGTCGCTGCCATGCATAAACGTGCTCGAGGAGGGGTTAATCGGCGGAGTGATCGTCGCGGTCACGATACAGACCCCAACGCTCTGTTCGGTTGCCGACGGTTACGAGCGCCTCGCGTCGCCATGTGCTCGCCTGCCCTCCGCAACTCTTGTTCACGCTTTTTCATCCAATCTCGCCACCAATTCACTACGCCTTGCATCACTTGTCGCGCACCACTTGTCGCGGATCAACTCTCGCCGCAAGGCCAAGCTGCTGCTCGTCACAAAGCATTCAAGACGCCTCGCTAGCTTTGTCGGTTACGTTGTTGCTGTGACGATGCAACTTTTCTGCCAACACCTAACCCATGTTGAGCACCGACAGCGCAGATAGGCTGCGGTGGAGAGGGTCGCTGCTCGAGATTGACGGAGGAAGCGCACCAAAAGAAAGCATTAATTGCTCAATTATAGTGCGTAAGCCACTAGGAGGTGCGGATACTCGCCGCGGGCCCTAAACTGGCGTTGTGCAGATGGAGATTGAGCAAGTGGGCTTCAAAAAGAAGCGCTTCATCCGCGCAGTTGGCGTTCAAACCGGCACAGCTCCTGAAGACCGGGATCGCGGGGAGCGAGATTAGGGCTTTCACGCTAAGTAGTGCAGCCGCTATTGCGACCGGAAACAATAACACCTCGCCCGCTCAAATCAGTGAATTAGATTTACGCCCGAACAAGTTATCGTACCTCGTCTTAATTGGGCTTGGGACTTTGGGTAGGGAAACCGGGCTTCGGCAAAGACGGGAAAAGACGGGAAAAAATGGGCTCGTACTAGTAAGAACCGGTACCGATTAATCCGTTACCAGTTAATCCGTTAAATGGTCGGGGTAGAGAGATTTGAACTCCCGACATCCTGCACCCAAAGCAGGCGCGCTACCAGACTGCGCTATACCCCGAATTTCGACCGTCGAATGACGGCCCGAGCGCGCGATGATACTGGGCGCATTGAGCAGGGTCAAACGCTCCGATCGATAAGCCTGATGCAAGGGCGCATCCCACCTCAAGACTGTTTTCGTTACAATGAATACTGCGCACGCGGATGAAGACCAGCACCCAAAACGCTTGGTCTCAACGCCTCTAAAGGAGACCCGCAACCCCGTAAACGCCCTGTAGGCAGCCCTGCAACGTTTTAACCGGGCAATACTTAGACCGGCCAATATTTTAATCAGGCAAAATTGATGACTGCAAAAATTCTAGACGGCAAATCTCTGGCTAAATCATTGCGTGGACAACTCGCTAACGATCTCACGGCCTGGAAAGAGCGCGGCCACCGCCTGCCCAAGCTAGCAGTAATCCTAGTGGGAGATGATCCGGCTTCTACCGTCTATGTGGCCGGCAAACGCCGCGATTGCCAGGAAATCGGCTTACCAGCCCAAGCCTTACATTTAAGCGATAGCATCAGCCAGGCGGAACTGGAAGAGCATGTTGAAAAGTTCAACGCGGACGTCGGCGTCGACGGCATCCTTGTGCAAACTCCGTTGCCCAACCACATTGATGCAGATCGCATCATCGATCGCATCGACCCAAGCAAAGATGTCGACGGCTTTCACGCCTACAACCTGGGTCGGCTGGCACTACGTCGTCCGACGCTGCGTAGCTGTACACCCAAGGGGGTGATGCAACTGCTGGAGCAAACCGGACGGGGCGTGCGCGGCCTGAATGCGACTATTCTCGGGGCTTCAAACCATGTCGGTCGACCGATGGGACTGGAACTGCTGTTAGCGGGAGCCACTGTCACTACCGCCCATAAATTTACGCGAGATACTGGCGAGATGGTGCGCGATGCAGACATCGTCGTCTCGGCAGTGGGCCGTCCAGACTTGGTACAAGCGGAGTGGATTAAACCCGGCGCCATCGTCATCGACATCGGCATTACCCGTGGCCAAGACAACAAACTGCGGGGCGACGTGGATTTCGCGGCAACGCAGGAAATAGCTGCATGGATTACCCCTGTGCCCGGCGGAGTCGGTCCTATGACGCGCATCGCACTGCTACAAAATACCGTCCAGGCCGCTGCAGATCGAATGGGCTTACCCTGGCCAGACAGTTTACCAAAACCGCCGGTCAACAAATGACGGCAACCACTCCGCACCGGATTTTTTTATCCGACCTGCATCTGGACGACGCTACAAGTCCGGCATTCCAAACCTTTGTGCGCTGCTTGCACGCGGAGCAGGAGCGCGTCGACGAGATTTATTTACTCGGTGACCTGGTCGAAGCCTGGGTTGGCGATGATGAAAACACAGCGTGGGCAGATGTGTTGCGGGAAACACTTTACACTGTCGGTCGCAGTGCTGATGTATACCTTATGCACGGTAATCGCGACTTTCTCATAGGAAAGGCGTTTTGCGAACAAACCGGTGTGACGCTTCTCGACGAGATTGTGCAACTCGATGATGGCACGCTACTCTGCCATGGCGACCAACTCTGCACCGACGATGTAGCCTACCAAACCCTGCGTAAACAGCTACGAGGCGCTGAATGGAAAACCGATTTTTTGCACAAACCGCTGTCTGAACGACAGCAGATCGCGAACGCCATGCGGACAGAAAGCCAGACAGCACAAGCCAATAAAGCCGACAACATTATGGATGCCAGTGAGGAGGCCATCGACGCTTTAATGCGGCGCTACTCAGCCTCGCTGTTAATCCACGGACATACACATCGCCCGGGCAGCTACCGCCTACAGTCACTATCCGCGAATCGCCAACGTATTGTTTTAGGGTCATGGGAAAACTGCGGCTGGCTGTGTCGACAGAACCACGGGCCAGGTCGCAAGATGGCGCGAGACTCGGTCAGTTTGGAGTGCTTTAGCCTGGCACACCGCTATGAAATCTGAACTCCACGGAGGTGCTGTTCACTTGCTCTGCATCCAGCGCCAGGAAAACAGCTATCCGTGCGTCTACCAAGGCATCCACTGCAGATTCCGCTTCTGCTAACGCGTCTTCAGGCCAGTCGTAACGCGCACGGGCAAGGTCTCTAGCCAGACCTAGATAATCCTGAAAATGTCTGGCTTCTGACGCCAACAACCGACGATACAAATCCGCAGCGGGTGCAGGCACGACATCGATAAGCCGCGCAAACCGTTCGCAGGATCGCGCCTCCACCACCGCCCCGCACACCAAATGATCAACCAACCGCTGCGGTTCTTGTTTGCAGATTTCTTTGTGCAAGCGTTGCGCATAGGTACCCGAGCTCAACTGCCGATAGACGACGCCAAGCGTGTCCATTAGATCGAGGACCTGTTCAAAGTGGCGTAATTCTTCTCGCGCTAAGCGAGACATGCGCTGCAACAGCGCTGGTGCATCAACATATCGATACATCAGGCTGAGGGCATTGCTAGCCGCTTTCTTCTCGCAATTGGCGTGATCGATGAGGAGCTCCGGCAAATGTGACGCGGACCAATCCAGCCAGGCATCTGGCGTGGGCGTTAATAAAAAGTTTTGCACCGCGCCTAAGTCCGCGCGCGCCGTGTTCGCCTCATTAGGAGTATCAGTAACGTCAGCAGGCAGGATCGGGGGCTTTTCCGATGTTGCGCCGGCGGACCGATGCGACGATTGTTTATTATTAACTGCAGCGATCATGATGACAGAACTTTAAAGTTGCGCTCATAGTGAGCCAACGAACGGACATAACTTTCATTGTCCAGCGCCTGCAATACTGCCAAGGCATCCGACTGGTGTTGGGGCACGTCATTAAGCGCACTTGGCAAAACCGCTAAGCCGACACTCCGCATAGCCCGGCCCTCCCGCGCTAACAGCTTTAACAGCTCTAGCAAACACTCGTCTTCTGAGCGTTCAGCAAGTCCCAATTCGGCACAGGCTTTGGCAAACAAGTCCTTATCCTGTACTTCTACGACCTGCTTTAGCACTTCCCGGCGAAGATCTAACAAGCGTGACCATATCTGATTTTGCTGTGTTTCATCGTAGCCGTTCCATTGCACGATTTCGTGCGCAAAGCGTTTACAGCCGCGGCACACCAAATCACCGTAGGTGGTTGAACAGATACCCACGCACGGGGTCTTACGTTGGAAGCGTCCTTGCATCTTGCTTGTCCTAAATTGCCCCTCCCGAGGGGTCTGCGGCAGATATTATATGTTAGGCCTGATTATGAATTTCCAGGATGGAACTGGTTACGCTACCGCCGATCAAATCCAGTTCATGCTGCACTTTGGATGAATCGCTGCGCGCCAACGACAAGCGCTCTAAATACGCTTCATCGATATCGCCGGTAACATATTCGCCATTGAATGCCGAGCATTCGAAGTCGGCTACACTGGCGTTAATCCCGCTCGCACACGCTTTAAGATCATCAATGGTTTGATACACCAACCAATCCGCACCAATGAACCGGGTGACTTCTTCATCGCTGCGCTGGTGCGCTACAAACTCCTCCCGAGCAGGCATGTCGATCCCGTATACGTTTGGATAGCGCAATGCCGGCGCTGCTGAAGCGATGTAAACCTTGCGTGCGCCAGCCTCACGAGCCATTTGGATAATCTGACTAATGGTCGTGCCGCGCACAATCGAGTCGTCGACTAAGAGAACATTTTTGCCGTGAAATTCCTGTACAACCGCGTTGAGCTTTTGGCGCACCGACTTCTGGCGCTGCTGTTGCCCTGGCATGATGAAGGTACGGCCGATATAACGGTTTTTAACAAAGCCCTCGCGGTACTCCGCCCCGAGCGCCAAAGCCAACGGCAAGGCCGCCGTTCGACCAGTGTCAGGAATGGGAATAACCACATCGATATCGTGCTCATTCTGCGAATATTGGCTCATGACGCGACGGGCCAGGTATTCGCCCATCCGCAGACGACTGGTGTAGACCGAGATGTCGTCAATGATGGAATCCGGCCGGGCCAGATAAACATGCTCAAAGATACATGGCACAAGCTGTGCTTGCGGCGCGCACTGTCGAATGTGGATCTGACCGTCATTGGTGATCAAAATAGCTTGGCCGGGTGCCACATCGGCAACCCGAGTAAAGCCTAAAATATCCAATGCCACAGACTCGGATGCGATCATGTAGTCGGTGCCCAATGGCGTTTCACGCTTGCCGTACACCAATGGACGAATGCCATAAGGGTCGCGGAAACCAAGCACGCCGGTACCAATCACCATCGCTACTGCTGCATACGCACCTCGACACCGCCTATGAACGCCGGTCACGGCAGTAAACATTTCCGCAGGAGTCGGATCTAACGCTTTTTGCTCTTGCAACTCATGCGCCAGAACATTTAACAACACTTCCGAGTCGCTACTGGTATTCAGGTGCCTCATATCTGCTTTAAAGAGGTCCTCTTTCAAAGCTGCGGCATTTGTTAGGTTGCCGTTGTGAGCCAGGGCGATGCCATACGGCGAGTTAACATACATCGGCTGCGCTTCGGCGGAACTAGAACTACCCGCGGTGGGATATCGACAGTGGCCCAAGCCCGAATTCCCCTCTAGGCGGTGCATATGCTGCTCTTGAAAGACGTCTCGAACCAGGCCGTTCGCCTTTCTCAAGAAACAGCGTTCGCCGTTGCTAGTGACGATTCCTGCGGCGTCCTGACCGCGGTGCTGCAAAACGGTTAGAGCATTATAGATGTCTTGATTAACCGGCTGTTGGGCGGCAATTCCAACGATTCCACACATGCGGCGCTCCCTCCCTCTGCTGAACTAATCGAACTCCGGCACCGAATCTGCGTCCGGCATATCAGGTATATCCTCTACATCCATCAGGTTTTCAGGCGCCTGTATCTCTTGAACCGTTTCGTTGACGGCGTCATAGGCATCGAACACCAAATACTCGAACTGCAAAAACCCGTCTTTGAGTTCCGAGTCTTCCCACCAAAAAGCGCCAGCAGCCACATACTGCAAGCCCATAAGCGCTACGAGCGAGACAACGACGCCTCGCGCGCCACCAAAAACAAAACCCAGAAAGCGGTCCGTACCGGTCAACTCGGTAGACTTCACCAAACGCTCCGCCGCCCAAAGCACATTTATGGCCAGCAGCAAGGCCACGCCTTGCGCTATGAAAAAAGTTACTGTTTTTACGATTGCGCCGTCACCCACGGAATCAGCAACCAACGCCGTCAGCAAAGGACTGAAGTATAAACCGGCAAAAAATGAGCCGATCCAGGACGCCAGCGACAGCGTTTCTTTAACCAGTCCGCGGCGCAGTCCAATGACTGCTGACACCAGAACGATCGCAACTAGGATAATGTCGAAGGTCGCCATGTGCTATTGCCTCATCGCTACAATGCGAGCCTCAACCCGCAATTTGTCTTGTAATTCATCGCGTATTTGTTCGGCCCGAGACCGACTTAACAGCGGTCCCACCACCACCCGGTGCATCACTTGCTGACTACCCGTCAATGCGGACGACAAGCCCGCGTCCACTTTGCCGGTCGACAGAAACGCATCATAACCCGCGCTGCGGAGTCGCTGAAGAAAACCACGGGCATTGCTCATCACGGAAAAACTGGCAGCCTGGACGGCGAAGAATTTGGTGTTTGCATCGGGCTCAAGCAGGACCGCTTCGCCAAACCGGGTGCCGTCAGCAGTATTAAAACCGTCCTCGTCGATGCTGGCTCGCAGCTCCTGAGTCTGCTCAACCAATTCACCAGAGTCAGCCACTGCATCAAAATCGGGCACAGCTTGGCTTTGCTGGCGCATATCTAAATTACTCAGTTTGGCTTCGGTATCGGGACGGTGGGTGGCCAGCTTCGGGAGCGTGCGCTCTTGAATGCCGGCGTAATCCGGTGCCGGACTATCGAACATCATAGGTAGTAGAAGTGCCGCAACGGCTAACAAAAAAAGAGCTCCGGTGAGTCTATAGCGCACGCGTTCTTGCATTAGCTTTGCTTGTTATCCGTTTCAATTGTTCGGTAGCGTTGAACGACCCAAAAACAAGAATATCATCCCCAGGCCTCGTTGCCGATAGCGCCGTAGCAATTGCGGCAGGCATATCTTTCGCACAAATCCCCGGCCGCCCCATCGCTGCTTGCAACGACGCTGCGCTGAATCCCCGTTCACCCTCACTGTTGACGAAGATACAGAGACAATCATCTGCTGCCGGCTCTTCTGCCACTGCGGAGAACATGACATCGCCAACCGCCTGATGGGCCTTATCGCGTAACATGGCGCAAATGATAGCTCGCGGCGTGATTTGGCGCCGTGCCAATTCGGCCTTTAAAAACATAGCACTAGCAGGATTATGACCAACGTCTGCATGGCAGGTTCGGCCGCTTAGCTCGATCGCTTCTAGACGCCCCGCCAAGCTGACTTCTGCGGCGACAGTTTGGAGGGCTTGCGGACTGGTAGGCGCTACCGCTTGCGCTGCGTGATACGCTAGCGCGAGGTTATGTGCCGGTAACCGCGTAACAGGTAAATCGATGCTGACAGGCTGTCCTTGCAAGGCCTCGCGAAGCTGCCACGACCCTGCACTGAAAACGGTATCAAAGTGCTCGCCATAACAAGTCGGTTGGAGGGCAAGCTCAGCGCAGCGTTTGAAAACACTGGATGGCATATCTGCACCGAGAATGACGCTTTGTTCGGCACGCAAAATGCCGGCTTTTTCAGCACCAATTGCAGCCAGCGTATCGCCCAGGTAGGCCTGGTGATCTAATCCAATGCTGGTGATTACGGCAACATCCGCGTCAATCACGTTAAACGCGTCAAGCCGACCACCCAAGCCAATTTCCAAGATGACAACGTCAACTTGAGCCGATGCGAAGCATTGCAAGGCGGCCAGTGCAGCGAACTCGAAGTAGGTCAGGGGCAATGTATCGCGGGCAGCTTCGACGGCTGCAAAGGCGTCGGTTATGACTGCGTCTGCCGCCTCTTCACCATTGAGCCTAATCCGCTCGTTAAAGCGCGATATGTGTGGGGAAAGCGTCGTGCCAACCTGGATACCGGCACAAATCAACAGTTGCTCTATGGCGACACAAGTCGAGCCTTTACCGTTGGTCCCCGCGACCGTGATGACTTTTGCCGCAGGCGCGGTGAGGTTTAAGCGACCTACCATGGTTTGCATGCGGGTCAGACCCATATCGATGCCTTGCTGGTGCTGGTTGGAGATATGATCAAGCCATCCATCCAGTGTCATCGCTCAGTCGCCCTCCAAATCGCCGCTATTAGCTGCTAAAACAGTCCGCGCCTAGAGTCCGCTGCGCAGGTCTGCCGCGGCAGATTCAAGTACTTCTGCAATCTCTGTAACCGAGCCACCCTTCGCCATGCGGTTAACGAGTGCGCTGCCCACCACCACCCCGTCTGCATGCGGTGCCAAAGCGGCGGCGGTTGCACTGTCTTTGATACCAAACCCGACGCAAACCGGCGTATCGGTCTGTTCTCGCAACTCAGCGAGTCGCGCCGCAACGACATCTGTCTGCAGGTGATCGGCGCCGGTAATGCCCTTCAACGAAACGTAATAGATGAAGCCGCTGGCACGCTGCATGATCTTTTCCGCCCGAGCTGCGGTCGTCGTCGGAGCTAACAAAAAAATTAAGTCAATGTGATGTTGACGCAGCTCAGCTTGCAAACCGTCGCCCTCTTCCGGGGGCAGGTTCACCATAATCAAACCATCGACGCCAGCCTGCTCGGCGCGTGCGGCAAAATCCGCCATCGCCAATATCGAGTTTAAATATCCCATCAACACGATCGGTGTATCGCGGTCATCGAGCCGGAACGTTGCCACCAAGTCCAAAACCTGCTTTAGCGTCATACCTTGCGCCAAGGCACGTTCGCTAGAGGCTTGGATCGCCGGACCTTCAGCCTCCGGGTCAGAGAATGGAATGCCTAGTTCAAGGATATCAGTCCCCCCCTTCACTAATGCATGCATGGCTGGGACGGTATGCTCTGGACTCGGATCGCCGGCCGTGACAAAACTAACCAAAGCTGCCCGCGGTGCCGCCTGCAAAGCGGCAAACCGTGGGCCCAAACGAGACGCTGAAGCGGTCATGTCAACGAGATGCCGTCGATGTCAGCAACGGTAAGGATGTCCTTGTCACCCCGCCCACTGAGATTCACCAGAATAGACTGATCCGGACTCATTTTGGGTGCATTAGCCACCACCCAAGCCAGGGCATGACTGGTCTCTAAGGCAGGCAGGATACCTTCTTGCTGGTTAAGCATACGAAAAGCTTCCATCGCCTCAGTATCGGTAGCACTGGCATATTCAGCGCGACCAATGTCTTTCAAATATGAGTGCTCGGGCCCAACCCCTGGATAGTCAAGGCCCGCAGAAATCGAATGGGTTGCCATAATCTGACCGTCATCATCCGACATGAGGTAAGTTCGATTGCCGTGCAAAACGCCAACTTTGCCGTCATTCAAGGGCGCGGCATGGGCCCCTGACTGAATGCCGTGACCACCCGCCTCAACGCCGACCAATGTAACGTCTGTATCGTTAATGAAAGGGTGAAAAATGCCCATTGCATTGGAGCCACCGCCAACGCAGGCCACCACCACATCCGGTAATTTTCCTGCTTGCTCAAGCATCTGCGCCCGGGCTTCCTGACCAATAATAGAAGCGAAATCGCGCACCAGCATCGGGTAAGGGTGAGGTCCGGCAACAGTCCCTATAATGTAGTGCGTATCATCAACATTAGTGACCCAATCACGCATGGCTTCGTTCATGGCGTCTTTGAGTGTTTTGGAGCCGGAACTGACTGGGACAACGTTAGCCCCCATCAGCTTCATTCGATAGACGTTCAGGCTCTGGCGTTGGACATCCTCCGCACCCATATAGACGTCGCATTTCAAACCAAGTCGCGCGGCGACGGTTGCTGTCGCAACGCCGTGCTGCCCAGCACCTGTTTCCGCAATCACGCGGGGTTTACCCATGCGTTTCGCGAGCAAAGCCTGGCCAATGGTGTTACAGACCTTGTGTGCGCCAGTGTGATTCAGATCCTCGCGCTTCAAGTAAACGGCTGCGCCACCCAATGATGCCGTCATGCGTTCTGCCAAATACAACGGCGTTGGCCGCCCAACATAATGCATCAGGTCATGATGCAGCTCGCGACGAAACTCTGGATCGTCTTTGACGTCGCCGTACAGTTTCGCCAGATCATCGAGGGCGTGAGTCAGGGTTTCTGCTACGAAGCGGCCCCCGTATGGTCCGTAGTGACCATCTTGCGTAGGTTGCGCGTATTCATTGCTGCCTGCCGATACTCGTGTCGCTCCAACATTATCGCTCGCTTCTGCCACGCCGGGCCTCCTGAATAAATTGTTCAATTAGCTGCGGATCTTTCACAAAACCACGCTCATTTTCTGCTGCTACTTCGACTCCAGAACTGGCGTCGACACCAAATGGCTCAAGTTGCGCTACTGCGCCACGCACATTAGTCGGGTTCAATCCGCCGGCCAAAATAAGCGGCTGCGACGCCTCGGAGGGCCACTGTGACCAGGCAAAACTCTTGCCGGTGCCGCCGTACTGCTGCGCATCGTGTTTGTCCAACAAAAACGACCAAATGTTTGGATAGGCCCGCATTCGCTGAGTGACGTTAGTTTGTGTATCGACCCCTATCACTTTAATCACCGGCAGATCAAATTGGCGACAATACTCGCTGCTCTCGTCGCCATGGAACTGCAAAGCATCCAATGGCACTGTCGCCAACACGGTGTGTACTTCAGCCATGCTGGCATTCACGAACAAACCAATCTTTAGGCACCCGTTACCAAGTGCTGCTTGCTCGCAAATCATTCGCGCCTGGGTTGCCGATACGCTGCGTTTACTCGGTGGATAAAAATTTAGACCGATCGCAGAGGCCCCTGAAGCTGCGGCCGCCTCAGCGGTTTCAGGCTCAACCAGCCCGCATATTTTAACCCACAGCGGCGCGTGCTCTGCATGCATCTTGTCACCCATCCAGCTTTTGCAATTCGTCCAGTATCCGACGCGACGCGACCCGAAGGGCCGCGCTAAGCGGCAAATAACTAGTCTACTCTTCAACCATCACTGAGCAAGCTAACTTAGACGAACCGAGCAAATTTCGGCACCCGGCCAATCAATGTCTAAGTTTATCGCCAACTAAAGCGGGCACCAATCTATAAATCTAACGTCGAACTCAGAGATACACCGTTCAAGAGGCTTGGGCGCTCGCCATCCGGCAGCGTGATATCTGAATATCGAACCGCGCGCAGATACAAACCCTGCGGCGGGCCGGTCTGGGCGGCTAAGCGCCTATCCTTTGCGTGCACCA
>CENJ01172519.1_pt1 | contig 20343 bp, 17 predicted proteins | sample 356161 | NCBI WGS metagenome assembly CENJ01 (sample SAMEA2619531, study PRJEB7988) | marine metagenome | biome: marine biome (ENVO:00000447); feature: surface water layer (ENVO:00002042); material: "saline water (ENVO:00002010), including plankton (ENVO:xxxxxxxx)" | depth 5 m
ACACGGACCTGAACCGTGCGCGTCTACCAATTCCGCCATAACCGCACGCTGAATTGGAAGCGCGGTGTATATCGATCTGTCGAATTCCCGTCAACACAGAACCGCGGCTCAGCGTGAAAAAAGAGTATCGCCCTACTCCTGCCAATTTGAGCAGCTCCCAAGCAGATACCGTTTTCCAAACACCCGTGCAGGCTCTACAATATCACAGCACACTCAAATGGAGCCATGCTATGGCCGATACGCTGACCGAGACGAACGACCCGATTGCGAGAATGCGCGCGATCCGGCGAGATATTCATGCCCACCCCGAGCTCGCCTTTCAGGAAAACCGGACCTCCGATCTGGTGGCAGAAGCGCTGACCCGTGCAGGGATAGAGGTCCATCGGGGGCTTGCCGAAACCGGCGTTGTTGGCACGCTGAAAAATGGCGGCGGGCCAGTGATCGGTCTTCGCGCGGATATGGACGCGCTCCCAATTGAAGAACAATCCGGCGCGGCGCACTGCTCCACCCATCACGGCGTTATGCACGCCTGCGGACATGACGGGCACACAGCCATGCTGATCGGCGCCGCTGAGGCGCTCGCGGCATCACGTAATTTCAAGGGCACCATACATTTCATCTTCCAGCCGGCTGAAGAAAATTTCGGCGGCGGCAAGCGCATGGTGGAGGAAGGCCTGTTCAAGCTATTCCCGTGCGACGCTGTATTTGCGCTTCACAACTGGCCAGGCTTGCCTGCCGGGCGGATCGCCGTTCAGCCAGGCCCGATGATGGCGTCATATGATAGCTTCACCTTCACGCTGAAGGGCGTGGGCGGGCACGCTGCCATGCCGGAGACGACGAAGGACCCGGTCACCACGGCAGCCGAACTCGTCCTCGCGCTACAGACGATTGTCAGCCGCAAGATCAGCCCGCACGACCCCGCAGTTCTGACGATCACCCAAATGCATGGCGGGCACACATTCAACGTTATCCCTGAAGAGATGAAGGTGATGGGCACAGTGCGCTGCTTCTCCGGCGAGGTGCGCGACTTTATTCGCGCCGAGATGCTGCATGTCGCAGAAGCTGTGTGCGGCGCCCACGGTGTCAGCGTCAGCCTTGCGTATGAGGAAGGCTATCCGAGCACCATCAATACGCCAGCCGAGGCCGACTATGCCCGACGAGTCGCAAGTGAGCTGGTCGGCGCGGACCATGTCGACACCGGCTTCCGGCCGAGCATGGCATCAGAAGATTTCTCGCTCATGCTGCAGGAAGTCCCCGGCGCCTACATCTGGCTGGGTGCAGGGCTTGAAACCAAACCGCTACACCACCCTGAATACGATTTTAACGATGATACGCTGGAAACAGGCCGCGACCTTCTCATCCGGCTGGCGACGAATTTTCCAGACGGCATTTAGAAGCGAACTTGAAGCGGCTCTTCCCGGTTATCCCGGGAAGGTCTGCACACCAATCTTGTACAAGCGGTCGCCATCAATAATCAGGCAGGCCGAGCTTTCCTGCCCCTGAACGTGACACCAGACCGGCGCATCCATGCTTTGAAAACGCAGATACTCGCCGCGATCCACCCACTCTTCCGGATAAAACGGGAACTCACCACCCGGGAAGTCTGCACCCTCCGGCCATTCAGGAAGCTCTGAACTTGTGAATGCGCCACCGCCAAACCGAACGCCGATCAGCTCATCCAGAAAATCTGCCATGCTGCGCTCGTCAGTCACTTCATAGAAACCGAAGAGATACCGCGCTGGTGTCGCGTGCGAATACAAAGGCGCGCCATCACCATCGCGCACAATGATCAGTGCCACGCTATTGGCGCAGTCGTCGCCTATCGCGACGGCCTCAGCGATATTGTCGCCGAATGAAACTGATTCTGACGATGTTGTTGCGCACCCGTCCGCGAAAGCTGCGCCACTGCTTAGCGCAAGGAACCCGAATGCGGCTATTGCTGTCTTGATCATAGATTTCCCCCTCTTTTCATCAGCTTAGAAGAAACCCACTAAAAAGATCAATCGTATCAGCTGCGATTTGACGGCCCTGCGACCGAAACCGTGAAAATCAAAACGCCCCACCCCGCGATGAAGAAAACGGGATGGGGCGTCCTGCAGAACAGACGTCGAGGGACGTCTGGGGAGGAGCTGGTTGTCTAGCTTTGTGGGCCGTCAGGAATGGTGGAAGCATCCCCTACAGTGATCTCTTCATCAAACACGGCCACCGCGCCGGATTCCGGCGTGTAAGCTGGCCACTCAAACCCGTTATTACAGGTAATCGTGGTGGATGACGGATTCATATGCATGAAATTGGTCCAGCAGGAATTCACAATGTCGGCATAGGCCTCGTCTTCTACAGTGGTGCGACCAGCGCCCCAGCTTGAGGTTTTAAGCGAGTCGAATGTGTACATCAGTTCGGCAGAGTGGATCGGGCCGTTGCCCCAGGCGGCCTCGCGGAATTCAGGCATATAGCGGAAGTGGTAGAGGAAGGCTGGCGCGCCCTCATCACCCGTTTCTGCGGCAAGCTGGGTCGCTCGGGAGAAACCGCCTTCGCCCATGTTTGAACCGACCAGAACCGGCACATCAGCCTCGCGCCCGGCATCCATCGCTGCGCGCGGTGAGACCGTATTGAACGTGCCATCAATTGCGCCAGAGATACCGCGGCGCAGCGCCGGATTGTAAGTCAGCGACTGAGCCGAGATGCTGCGCAGCATGTCAGCTGTCGCATCCGCAGGTACATCCAAGGTCGCCATGCCTTCCACGCCGAGCTGCTCAGCGGCAGTGAGTTCCCGGCCCGGAGACACGAATGCGCCGGACTGGACAATCGCCTTATCGAACAGGCCTTCAGCCGACGGAATGGAGAGAAGGTTGATCACCATAACGCCGCCAGCCGACTGACCGGCAATAGTGACATTGTCTGGGTCGCCACCGAAGGAGGAAATATTCTCCTGAATCCATTCAAGCGCTGCAACAGCATCCATCATCGCGAAGTCGCCCGTCGGGCCACCTTCTGCCGTCAACGCGGGATGAGCGAAATAGCCAAGCGGACCAAGTCGATAGTTGATGGATACGGTGATTACCCCGTTCGCAGCATTGGCCTCACCATGATAAGAGCCAAGATGGCCCGCGCCCAGAAAGGCTGCACCACCATGCATCCAGAGCATGACAGGCGCATTCTCCGCATTCTCTGGCGCGTAAACTTCCATATAGAGGCAATCTTCGGATTTTACGCCAACGACACCGCCGCCATTTGGCAGGCTCGGGTCAGCGATCGCAGGCTGCACACAAGGCGCCTGAAACTCGATGACGGTGCGGTCACCCGTCCAAGGCTCTACTGGCTGGGGCGCGTGCCAGCGAAGGTCACCTACAGGCGGCTGAGCATAAGGAATGCCGCGAAACGCGTGATAATCGCCCATATCTTCGCCGACGAGGCGACCATTTGGCGTTTCAACAATAGCGGTGTCGATCAGGTCAGTCGGGGTGTAACCAACGGCAGGCACATGCCCATGCATCTCGCCGTCTTCATGATGGCCAGCATGTGCAGCCATGCCAAAGCTCAATGCAGCCGCAGAGGCTGCAAGCATTTTCCAGTACATAATTCCTCCCTCATATGCCTCTGCCGCTATCGTGTGCGGCAGGCAGAGTTATGAGGGTGAGCATGACCTATTTAGTGATATTGTCAATTTAAGATAGCCGGGTATCACGAAAATTGTGAATACGTTTAGCGCCCGAAATATCGGCCCGGGCGGTGGTTAATTCCGACCATCAGGTTCAGCACGACAGCGCCAACAACCGAATAGACCAGATTGGTCAGCGGCAGCACAAATGCTGAGGCAACAAGAATGACGGCATCAATAGACAAGAGCACCCAGCCGGCGCGCATAATGCCCTTCTCCTGAAGGAAGTGCGCCAGAATGCTGACGCCGCCAATGCCTGCGCCATGCCTGAACAGTGCAATCATGCCCATGCCGATCATCGCGCCGCCAAGAATGGCCGCGAAAAGCGGGCTTAATGTTTCAACTGCGATCCAGCCAGTCACCAGGTTCGGAAAGATTGAAACCAAAGTCACCGCGACCACGGTCTTCAGCGTGAACTCCCACCCCATACGAAGGATCGCCAGAAGATAGAATGGCAGGTTCAGCAGGAAGAAGAATGCACCGAAGCTAAGCGGCGCAATGTAGGAGAGGATCAGCGACATGCCCGCAACGCCGCCCGTCAGAAGCATGGCTTCGGAATACACAGTGACGCCCATGCCGATGAACAGGGCGCCTAGCAGGATAGCAAATACGTCTTCATACCATTTGTGTTTCAAGGTGTTTTCATCCTCGACCTGCAGGTTTGAAGGGGCAGAAATATCACTCATTTTGGTCTTCGCAGTTGAATTTAGCGCGGCATTAGCACCAAAGAGAATAGTATTCCAATGTTTTATTTCAATCTGGAAGAATGGTCCTTCTATGCGGCATATTTGCAGGAAATTCGCCCAGAAAAAAGGCAGAGCCAAAGCCCTGCCTATCTTAACTCTCGTGACTGAGCGCCGGTTCCTACAGAACGCTTTCCTGATCACGTTCGCGGCGGCGACGCAGACGGCGTAACCGGTTCCAGAAGCGGCGACGTTCCGGCGTCGGCAGTGGCTCCAGATTGGTAATGAAGGTCTCTGCGCAGACCCGCCATGAATAGCCTTCGGCATATTTGCGGCAGTCTTCGCGCTTCATCTCCAGACAGCCAAGAGCTGCTTCACGCAGGTCATCCGACACAACGCCCGCGTTAGAGCCCGGAATCAGGTCTTTCGGCCCTGGCGCGTTGTATCCCGCCACCGGCGTACCGGCCGCCATGGCCTCAAGGATAACCAGACCGAATGTATCCGTCAGGCTTGGGAAAACGAAAACGTCTGAATGAGCAAAGCAGGCTGCCAGCTCGTCACCAAACTTCGCGCCGAGGAATTTCACTTCCGGATACTTCTTTTGAAGCTCTTCACGCTGCGGACCATCGCCGACAACGACTTTTGTGCCCGGCAGATCGAGCTCAACAAACGCCTCGATATTCTTCTCAACCGCCACACGGCCAACATTGAGATAGATCGGGCGCTCCATGCCTTCGAACGGGTCCGGCATGTTTTCGCGTTTATCCGGATGGAAAAGATCTGTGTCCACGCCGCGCGACCAGGCAACAACATTGCCGAAGCCGTGCTCTTCAAGCTCTTCGCGCATGGATGGCGTTGCGACCATCACATGGCCGGAATAGCGGTGGAACCAGCGCATAAAGCCATAGCCCCAGCTGAGCGGCACCGGGAAACGCGCGGACACATATTCTGGAAAGCGCGTGTGGTAGCTGGTTGTGAATGGGAACTTCATTTTGAGGCACATGGATCGCGCCGCCATACCCAGCGTGCCTTCTGTCGCGATGTGTACCGCAGCCGGCTCAAACTCGTTAAAGCGCTCAATGATCGCCTTCTTGGCGCCAAGCGCGAGCTGAATCTCATTGTATGTCGGAAGCGGGATGGTTTTGAAACCGTCAGCTGGTGAGACAACCTCGAACTCGTGCCCCATCGCTTCGCATTCTTCGATCACACGGTTGAGGGTTCGAACAACGCCGTTCACCTGAGGTGCCCAAGCGTCTGTGACGAGCATAATTTTCATCAGAACTCTCCCGAAAAAACCGGCGATCAGAAACAGGAGATAAGCTGTTCCAAATCAGGAAGGCAAAAGCAAGGCAGCGTTTCGCACGAAGCAGCCCCAAGCGCAAATATCTGAACAATGTTTATGCGTTTGCGTTCACACAGTCAGCGCAGAAATCCGCTTTCGTGTTTTGCCGCGAGTAAGACCGCAAACCCTTGAAGTCACGGTCCTTCGGGGCAAGATTAGTACTGAATTAGTGCAAGGAGAGAAAAGTATGACCAAAGCCTCTGATGTTTGGAATCAGATCGATGAGTTCAAGCACGCACGTGAGGAAGAGGTCGTAGCTGATCTTCTTGATCGCCCTCCAGTGAGCGAAGGCCAGCGCAAAGAGGCAGTGCGTATAGGTCAGGAAATTGTCCAGATCGCCCGCACCAACGCCAAGCGCAAAGGTATTATGGAATCCTTCCTGGAAGAGTTCGGCCTTTCCAATCAGGAAGGCATCGCGCTGATGTGTCTGGCTGAAGCGCTGCTGCGCATCCCCGACGCCGAAACCCGTGATGACCTGATCGCCGAGAAGATGCGATCCGGTGACTGGTCTTCTCATTTGAACCAATCCGAGAGCTGGCTCGTGAACGCCTCCACCTGGGGCCTCATGCTGACAGGTCGCGTGATCGGCCCATCTGCCGATGCTGTACGCAGCCCGGCCAAGTTCGTTCAGGGCCTTGTTCGTGAAAGCGGCGAGCCTGTCATCCGGACCGCGATGATGCAGGCCATGCGGATTATGGGCGAACAATTCGTGCTGGGTCGCAATGTGTCTGCTGCCATCAAGCGCGGTAAAAAAATGATCCGCGAAGACGATGCAGCAACCTTCTCTTTCGACATGCTCGGCGAAGGCGCACGCACAGCGGCTGATGCTGACCGATATATGGAGTCCTACAAATCCTCCATTCGTGCGATTGATGACGCGACAGAAGGCCATCCGCCGGAACTTGAAAACGGCGTCTCCGTCAAACTGTCTGCACTCCACCCGCGTTACGAGGCTGTGAAGACCGATCGCGTGATGGAAGAGCTTTATCCGCGCGTTCTGGAACTCTGCGAAATGGCGCACAAGCGCGGCATTCACCTCTGTCTTGATGCCGAAGAAGCTGACCGCCTCGTCATTCAGATGCAGATCATTGACCGCCTTGCCCGCGAACCATCGCTTGAGGGCTGGCGCGGCCTCGGCCTCGCCGTACAAGCTTATCAAAAGCGCGCAGGTCTGGTGATCGAACGTCTGCACAAGCTCGCCGAAGAAACTGATCGTCGCATCATGGTGCGCCTCGTGAAAGGCGCCTACTGGGACACTGAAATCAAGCACGCCCAGAATGAAGGCATTGAAGACTTCCCGGTCTTCACGACCAAGGATGCAACCGACCTTCACTATCTGCACTGCGCACGCCTTCTCATGAAGGCCTCGCCAAAGCTGTATCCGCAGATCGCGACGCACAATGCGCACACGCTCGCAGCCGTCCGCCTGATGGCCGAAGAACTGAACGTCGAAAATTACGAGTTCCAGCGCCTGCACGGCATGGGCGAAGCGCTCTACAAAGCCGCGGGCGAAGCCAACCGCGTACGCGTTTACGCGCCCGTCGGCGCACACAAAGACCTTCTGCCATATCTGGTCCGCCGCCTTCTGGAGAACGGCGCCAACTCATCATTCGTGAACACCTTCCTCGATGAAGACGTGCCCGTAGACGACGTTGTCTATGACGGCATTGCACTTATCGAGGCAGGCAATCGCCGCCACCCGCGTATTGCGCGCCCGCCTGCCCTGTTCGGTGCAGACCGCCGCAACTCCAAAGGTCTCGACCTGTCGGAGAAGTCATCGCGCGACACGATTGCCGAATCTATTGCAAAGCTGGATAAATCCATGCCGCGCAAAGGCGGCCCTATCGTGGACGGCAAATCCAGCACAGATGGCAAGCATGATGTGCTCTGCCCGCATGATCTTTCGCGCGTGATCGGTAAGATGAAATGGGCCGGACCAAAGGATATCGAGAAAGCGTTTGAAGCCACGAAAAAAGCTCAGCCTGTCTGGGATGAGAAAGGCGGCGTTGCCCGCGCGGACATTCTGCGCGAAATGGGCAACAAGCTTGAAGAGAATATGGACTTCTTCATCGCACTCATGTCTCGCGAAGGCGGCAAAACGCTGGCCGACGGCGTGGCCGAAGTGCGAGAAGCCGTCGATTTCTGCCGCTATTACGCGCACGAGGCCGAAACCCACTTCAACCAGCCAACGCGCCTGCCGGGACCAACGGGTGAGACAAACCATCTGAGCCTTCATGGCCGCGGCACGTTTGTCTGCATCTCGCCATGGAACTTCCCGCTGGCGATCTTCACCGGCCAAGTTGCAGCGGCGCTTGCGGCGGGTAATGCCGTCATTGCCAAGCCCGCCGAGCAAACCTCTTTCACCGCGTTTGAGGCCGTGAAGCTGTTCCTTGAGGCAGGGGTTCCAAAAGGCGTGCTTCACCTGCTTCCGGGTGATGGCGAAACCATTGGCGCGCCGCTGACCAAGCATAAAGATCTTGGCGGCGTCTGCTTCACAGGTTCCACCGAAGTTGCCCGTCTGATCAATAAGACACTCGCAGACCGCGAAGGCCCAATCCTTCCGCTGATCGCCGAAACCGGCGGCATGAACGCCATGTTCGTCGACACGACCGCCCTGCGCGAACAGGTCATTGATGACATTGTCAGCTCTGCATTCGGTTCTGCCGGCCAGCGCTGCTCTGCACTGCGCATCGCTTACCTGCCAGACGACACCGCCGACATGCTCATTGACGGCATTAAAGGCGCCATGGATGAGCTTCAGCTTGGCGACCCTGCCCTGCCTTCAACCGATATTGGTCCTGTGATCGACAAGGACGCTGAAACGACACTGGTCAATTATCTGAACGGGCTCGGCAAGAATGCAAAAATCCTGAAACGTGTCGCACCGGAAGACCTGCCGGAGAAGCAAACCTTCTTCTTCCCGACACTGATCGAGATGAAGAATATTGAAAGCATGGAGCGCGAGGTCTTCGGCCCTGTACTTCATGTCGTGCGATATGACCCGGATCGTCTCAACAAGGTCGCGCCGCAACTCGAAGCGAAAGACTATGGTCTGACGCTCGGCATCCACTCGCGCCTTGAAAGCTTCTCGCGGGAAGTGCGCGATGCGGTGAAAGTCGGCAACACATATGTGAACCGGTCCATGACCGGCGCAGTCGTCGGCGTCCAGCCGTTCGGCGGCGAAGGTCTGTCAGGTACCGGGCCGAAAGCAGGTGGCCCACATTACTTGCAACGTTTTGCTGTTGAAAGAACAGTTACAGTAAATACCGCAGCTCAAGGCGGCGACCCCGACCTGCTAAACCTGACCTGATACGTCAGAAACTAAACATGTTTTTCGCAATCACCCGAAATCTCGGGTGATTGCAACTTAAGATTTTCGCTCCTGCCGTTAAGTATTCAATTCAAACTCATCTGCCGTCGATTAATAGATTTTCCAGTATTTCGTGCGAGTACTTTCGAAGGGAGATCAGGATCAACTGGTTGGTGAGGGCAGAATGAACAGTTTTAGCGCAGCCAAGCGCGACATAAGCTATGGCGCAAAAACACACACATCCATCGAAGTAAAGCAATCTGACGTCAGCGAGCGCGGCATTGATGCCAGCCTTGAAGACCTCAAAAATTCCGTGTTCGGATTTTCACGTCAGAACCGCGAAATTGCAGACCGCACAAAGCTGCTGGCGCTGAATGCGACGATTGAAGCAGCACGTGTCGGCGAAGCCGGCAAAGGCTTTGAAGTTGTCGCGGGCGAAGTCAAGAATCTGGCTGATCAGGCCAAACAGGCTGCCGAGCGTTTCGAGCAAGTCGTCGTGCCGCCACTCGAGCACACGGTTGAGGTCGCCAAGCAACTCGGCGATCAACGTATGAAAGATATCGCGCTGTCTACCGTTCAGCTGATCGTTCGCAACCTGTTTGAACGCACCGCAGACGTGCGCTGGTGGGCGACTGATACAGCATTCTGGGAGGCTCTGGCCCACCCTGAGAACCGCGAGGCTCAGTCATTTGCGCAGAAGCGCCTTGGCGTCATCCACCGCTATTACACCGTCTATAAAGACCTCGTTCTCGTCGACACTAGCGGCAAGCTGTTCGCCTGCGCGAACTCTCAGGCCCGCAACTTTGTGGGCCGGAGTGCAGCCGACGAGCCGTGGTATCAGCAGGCCATGAGCACAAACTCCGGTGACGATTATGTCGTCAGCCGCGTCTATCACTCAGACGATTATAACTCCCGTATTCTGACTTACGCGACCGCTGTTCGCGAAGGCGGAGAGCGCACAGGTAAAATTCTCGGCGTTCTGGGTGTACATTTTGACTGGTCGGCGCAGGGGCACTCGGTTGTTGCCGAAGAACCGCCATTCACACCGGTAGAATGGAAGACAACACGCGTTCTTCTTCTGAATGACGATCATTACTGCATTGCCGCGTCAGACGGTCAGGGCATTGCTCAGAAATTCGATCTGCAAATGGGCGGAGACAATATGGGCAGCTATACCAGCGGCGAAAAGCATATCTATTTCGCCCGCACCACCGGCTATGAAGGCTATGACGGTATGGGCTGGATCGGCGTCGTCATCCGCAGCTAATTTTTACTGAGAGATCACACCAGAGCCCTGTTCGTTTTGCGACGAGCGGGGTTCTTTTTTGCGCTAGTCGACCTTTTCAAGCTCTTTCGGCACTGAGACTTTGCGGCGCTTTTCTTTCGCCTTCGGTTTTGGCAGGAGACGAAAGCGAGACTGGCACCAGGCAAAGCCGACACCAACATCTAACAAGGCATCAGAGCGCCCGCACGGGCAGGCAAATAGCCAGAGATCGTAGACGGTGTAGGTTTCACCCGCGATCAGTGGCACAGGCTCGCCCGTCACATGGTTCGGGGCTGCATTGACGCAAAGTACAAGATCACCGCGGCCAACATCATAACTCATAGCGGCGATTTATATCACAAGTCGGACGATCAGGCGAAATGCTTGGAGAGCTTCAGCCCCTGCCCCTGATAGTTGGAGCCCTCAGTACCGTATGGCGCGCGCGGCAGCGCTGACATAGGCTCAAACACCAGACGCCCGACCGGCTGGCCATGCTCGAGGATAAACGGCACGTCGCGGCCCCTCACTTCCAGCACAGCGCGGCCTGAAACGCCGTCACAGCCAAAGCCAGGATCAAAAAAGCCTGCATAATGAGCGCGAAATTCTCCGAGGTCCGGCGCAATCGGAGCCATCTCTGCGGCGCGATCAACCGGAATGGTTACAAACTCTTTCGAGGCGAGAATGTAGAATTCATCCGGATCAAGAATAAGCCGGCCATTGCGGGCAAATACCGGCTCCCAATAATCATCAATCCGGTGGCCACCCACTCTGGAGAGATCCAGCACGCGGGCATGACGACGGGCGCGATAGCCGATCAGACCATCCTGCAGCGGTTCCAGATGAATTGAAAAATCGAGTGAATTGGTCGGCGTGTGCTCACCGGACCGAAACCGCATCTGAAGCAGCCGGTCACCGGGACGCGCCAGAACCGAATATGTCCGTGGACTGACTTCTGCGTAAAGCGGGCCATCATAGCCTTCCGGAATCCCGTCAAAGCGGGAAACGCCGTCTGCGATCAGGCGCACAAACACATCGATACGGCCTGTCGAGCTTTTCGGGTTGGCTGTCGCCGTCACGCCTTCAGGCAGAGACACATACTCCTGCAGCGGTACGAGATAGACACAGCCCGTCTCCAGAACTGCGCCATTGCTCAGATCGACCGTGTGCATGACGATGTCATCTGTCAGGCACTCTTCGACTGTCCGCCCGTTCGGTAGGAAGCTAGCGCGCAGGCGATAGGCTTTCGTGCCAAGGCGCAGATCAATGCTCGCTGGCTGAACTTGCAGCGGCGCGAACGGGGCGTCCGAGCGCACCATCCCGTTTGCAATGGCTGCTTCAATCTGATGATCTGCTAGAATGCCGTCTGGAAAACTCACTGTCAGGTCCGACTCGTTTATTATATACCTCAACCAACCTTCACCTTGACGACCGCCAAGGCAAGTCTCTATGCCCGCGCCTTGGAAATTGAAAAGGCTTTACGCTCATGACCTCCGGTAACACGCCTAAATACCGCCCGGCGACAAATCTCGTCCATGGCGGCATAGAACGTACCCAATGGGGCGAGACATCAGAAGCGCTGATTCTCACCTCTGGTTATATGTATGATTCTGCTGAACAGGCGCAGGCCCGAATGGCCGGAGAGATTCCGGGCTATGTCTATTCGCGTTACAACAACCCGACCGTCGCCATGCTGGAAGAGCGTCTGCGCCTGATGGAAGGCGCTGAGGCCTGCCGCACTATGGCGTCCGGCATGGGCGCAATGTCGTCTCTTCTGTTCGCGCCTGTTCAGGCAGGTGACCGCGTTGTTGGCGCAAATGCGCTGTTCGGCTCGTGTCGCTGGCTGATCGCAAACCAGCTTCCAAAATTCGGTGTCGAGACAGAATTCGTCGACGGCATGGATATGGAAGCCTGGGAGCGCGCCCTCTCCAAGCCAACAAAGCTCGTGCTGGTGGAAAGCCCGGCCAACCCGCTGAACGACGCGGTCGACATCGCAGCTGTTGCAGAGCTCGCGCACAAGGCTGGCGCACAGCTCATCGTGGACAATGTGTTTGCGACCTCCATGCTGCAAAGCCCGTTCGAGCTTGGCGCTGACTGGGTCTTCTATTCCGGCACCAAACATATGGATGGCGGCGGCCGTGTTCTGGCGGGCGCTATTCTGGGCCCACAAAAGGATATGGAAGAGATTATCGACCCGTATATCCGTCACACAGGTCCATCGCTTTCGCCGTTCAACGCGTGGGTTGTTCTCAAAGGTCTTGAGAGCATGCCGCTGCGCGTTGCGAAACAGTCTGAAAATGCAGCAATCGTGGCTGATCGCATCGCAGACCATAAGGCTCTGCGCGCAATCCGTTATCCGGGCCGCAAGGATCACCCGCATTACGACGTGCATGCAAAACAGATGAAATCTGGCGGCACAATGATGGCAATTTCACTGGCTGGCGGTCAGGAGGCGGCGTTCCGCTTCCTCAACGCACTTGAACTTGTTGGCATTTCCAACAATCTCGGCGACGCGAAATCTCTGGCTTGCCACCCGTCCACCACAACACACCGCGCCGTTCCTGTCGAAGAGCAAGCGAGCATGGGCCTTGATGCCTCATGGATTCGTATTTCGATCGGGCTTGAAGATGTCGAAGATCTGACGGAAGATTTCATCCGGGCACTGGATTCGGCACTAGGGGAGTAAGCCATGAACTTTGAGGATGACGCGGTCTTCCCTTATGAGGCGGAGACCTGGGGTGTCATGGTGCGCGTCTTCCCGGAATACGTGGACGACGAATCCAGCCCTGAGCACAATGAATATCTCTGGCGTTACACGGTTCAGATCGAAAACAATGTCGATCATACCATCCAGCTTGTGAACCGGCATTGGGAAATCACCGATGCACGCGGCCGCCGTCAGGTGGTCGATGGCGAAGGCGTTGTCGGTGAAAAGCCTGTGCTCGCGCCAGGTGAGAGCTTTGTCTATGTGTCCGGCTGCCCGCTAAACGAACCGTCTGGCGTTATGGTTGGACGCTATGGAATGCGCCGCGAAGATGGTATCGAGTTTGATGTGACCATTCCGGCCTTCTCGCTCGACAGCCCTCACGAGACTGCCCGCCGCAATTAAAGGCGCCTTCGCAGCATGCAGCTACAGCCAATCCTCTCTGCTCTGGGAAAGCTCCTAATGCTCACAGGCGGGGCGATGGTGCCATGCGCCATTGTGGACGTTTTTTCCGGCATTGAGACATGGGGTGTGTTTGGTCTCGCCGCATTCGTGCTTTTTGGTATTGGCGCCATTATCGCGATCGCCTCAGGCAGCGAAAAACCGAGGACCGGCCCGCGCGAGGCCTTCCTCTTAACCGCGCTTGTCTGGGTCGTGCTGCCGCTTGCGGCGGCCTTCCCGTTTCTCGCGCTCGGCTTCAGCTTCACCGATGCCGTTTTCGAGACCGTATCCGGCCTGACCACGACCGGCGCGACCATCATGACCGGGCTCGACAATGAACAGCGAGGGCTTTTGCTCTGGCGGTCCATTCTGCAATGGATTGGCGGGGTTGGCATTATCGTGACAGCAATTGCCATCATGCCGATGCTGCGAGTTGGTGGTATGCAGCTGTTTCAGGCCGAATCCTCAGATGTCTCGGGCCGCTTCCTGCCACACGTCGCCGAAATCGCGAGCCAGATTGTCTGGCTGTATATCGGCCTCACCGTGCTGTGCGGTATTTGCTATGTCTTCGCCGGCATGGGCACGTTCGATGCGGTAAACCATGCCATGACGACCATGGCCGCGGGCGGGTTTTCAACCTCTGACTCCTCCATGGGCAAGTTTGCAGATTCACGCATTATCGAGGTCTGTATCGTCTTCATGTTCGTGGCGGGCCTGCCATTCGGAACCATGGTTCTGATGATGCATGGGCGTGTCAGAAACCTCTGGAAGGACCCGCAGCCACGCTTCTATCTGATGATCGTCGTGGTGGCCGTCGCCATACTTTATATCTGCGTCCGCTTCCATCCGCAGACGGCCTTCATCCGGTATGACGAGCATCTGTTCCGGGATACGGTCTTCAGCGTTATCTCAGTCCTTACTGGCACAGGATACGCCTCCACCGATTATGGCCAATGGGGCAGCCTGCCAGAGATTGTGTTCTTCACCCTGATGTTCCTTGGCGGCTGCGCAGGATCTGCGGCGTGTGGCATGAACGTGTTCCGCGTCGAAATCCTCTTGCGCACCATCTGGACCTATACGCGCCAGATGCTCAGCCCGAACCGGATTATGGTGGTGCGTTATGCGGGCCAGCCTGTGCGCGACGACGTGCTTCTGTCGGTGATGATTTTCATCTTCCTCTATCTGTTCGTCTTCTCGGTTTCGACCGTTCTCTTGTCCCTCACCGGCCTTGATACGATCTCATCCCTGTCAGCGGCTGCGACGTCTATCTCAAACGTTGGCCCAGGTCTTGGCCCTATCTTCGGGCCATCGGGCACATTCCAGGACCTTGAGCCGTTCGCGAAATGGGTCTGCTCGATCAATATGATATTCGGACGCCTCGAACTTCTGACGATCTTCGTCGTTCTGACCCCGCGCTTCTGGCAATACTAAGGGCCACCCCCTTCACCTCACCGCCGTTTTGAGGCATGTGACTGCGCAAACATACCAATCAACAGAAGGTTCGCCTCATGAGCACCCTTTCCCTTGAAAAATACGGCATCTCCATTGGCGAAGGTCACCCGCTTGTCGTGATGGCAGGGCTGAACGTTCTGGAAAATGAAGAGCTGGCGATGACGGTCGGCGCGCACCTTAAAGCCGTGTGCGAGAAGCTCGGCCTGCCTTACATTTTCAAGGCAAGCTGGGACAAAGCGAACCGCTCTTCCATCACATCCTATCGCGGCCCGGGTCTTCAGGACGGTCTTGAAATCCTTTCCAAGGTGAAGGCTGAACTCGGCACACCAGTTGTCACTGACTATCACGAGATGGGTCAGGCAGAGACGGTCTGCGAAGTCGCCGAAGTTCTGCAGGTTCCTGCTTTCCTTTGCCGCCAGACCGACCTCGTCGTTGAGGGCGCGCAGGCGGTAGAAGCCGCAGGCGGCTGGCTGCATGTGAAGAAAGCCCAGTTCCTTGCGCCATGGGATTGCAAAAACATCATCACCAAAGTTGGCGAAGTCACGAAGAATAACCCGACGCTTCTGTGTGAACGCGGCGCAAGCTTCGGTTACAACAACCTCGTCGTCGACATGCTCGGCATTCCGGCGATGAAGGCGCTCGGCGTACCTGTTACGATTGATGCGACCCATGCTGTTCAGCTTCCGGGCGCAGACCCGCGCACAGCGGGCGGGTCTACAGGCGGCCGGCGCGAGGGCGTTCCAATCATTGCTAAATCAGCGGTCGCTGCTGGCGCGGATGGTGTCTTCCTTGAGTTCCACACCGACCCAGACAAAGCGCTTTGCGATGGCCCGAGCTGCCTGCCGCTTGATGCTGCAGAAGGTCTGCTCTCCCAGCTGAAAGCCATCCACGAACTGGTTCGCAGCTAGCGCAATTGTTCTGCTGCGCTGTCAAACGGGCGGTCAACCGAACCACAATCAGAGTGACGTCTTTCCCGTGAAGCCTAATCTCTTCGACACATTGTTCTCATGCGCCATTTCAGTACTCGGCGTGGGCGTTGGTGTTTTCGTTGGGTATCTCGGGGTATCCATGGCAGCGTCCACGAAGGCGGATGCGTCTGGCTGGGTGCTTCCGATTATTTTCCTTACTGCGTCAGTTGGCACAATTATCTGGTTCGCAAAGGATATTTTGAAGACAACCTCAAACCTGAAAAGCACTGAATCGCCTGCGTCTGATCCGACGCTGGTCTGGGCGGAGGACCTCAAAACGCTCCAATCTCAGATCCGGCAACTTGAACTCGCCGGAATAAGTATGGCGCCGGGCCGCAGCGTCGACGAACTCATCGGCCATCTCGATCGTCGCCGTTATCTTGAAGATCCGTATGGCGAATTGCTTGCAGTTTATGCTGAAGGCATTTCAGATCAGGGTTGGAATTTTGACTTTGAAGCCCTTTCAGGCCCGGGTGATTATGCAGCGGCGCTACAGCCAATTGTAGACATTGTTAGACAGCCAGACCTTGTTACAGACCTCTCCGACGATTTTGATATCCGCAAACAAACCTGCACGGTGAGCTATACAATCAACGGCCAGTCCAGAGAACTTACGGCGCGGGTTAATAACGACTGGGTCGATGAAAACCTGATGTCAGATTTTCTGGCCGATCTGGAAACACATGCGGCGGGAGATGGTCATTTTTGTTTCCTGGAAACCGGCGGTGACTATACGCTATTTTTTGTGTCCAACGGTGTCGTAGAAGCGGTGAATAAATTGCGTCCGGGCGCGATCACGCCCTGATCGAGCGCTAACTGAATGTCGCGGTCCGTCACGAATTGCTCTCGTCTTTTTCGTTCGATGATCCGCATGCGCCGCAGGCTCGTAATAAAGGAATAAACAGGAGGCCCTATGCGCTTTTCCTTTCTGATCCTGCTGGCAGCTTTGATTGCCGGACTACCTGTGAGAGCCGATACGATGACCTGCACGACGCTCGTGGAGCACACAGAAGCGGACACGCAAAATCCGTGGCAAATCGTGAATGATAATGTCATGGGTGGGCGATCATCTGGCGGCTCTGCACTTCAGGACGGCGCTCTGGTTTTCGTCGGCAGCACGAACACAAATGGTGGTGGGTTCAGCTCACTCAGGCTGGATGTACCGCGCGGCGCAATGGCGGGGGCGCAGGAACTGCGCGTCCACATGAAACGCGATGCCCGCGCCTACTCCATCACCTTGCGCACGAATGCGCGGTCATTTGGACGCCGCATAGCCTTTCGAGGTCCGATTGAAGGCGCACCAGAAGGCGAATGGGGCACGGGCGTTCTGAACCTTTCCAATCTGGAAGCCTCCATCTGGGGACGCAAACTGCCCAATGCGGTATTCGATGCGAGCGAAGTCGTGGAGATCGGGCTGATCATTTATGACGGCGAAGATGGCCCCTTCGAAATGCAGCTCTCACGCATTGAGGCGTGCAGCTAGGCAACGATAGGTTGCCGTCATCAAGTCAGTTCGCCTTCAACGGCCTTTGTCCAGCCGATATAAACGCTATCGCCCGCTTCGATGACCGGGCGTTTGATCAGCGTTGGATTGGCAATCAGCAGGCCGGAGACTTCGTCTGTTTCAGCTTTTGCTTTGTCATCGTCGGAAAGACCGCGCCATGTTGTGGAGCGGTTATTGACGAGCGCCTTGGCACCAGCCGCATCCAGCCAGCCCGGCACCTTGGCGGCTAGATCAGCCTCAGCGCGGATATCGACAAAGCTCACCTGTTTGCCCGCAGCTTCAAGGCTTTTCAGCGCCTTCTTGCAGGTATCGCAGTTTTTCAGACCGTAAAGCGTCAGAGACATCGTGCCCTCGTAAAATCAGCGCTCATACGAGCGGTTTCAAATTGCTGCGTCTAGTTCGCGTGATTCACATTCGCAGAACAACTCTGCCTGCCTCATGAGTTCACATTTCAGCGAATAGCCGAAGTGCCGCGGCAAGGAGCAATCGACAAGCTGCGCCGACCTGTTAATCTACTTCTCGATACTTACAAAATACTCGGGGAGAAAAGCATGATCGGCTTTCTGGACACGATCAAACGTGAATGGATTTACATCACGAATGTCCGAAAAGCGCTGAAGCGCGCGGCTATGTATCAGCCGGACGATCCGGTTGGTCTGGCAGATGTACTCGAAGAAAAGTTCGATAAGCACAAAGACAATGTCGCAATCCGTTTCGAGGATAAAATCTACACCTATCGCGAACTTGAAGAACGCGCGAACCAGTACGCTCACTGGGCAATAGGTCAGGGCTTCAAGGCCGGTGATACCGTCGCCCTCTTCATGGACAACAAGCCTGACTGTATCGCCTTCTGGGTGGGTATGGCGAAAGTCGGCATCGTCACAGCCCTTATCAATAACCAGCTTCAGGGCGCAGGCCTTGCCCATTGTGTTTCCATTTCCAACGCCCGCGCCATTGTTATGGGCCCGGAACAGGAAGAGCTGTACGCCAGCGCAAAAGAGCAGCTGGGCGAGGATATCGTCCCGTGGAGCCTTGATTGCACCCTTGCAGGTGTCTCATCGATTGATCCGCTGCTGGCCGACCTGCCCGTTACACGTCCGGATCGTTCACACCGTGCTGAAATTCGTGGCCGCGACACATGCCTCTATGTCTACACATCGGGCACAACGGGCCTGCCAAAGGCGGCGAAACTCACTCAGGTCCGCGTGCTCGGCATGCTCGGCGCATTTGTGGATTCTGTCGGCATTACAGAGCGCGACCGCATTTATGTGACCCTGCCGCTTTACCACGCGACGGGCGGGCTTTGCGGCGTCGGTCAGGCGCTGACAACCGGCGCGACGCTCATTCTCGCACGCAAATTCTCCGCGTCGAACTTCTGGGATGATGCGGTCAAGCATAAGGCGACATCCTTTGCCTATATTGGCGAGCTGTGCCGTTATCTGGTGAAGACAGATCCGCATCCCTTGGAACGTCAGCACACCATCCGCAAAGGCTTCGGCAATGGCCTGCGCGCAGAGGTCTGGGAGAAGTTCGTCGAGCGGTTCAACATTCCGCATCTGGTTGAGTTTTATGGATCGACCGAAGGCAATGTGAGCTTCTCAAACTTCGACGGAAAGATCGGCGCGGTCGGCCGCCTGCCGGGCTATATGCGCGACAAGATCAAAACCCGCATTGTGAAATTCGACATTGCCGAAGAAAAACCGATCCGCGGCGAAGACGGCTTCTGCATCGAAACCGATATCGACGAAGCCGGCGAAGCGATTGGTGAGATCGCCGATGCGCCGCGTCAGCGTTTTGACGGCTATCACGACCCGAAACAGACCGAGAAGAAAATCCTGCGGGACGTATTCGTGCCAGGCGATATGTGGTTCCGCACAGGCGACCTGATGAAGCGCGACGAGCATGATTACATCTATTTCGTCGACCGGATTGGCGACACTTTCCGCTGGAAGGGGGAGAACGTCTCCACCAACGAAGTCGGTGAAGCGCTTTCCAGCTTTGATGATCTGGAGCTTCCAAACGTTTATGGCGTTGCGATGCCGGAAACCGATGGTCGCGCTGGCATGGCAGGCGTGAACCTGAAGCCGGGACGCAGCTTTGACGGCAAGGCACTGGCGGCGCATGTTGACCAGCAACTGCCTGTCTATGCCCGCCCGATTTTCATCCGTATCCAGCCGGAGCCGGAGACCACCGGCACGCTGAAATATCGCAAGGTGGACCTCGTCAAACAGGGCTATGACATCAGCCAGATCGATGATCCGGTTTATGTACGTCTGCCGGGGTCTGACACGTATGAGCCGCTCACTGCCGAAATCGTGGACGACATCAATTCCGGCAAAGTGCGCTTCTGATTTTCAGAGGCACCGAATACAAAAAAAGGGCAGGCTTAACGGCCTGCCCTTTTCAATTCGATTGATAACAATCTAGTCGATCAGACCGAGTGATTGCGCCAGCGCGAAGAAGATTTCGTTCTGCTCCATCACACCGCCGACGCGCTCAGAACCTGCGCCGGTTGCGAAGATGGCAACATCCTCGCCACCATGGGTTTCAGATCCCATCGGGTAGGTAGATTGCTGCTGGTAATCAGGCGCTTCGACATCAACATCGGTCAGGTCACCCCGCTCGCATGCGCCATTATCTGCCGCTGTACAAACCGCGCCCGGGCCGTTCGCGTAACCGAGTGTCGTGTAAGGACGACCATCTGATGCACGCAGCAGCGCACCAACCTCACTGCGGGCCAGACCAAGGATCGGGTTGCCGCGCGCAGCATAACCGGCAATCGTCATTGTGTGGCTGTGGTCCGCCGTAACGAGGATCATGGTTTCAGACGCGTCTGTCATCTCAACTGCGGTGCGGATTGCATCATCGAACGCGACCGCATCGACAAGCGCGCGGTGTGCGTTGCCACCATGGTGAGCATGGTCGATACGGCCGCCCTCAATCATCAGCACGAAGCCGTCTTCATCGCGGGAGAGGCGCGTGATCGCAGCCTCAGTCAACTCAGAAAGCGACGGCTCGCC
>CENJ01039535.1_pt1 | contig 20329 bp, 14 predicted proteins | sample 356161 | NCBI WGS metagenome assembly CENJ01 (sample SAMEA2619531, study PRJEB7988) | marine metagenome | biome: marine biome (ENVO:00000447); feature: surface water layer (ENVO:00002042); material: "saline water (ENVO:00002010), including plankton (ENVO:xxxxxxxx)" | depth 5 m
CCAGATGTACTTGAACCACCGCCGCTACCGCCGCCACTACCAATGATACTACTAATAATAGAACCTAGGCCGCCGCCGCCGCCGCCAGTACATGTCGCAGAACCGCCGCCGCTACCGCCGCCAAATACACTACCGAAAACTGAACCTAGAATTGAACCAAGCAAGTCAGAAGTACCGTCATTGTAACCTGTAACCGGATTCAGTGCTAAAGTAGAAATATATGTTGCACCAATTGTACTCTTCACAGTTTCTACAATAAATGGGAATGCAAAGAAGAAACCACCAGCAACAAGGCGTGTAACACCTTCATGTAGGCGAACCTGCATTGGGTTAAGAACATGGTCACGGATCTTAAAGATACCCCAGAAGCCAAAGATAACGCCCATCAAATAAGCTATACCGTTGATAAAGGCTGGCGCAGCGCCAGTATGACCAACAATTCCACAAATCAAGCCACCAAATGATGATCCAGAGCCAATACCGATAACAGACGCAACAGTGTCAGCCGCAGAGTCAATAGGGTTACAAACAGTACCAGCATATGTAGAAGTAAACATATCCAGCGCACCAAAGACACCACTCAGACCAGCAAGCAATCCGCCTGCTGCTGCACCGCCAACCGCGCCAAACATAATATTATATATTGTTGGCAAGGCAAATAAGGCACCTGCAACAACAATATTAATAACACCTTCCTTCAGAGGAACTTGTGTTGGATTTTCAATATGGTTTTTAAGCTTAGATGCACCCAAAACCGTTAATACAAACGCCAGAATATATGCCAAAATAGCCACGATACCTGGTAATTTATCAACCGAATTCAAGAACGCTGCCATAACGTGGTTAAAGTCCGGAACTATACCGCCTAATGAGCTAATAGCACCGCCAATACCTGTCGCAACAGTTGTTAGGGATGAAGCTGCACCCACTTCTACATCTAGAGAATCATCACCAAATAAGTTTTGCGCAGATTCAATAAGCATCGGCAGTGAAAACAAGGCACCCGCAATAAATAAACGACCTAAACCACCTGTGATAGGTGTTTGTTGCGGCATAACAACATGCTCTTTAACTTTAAGCACACCTGTAATAGCTAAAAACAGAGCGAATACATAAGCAATAGCACTGATAAGTGCCGGTGTATTACTTAAAGATTCAACGAGCCTGTCAACAACCTCATTAACTTCTAAGCCAGAACCTGCAATAGCCGTAATAAATGCAACGTCAAAATCAGATGCATCAAGTAATCCAGATAATTTTTTCGTAGATGGACCCAAACCATTATTACCAAATGCCGTAGAAACACTCTCAATCAGCATTGGAAGCGCAAGAAAAGCTCCACCAGCAAAAAGTCGTATCAACGCATCTTTTAAAGGTTTCTGTGAAGGGTTCTCAACATGCGCTTTAAGCTGGAGAACACCAAATACACCTAATGATAGTCCAAGAATATATACAATAGCAGACATTAAGCCTGGCAAGAACTGCATGGAAAATAAAGTATTTGCAACAACATTAGTGAGATTAGTAGGACCTGGAGGAGGAGGAGGCGTACCCGCGTTAGCTTCAGGAGCAACAATTACAAGTAGAGCCAACAATGCGGCAAAAGAAAAACTCTTTATACTGACATGCTTAGAAAAGTGTTTCATACAACAACCTTTTTTATTAGCCCTCTTACTCATCCCTATGCCCTCTGCATCATTTTATACTCTTATTATTTTCTATAAGGCTACTTTACCTAATATGGCAAAGAATCCAAGTATAAAATACACTCGGTAAAACCCTACATACATAAGGTAACACAAAATATATGAATAAATTATTGATAAAAGGTTAAGAAAATATGAACAATTTTACGCAATTTATTGATAAATCACGCCTTTAGTGCCGCGAACAACCCACTTATTTTCTTCAATCGCAATAGAATCAACGCGTCCAAGGCCTTTTACCATATCACCAACTTCAATAGTTCTAAGGTCATTATTAACCTTATCGGCGATAACAGCAGTGCCTGGTCGAGCAGATCTAAGAGTCCATTCCACCTTTTCAACAGGACTAGGCTTTGTTGTTTGTGCCTCGGCTTGTTGTGATTCGCTACGTTGAATTTTCTTCTTCACAGGAGGAATAGGTGCCGTTTTTGGCGTTTCTTCAACCGATATGATAGCTGGTTTAATTGAAGAAACATCAGCCTGCGCATTTCTTTGGGCGTTATCAAGTTGAGATTCTAGTAAAGCGATTCGCTCATTTAACTCATTAACTGTGCCCTCGAGCTCATTAATTTCTTCATTAGCCTCTGAAATCTGCTCTGATTTCTGTTGCGCTTCCTCTTTAAGTGCAACATTCTCTTTTTGCTTTTCATCAAGCTCAGCAAGAATTTCACTATTGTCCTCTTTAACTAAAGGCATAGTTTCATTCTCTACCTCAGCCTCAACGAGCTCAGCTTCTGAACTGACCTCAGCCTCAAGAACTTCTACTTCTTGAGGTGCGCTGACAGGCTCAGTGTCTTCAGCAGGTTCAATAGCTTCAGCCTCTGGCATAACAGCCGTCTCTTCTTCAGCCGGTAGATCTAAAGCTGCTAATGGATCTAATGGTGCTGACAAAGAATCGTCATCTTCACTTAACCCAGGCATAGGAGTAAGAACGCCGCCTTCTTGTTGAACTGGCTCATCAAATGAATTTGGGAGCGCATTTTCTGCTATAGCATCATTAGCCGCTAGGTCAGTGTCATCCATATCTAAAGACGGCAAAACACCTTCATCGGCTGCAGGCAATTCATCGCCTAACTCCACCAACTCACTTTCAGCTTCGGTATCCGCATCAGCATCCGCATCAACAGGAATAGCCATAGGCGGCATATCTTCTGGCAAGCCTGCACTAATTGTTTCATTTGCAGGAGCATTATTAGCAGCTGGCGCAGTAGGAGCTACACCTGGAACGCCACCAAGCTTAAGATAAGCAAAAGCCCCGCCACCTAAAATGACCGCTGACATAATAGCCAATCCAGCTTTACTCGTTAGGAATGAATTTCCAGACTTCTTTCTGCTTTCAAGAGGCTCAGCCGTTAATTCATCATCTAGATCATCAAATGAATCAAGATCATCTTCTTCAACAGCAAGCTCAGAAGTATCCTCTTCAACATCAAGGTCTTCAATCTCACCGAGATCTTCATCATCGAAGTCTAAATCATCATCTAGTGATTCAAGTTCTTCATCATCAAAGTCCTCAAATTCAATATCATCATCGAGAAACTCATCATCAATGTCCTTATTATGATCGTCTTGCATAGTAAGAAAAACCTTTTAATTTATACGTAAGTTTATAGTTCTGTTTCGCCGCTAAGAACTGGCTCGATGAACAATACGCCAATAGGTGTGCCCGCTTCAATACGAACAGTGACCTCAAGATCATCATTCATCTCATCAATAATATCGCCAAGCTCGGAACCAAGCTCTGATACACCAGCTGCAATTTCTTCATCAGTGTCCTTATCGGTGTCTTCAACGCCAGTAGCACCACCAGAACTATTGATAGTAATAGTCGTTGAACCAGTTTCCTCAATCGCATCGCCAAGCCCTTCAACAAATGAAGCAGCCAAAGGAATAACAATACGCTGAAGGTAGTGGTGATCTACATCAGTAGCCATACCTGGAAGAGCCGTCTCAGGATCAAGAGCCATACCAGATACATTTAGAATATCATCACCGATAACAAGACGATCGAAATTAATAGTCAATAATTCCTGGTTTTCAGAAAACTCGCCAATAAGTTTCGCACCAGCAAAAGGACCAGAAAGGACACGTGCCAAAACTGGCATCGGCGCATCTGTATTCGCCTCTGTTAAAAGCTGAGCATAAACAATTTCACCAGCCTGAAGAAGCGTATCTTGAATAATCTCTTCTTCAAAACCATCATCCTCACCTTGGTTTCCACCATTGGCATTATTACGGGCCTCTTCTTCCTCTTCCTGAAGCTGTTTCAGGAATTCAGCATCCGTCACGTTAAGAGTCTTCACTTCAAATCGTTCTTTAGTACCAAGAATCTTATTCATTTGGCCCGACATTGCGCCAGCAAGCTTTTCAATCGCGTCTTTTTGAGCACCGACATCACTAGAAGAAAGATCTTGAAGCTCTTCACGTTGCTTAATCTCTTTTTGAAGACGCTCTTCTTGTAGCCTTCTCCATCTTTGCAGAGGATCTTCTGTCTCTACTTCCTCATCGACATCTTGAATACGACCAACAGGTGGATCAATTGGCACAGGCAGCACACTACCGCCAGATGCACGCGCTTTATCCAAATCCTGGGCATTTTGCTCTTCAATAGCTTCGATATATGCAGGTGTAGCTTCTGTTTCACCAGGTGCAGCCTTAACAACTGGCGCCTGCGGAACATAAGAATCCTGTTGAGGAGGCAATTCTTCTTCACCACCAAACATAGTAATTGCGCCGATAATAACAACAGCAGCACCGCCAACAACTAAGAATTTAAACGCAGGACTATCACGCCACGCACTTCCTAAAGTAGGCTTACTTTCTTCAAAATCGTCGAAAGCATCTTCTACATCTACATCATCTTCAAAATTATCACTCATCTATGATATCCTCACGATTAGAAAGTCTTGCGCGGACCATATGGCCTCGATCAGAAAGCAAAACAACTGGCGCCCCGGTAAGCTCGTATACGCGCATACCGTCTTGAGACGCGACAGAAGCACTCCAGCCTGGCGACAACAATGTCAGCGGAGTGCGTAAATAAGTCATACCATTATAGCTAAAGGCACTTGTTCGCCCATCAGCGCCAGCAACATCCAAGCGCATAGCCCCTGGAGGAACAACACCTTCAAGAGCAGCTGACATACCAGCGCTACCTGCAACAGCATCCAAACCAGAACCAACAGAAGAAGAAGACTTAATCAAAGACGTTTTCGCAAGAGGCCCTCTTTCTGGTATAACACCATCAAAACGATAGTAAACCTCATCACGGCTCGTGGTAAGCGTCATAATAATAGGCGTATCAAGACCCAAGAGTGAAATAGAAATGTTACCAAACGCGAATTCAGAAGTCGGCGATATAATTAAACGGTGAGAATAAACTTCACCTTCTTCACCCTCACCAGGCTGCTCCATTTCTACAATTCTAAAATTACCCGCCCATGTCATTGTGTGAATAGGCCATGGCGCACCAGTAGAATCCACGAAAGAAACCGTCGAAACATGCCCGTAAGCCATCTTCAATGAAATAGGATCAGCACCCGGATCCAAACTAATATTTTTAATAACAGTCTCAGGCTTAGGCGCAGGATAAACAGGAAGCTCAACAGATTCTTGCGTTCTATCAAAGCGCTCTAACAATGTACGAATTTCTTCTGGACGCAAAGGAAGCATGCCTTCAAGTGCAGCATCAAATGCCTGCCTACGAATAGCTTCTTTCGCATCATTAACTGGCGCCTGCGGTTGAGGATCTTCAAAATCAAAGGCACTTGCCTCAAGACCAGGAAGCTCTTCCTGCGCAACAGCAGATTGAGCCGCAAACAAACCAGCAACAGCACAGCTCGTTAACAGTAATTTACCAAAAGAGTGACTAATTTTTTTCGATACAAACATAGATTTCACTTCACCATAAAATCCCAACACTTACCAAAGATAACGAGTTATATAAAATGTGTCATCCGCAAAAGGGATAAAATTCAAACAACACACATCTAATTAGAATATCTCTAGAAAGAACGGAAAAATTACATTAATGCAAGAGCCTCCCAAAACCCAAACGAACTCAATAGTAACCTGTTTACATCGCCTGTGCAATCCATTGCTCAATCCCAATACCATTAGGACTTTCGAGCCTTGGCATACGCACAACAACCAAAGTTACCAACAATCTATCCGAGCGCGTTCTCGCACCAGACTGATAAGTCAAAATCAAAGGAACCTGAATGCGCCACTGATACCTACCCGCACTCAAACCTTCTTTAACAATAATAGGCGCACCCTGCGGTGCCGCAGTAACAACCTGCTGAGAGGCCTCAACCATCTCAATAATACGTGAACGCTGCAAAGCTTGCGTAAAGCTCTCCCAACCACGTCGTGTAAAGTTACGAGAAGATTCCTGAAGTCTACGACGATAATCATTGAAACCAAAAGTCATAACTTCCGTTGCCGCTTGCGCCGTCCAAGACATAAGAGCAGGAGAACTCAAATTAGGCTCACTCAAAGGAACCATAGGCACCAAACGACCATCCTCAGTCGTTGCAAAATATTTATTTTCTGGCTGATTAACTTGGATAACTAAGTATAAGGAGCCGATTAAGCATATGATAACCACGCCCTGCAAAAGTGCTAAACGCAAAAGCGTTCTGTAACCATCACGGTAAAACTCATTACGAACAACAACTTTTGAAAGACCCTTCAAATCTGGTTTAGCATCTTCGGCTGCATCACTCTCTGCCCCCTCAAACACCTGATCATCCTGAATTGTTGTTTCTTGTTTTTCTTCTGCTGACATTCAAACGCACCTGTGAAAAAATATATAACCTCCTTATACTGAACCAAAAAAACAAGTTTCTCAAGCACCAAGCCAACATTAAATGATAATTTTCTTAATTTTCACACGGGACTTTTCATTTTATTATATGCTATTATAGGTCGGTATGAGTTTATTTTACGGTAAGTGGGCACTGGTACATTGAGCAAGAAACTAAGTAATACAGCCTTTTTCAAAGGTTTAAGACTAGCATCTTATATGATGATGTTCGTGGCTGTCGTCATTTCTATATCTCATATTAGTAAAGCAGACCCTTTCACACCATCGGTGACGACACCGGGGTCATATACGGGCGTTAATGGATCAACCATGTCACCTTGCGGACCTTATGGAAGCTGCCTATGTCTATTTTGTACGGGTTTTTTCTGCACCTGCACCCCTTCAAGTGATGCCTGCGTTTTCAATGACTGCCAAGACGGGGCCACTTTATTCACCGATTATCACCCGCATTACCGCGATCATATTTTGGATCACATTACTGACGAAGCCGATGAGCATGAAGAATGGCTAGAAGATACGTTAATGCCGCTTATTATTGATGCTATGCAGAAAATGGCAGAACAAATTTCAGCCAATTTTTTTCATCAGGCCTTTTCAATCGGTACATTCTTTGATGCTAAACATCATTTAGAGACGCAAAACTTATTACAAGAATTACAAGTCGAGACTTACCAAGACTACCAACCAAGTGAAGAAATTTGTACATTTGGTACGGCTGTGCGTTCATTTGCTCATACTGATGCAGCCACCGAAACTGCTGCACTTGCACTCAGCCGTCGTCAAATGGCGCGCCATACTGGTAAAAAGAATATGGGCGGTGCAAAAAGCCCTACAATGGATAAATATAATCGCTGGATTCGTTTTACTAACGTTTACTGTGACCCACAAGATAATAACTGGCTCTCTACAGATACATCTAATACAGGATTAGCAACATTCTGTAATTCTCAGACAACACCGCCAACAACGCCGTCTCCTTCCGATATAGAAAAAAGACACCGCGTCAATATCGACATTGATTTTGGCCGTGCCGTCGAAAATAAAAGAGTTATTGACGTCTATGGTGGATCTTGGGTGGGTGCCGGTGATGAGCTTGACGTGCTAACACTGAGTAATAACCTCTATGGCCACAATATTATTAACCGTGACGTTAGAACAACAAGAGCTGCGGACCCGCAATCAGCACAGAGATACTCAAATATGAGATCTATCATCGCAAAAAGAGGGGTAGCAGAAAACAGTTTTAACAATATTGTCGCCCTAAGAACACAAAGCTCAACAGTGCGAGGCGTGAATATTTCAAACACGAACCTATTCTTGGGCCGCATCTTGATGGATCTGGGCATCCCTGAAGATGAGGTTGTTGAGGTTTATGGCATAGACACCGAAACAACAAATTTCGTCGACCCAGAAGATCTAGATGCCAGTTACTTAGCTATGCTAGAAATTCTAACAAAAAAAGTTTTCCAAAATCCAAATTTCTACGCAAATTTATATGACACACCGGCAAATGTAGAGCGTAAAGCCGCTGCATTAGACGCATTTGATATTATGCTCGACCGTGCGATATATAAAAGCCAATTAAGACGTGAAATGGCTATGTCGGTTCTTCTATCCACTTCAGTTGAGAACCACATGTCAGCGCGTCCAAATAATGTATGGGGTAAGGAGCGATAAAATGATCAAAAAATTACTCCACACAGCGATATATGCATCCCTTCTGTTCGCAGGGAATATTCCATATGCATACTCATCTGCCGTAACACCAACAGTATCGACAACGTGCTGCAATGGATGCCCAGGCGCAGACTGCGTAGGCAGTACCAACAGTATCAATAATCGCCATAATACAGAAAGAAATGATTTTAAGAGCCATGTCGCAGATGAAACAGAAGATCATAGAGAATGGCTAGTCAATGATTTCCTAACAGACGCTGACCAATTTGTTGAAACATTGCAGGACATTGCCGAACGCATGACAGCTCAAGGCTTAACGTCCGTTTTTGAAATTGGTCAATTCTTTGATGCAAAGCATTACTTAGAAACGCAGCAAATCATTCAAGAAAAAAGATATGAGGCGCTTAAAAACTACCAGCCTGATGAAGGTATATGTACATTTGGTACAGTCGCAAGAAGTCTCGCACACACAGAATCCTCAGGTCATCAGACCGCGCATTTATTTAGTCGCAGACAAATGGCTAGACATCTAGGTACAAAAAATATTGGAGGCGCAACAAGAGAAGAAGAGGATAAATTCAACCGCCAAATATTCTGGCGACAGAATTTATGTGTATCTCACCAAAACAACTGGATAGATGGCATCAATTTTACAGGATTAACAGCCATGTGCGGCGATGCTGATGGGCAAAATGACGATAGTAGTTCTTACCCAACTATGTATGATGCCGACATCAATTATACGCAGACGTTGGAACTAACAAGAACACTAGATGTAGACGGACCAGCCTGGATTGGGGCAGATGCAGAATTTGCGACTATGGCACTTGGAAATAATCTTTACGGTAATGATATTTCATCACGCGGAATTGGCGCAGTAAAAATCAATAATGATGATCTTGCTCAATCCTATCTTAAATATCGCTCAACTGTTGCAAAAAGAGGGGTAGCAGAAAACAGCTTCAACAACATAATCGGTTTAAAATCACTCGGTGCAAATTACAAAAATGCAACAAATACATCTTTACCAGATTCAATAGGCCGCTTAATACAAAACTTAGGTGTACCAGAAGATGAGGTAGCACCATACTTGGAGCTATATGGACCAGATCCTGGCTATCTATCTACACTCGAAATTTTATCAAAAAAGATTTATCAAAACCCACAATTTTACACGAACTTGTATGACTCGCCTTCAAACCTGAAAAGGAAAGAGGCGGCTATGAAAGGTATTGAGCTGATGCTCGAACGTGCCATACACGAAAGTCAAATGCGCCAAGAAATGGCTATGTCAGTATTATTATCATCAAAAATGAAAAAATATGCTGAAGATGCAAACAAAAAATTAAATGTAAACGAATAATGAGATAGACATGATGAAACTGAGATCTAAAAATCACCGCAAAATCATAACAGCCTTCTCGCTATTAGCCATCATGGCGACAGCACCAAAGACAGTGCTTGCGGCCGCATGTTGTCAATGTAACGGGACAGTCAATACGGCGCTGAGCTCAAACTGGCCAACAACACAAACACAGCTTCAAAACCGTGTAACTTCAGAATATACAGGGCTTAGAACTTTCTGGGTGCAAACACTCTGGCAAGATAATATTCTACCAGCAATGATGGGGTTTGCAGATCAAGTCGTTGCCGTATCCAGTCATCAAACAGCGATTATTGGTACATTTTTTGACGCTAAACAGCAGCTTGAAACGCAGCGGACTTTACAACGAATTAGAGCGCGCGCGCACAAAGATTACCACCCAAGTACGGGCGTTTGTACATTTGGTTCAACTACACGCTCACTAGCGGCATCTGAGAGAAAAGCAGAATTAACCGCACATGTTTTATCACAGCGTTTCCAAGATCGCATGCTTGGTGGTGCTAATACCGCAGCAGCCCCTGGTCCTGCCGCTGATAAAATGGCGCGCATAAGACAGTTCCGTGAAAAATTCTGTGATCCAACAAATAATAACAATTCTTTAGGTCTTTTATGTGAACACGATCAGGATAATGATCTCTCAAATAGTACGTATAGAAGCTCTTCAGACGGTATCGGCGCCTCTGATATTCAGCGCATGAACAAAGATATAGATTATCTCAGAACTATCGATAATAAATGGACACTCGACATCGACTTTACAAATACCGATCTAACAGATGACGAAGAAGATGTTCTTGCTCTTGCTGATAATCTCTACGGCCATGAGGTTTTCCTGAGACCCCCAGGCCCGGACCTATTAGCAAGTGGCCCGAATAATTTCCCCGCTATTGCACAATCCTTTATGGATGCAAGAGCAGCCGTTGCGAAATTAAGTGTTGCTAAAAACTCATTCGATTCGATTACATCTATGAAAGCAAAAGGAACAGCTGGTTCTCGTGATAGCTTGAAACTTATCCTTGAAGAACTCGGCGTAACCGATAGTGATGATATTGACCAGCTATTAGGGGCGACAACCGGCGCTTCTGATGGTCCTAGCTACTATGCACAAATGGAAGTTCTGACAAAGAAAATCTACCAGAACCCTGACTTTTACACCAACCTCTACGATAAACCGGCAAACGTAGAGCGTAAGAGAGTGGCGATGCAGGCTATTGGCCTCATGCAAAAATATGACCTTTATAAAAGTTATCTACGCTATGAAGCTGCACTTTCCGTGCTCCTAGAGCTTGCTGTTGTTGATCTTCAAGAGCGCGTTGATATCCAATCTGCTGACCAAACGAGATCAGGGGAGTAAGAAGGATATAAGGCCAATGACTAAGAATATAAAGACATTCATATATACAGCCGCAGCGATAACCGTATCTGCTGGTGCCCTCATGAGTCTCACTCCAAATATTGTTGTGGCCGCACCCGAAGCGAATAAAACGCAAGAGCATAAAGCATTTATTGGCAGTAAAGACACAATTGCCAATAAAGAAATCTTTGCAAATTTAACTGGTTTTAAACCAGGTATGATTGTCACTTACAAAATCATTGATGACGGAAAAATCGTTCCACTTTCAGGAACCGCGCAAACAGATGAACATGGGAATTTAATAATACCTATGACTGAAAATCTGCTCTCAGCGTCATCAGAGGTAAAATACAACTTCATAATAGATGATGAAAATGACACTCTTAATCTTGTCCTTATTCATAATCTTGAGAATAATGCCCTGAGTATTGAAGGCTCTGGCACGAATAAATTCACAAAAATTGTTATAGAATCTCAAGAAAACCTACATGAAACACGTTCTGACTGGGCTGGTTTATTTGAAGATGAAATTGAAAACTTCCATCAAAAACAGCCCAAAGAAAAAAGCTCTTATAAAATTGCCTTTTTTAACGCTGCACCTGGCCAAGACGTAAACGATTTAGTTAAACGTCCAACAATAGAAGTGCAATATTCACCTAATGGTGGTGGCCCTACAAGTGCAGGCGTTAACTCATATTCTGCAGGAAATTGTGGAACTGGGCCAACACCAAGCTATTGTGACACTGGTCTCATGAATAGTTTAGAGGCCGATTTTGTTGATCATTTTGTAGAGCCAATGCAAATGTTTGCAGAACAGCTCACATATAACGCAATGCACCAAGCCTTCATTATTGGTACATTCTTCGATGCAAAAGAAACACTAGAAGTTCAGCGTGATTACCAGGTTTTAAAAGCAGAAGCACATAGAGACTATCACACAAGTGAACAGCTATGCCGTATAGCCTCCTTTACAAAAAGCTTAGCAAACACATCCCAGAAAAAAGATCATGATACAGCGGCCATGAATGAAATCATGATGGCTTATTTAACGAATGAATATAATACCATGAGCGGCTTTGGTCCGGGATATGAGTATGCTAGCCGTATTGAGAACTTTAGAACAAAATATTGTAATCCAATGGATAACGGCGGCGGCCTATCCTACCTATGTGAGCACGATCAGAATAATGATTTATCTGATAGTCCATATCGCACAGCAGCCCCAGGCGGTACCGGCGCCTCAGATCTTCAGCGCATGAACAAAGACATTGACTATTTCAGAGCCATGGATCGCAAACTCACAATCGATGTCGATTTCACTGATGATACACTCACAGAGGATGAAGAAGACGTTATAGCGCTGGCTAAAAACCTATATTGGCCTACACCATATGATAATCCAACCGATACTGTCATTGATAACAATGTTAGTGGCGTCATGAAGGCACGTACAATGATTGCCCTTCACAACATTGCGCATATGTCATTCGCGCACCAAGTCGGAATGAAATCAAAAGCACCAACACATGCTGACCCTGAAAAAGCTGGATGGGCACATATTAAGACAATGATGCGTGATTTTGGCATTTCAGACACAGAGATCGTGACAATGTTAGGAGAAAGTCCTAGCTACTATGCACAAATGGAAATGCTTACAAAGAAGCTGTACCAAAACCCTGACTTTTACACCAATCTATATGATAAACCTGCGAATGTAGACCGCATGCTTGCATCTATGGAGGCTATTTCTCTTATGCAAATGCGCGACCATTATCAAACAATGATGCGCCAAGAAATGCTAACCTCTGCACTCCTCTCAGGTGAACTCATGCCTGTCGTCGAAAAAGCGCAAGGTGCATTAAGCAAATCCAGAAGCTCTGAAAATTACTAACAGTATTTTTGAGTAAATAATCAAAATTGGCATCCCTTTTGCATTTATAAAATATGGAAGAGCTATAGGGCTATTTTTTCCGCTTGTTTAATGCAGTAAAAAACGCATGAAATAAAGCCAAAAAACCCTTAAGCATCTGAATATAAAGATAAAAAAGGGAAAAACACATGACATCATCACTCATGACCGCCTTATCAGGTCTTCGTATGTCACAGCAGCAAATTAATACAATTGCGGCAAATGTTTCCAATGTAGGAACCCCTGGATATTCAAGAAAGATACTGCCACAAAGCACGCAAACTGTTGATGGACGGGCTATAGGTGTATCGCCTGAAACAATTATCCGTAATGTTGATATCAATCTTACGCGTAATCTCTGGACACAAGTCAGTGCTACAAGCGAGCTGACCGTACAAAAGACCTACCTAAACCGCATTGAACAATTCCATGGGCCACCAGATCAAGAATTATCAATAGCGGCAAATCTTTCCGATCTGAAGGATAGTTTTGCCGCACTTGCGGATAGTCCTGAAGATCAATTCTTACAGGCAACAACCGTAAATAACTCCATTGATATGGCTGAAAAATTCAATGACCTTGCTGAGCTCATTAATACCACACGGAATGATGTTCAGGGGGATATGGTAGACACCATTAATCGTATCAACAACTTAGTTGAGCAAATTGGTGAACTTAACGTACAAGTACAAAGTAACTTGAATGTTGGCCGCTCTATCGCGCAAGCACAAGACGATCGCGACAATGCCATTAAGGAACTCTCCGAATTAATGGAAATATCATTCTTTGAGCGAGGCGATGGCGTGTTGGTTGTACAAACAAGTCAAGGTGTTGAGTTAGCTGGCGATGAAATACAGCAGCTTTACTTTTCACCGCTACCACTTTCTGCTACGAACGCATACCCGGCAAGCGCTGCACCAATCTATGTAAGAAACCCACTTGATGATCCAGCAGCTTTTGACATCACAACAACAGATGTAGGCGGACGTTTAGGCGGCCTCATCACCCTAAGAGACGAAACATTTCCAAAACAAATGGCGCAGCTAGACGAGCTTGCCCATAAAACAGCGCTTAGATTTGAAGCACAGGGTCTTCGCCTCTTTACAGACCCTAGCGGTACAATCCCAGCGGATACCGCGCCTGACCCTTCAACAAACACAGCTGTGGCTTATGTAGGCTTTGCCAGCATCATACAAGTCAACAACTCAATAATAGAAGATAATACGCTTCTACAAAATGGGACATACGGCGCCACTAACATCGAATCAGGTTCAAACGAAGTCATAAGACGTGTGATTGAAAACACATTTACGAGTATTGATTATCAAACCATAAATAATATCGATCCGGCGACACAAATTGACCTACTCAATAGGCCGGCTGGTGTCGATCTTCAAACATGGATCGGTGTAACATCTGAAAACACTATTGAAGGAACAAGAAACCTAACCGCTTTTGCTGATGTAAATGCGCTCATAACCTCTGCAAATGGCGCGCTTGATCCAACAAATGATACATTCAGAATTACATTCGAGGATTCTAGAATCCCGCTTGGTCCAACTTCGATCGATATTTCAATGGCCGCCGCACAACTGCAACCAGGTGCAAATGCCGCCGATCAAATTGTTGCTGAAATCAACGCACAAATTGCAGGTATTCCTGTTCCAGCTGGCCTTGCCGCCTCAGCAAGTGTTGGTCCTGATGGGCAAATTCTAATCGATACACGCGGCTCATATACAGTCGATTCAGCAGCGCCAGCTAACGCAATGGGCACATCTGGGCTCGTCTTTTTAGGAATTGCAGATAATGCAGGATCACCAGTAGCACCCGAAGACCCGTATTTTGATATCCATGTAGGCAATAACCAGCCAACACGCATAACTATAGAACCCGGCGATACGCATACAGACCTTATCAACAAACTGAATGCTGTAGAAGGTCTAGCAGTGGATACAGTTGGCTTTGCCGCCGATGGTATCCTCAGGTTACGCCCTGGCGATAACTATGATAATCCAAATTTTGGTGGAGATATTACAATTGTAAGCGGTCCATTTAAAACCAATAGTGCCGCTTATGCTTCCTCTGCAGGCCCCGTACCGCCAGCAACAACAGGAACAAGAGCGACTATAGATGATGGCGCCAATGTTGTCTCAGCACTTTTTGGTACTTATAGCGTATCAGGAACGCGGGTCATAGATACATCGCCTCTAACAAATGTAACCTATGGGTCTGAAACAAACGGTTCAGCTTTACCGCCTATCCCAACTGTTGGTTTTAGAAACCAGTATCTAGGGCCAGACGCATCGGTCACAACCGGTATTATTAATGCCTCTAGCATCGTTGAATATGCACAAAACATGGTCAATGAGCACGCGAGTGAAATCAACCTTATAGAATCTAGAGAATCCGATGAGGAAGCCCTTAGAGAACTATTAAGTACTCAAATTTTAAATGAATCAGGCGTCAATTTGGATGAGGAATTAGCCCATCTCATTGTCGTACAAACCGCTTACGGAGCTTCAGCTCGTGTTATCACGGCCGTTGACGAAATGTTCCAAGAGCTACTCAACTCAATATAAAGGTCTAAATAGGAGCTAAACATGGCAGGTATTTCAACATATGGACAATCACTGACGCAGATCAGGCTATTGAACAACCAAAATGAAAATTTCACGCGGCTAGCCAACCAGTTAACGACGGGCCTGAAAACTGATCGCTTCTCTGGACTAGGGCTAGACGCAATGGCTTCGCAGCGCTCACGTGCAGATGTCAAAGCGATAGACACCTATATCAATAACATTGATAATGCCGAACGTCGCCTAGATGCGATGCTAACATCTATCCGTGAATTTAAAGAACAGGCTGAAAACCTATCAAGCGCAATGCTTTTGCTTTCGCAAGAAGGCGTACACCAAAAAGGGGACAAGATCATATACGATGATCCACTAACACCCGCTATTGAGACAACAGAAATTGGTATGAGCTCAGGAGAAATTGCAACTGAGCTGGAAACAATCACAGACCTAGCAGATAACCTCTACCCGCTATTGGTTGATTTCCTGAATATACGTGATGGTGATCGCTATCTCTTGAGCGGAACAGATACAAATACAGCACCTATTTCTAATAATGGCACGCTAGATGCCGCAGTTAGTAGCCTCATTCAAGATTGGAAAGATGAAACACTACCTGCCGCTCAAAACCTGAATAATACAGAGTTGATTAGTGCCCTAAGATCAAGAACATCAGCCGATGACCCCAATGCGATAACCGATACAATTGTCGGATATTCTGCGACCTTAAGTGCTGGCAATATTAATGATGTTTATATCCGCGTAACAGATACAACAGAAATTAAATATACAGCCGCCGCGAATGAACAGGCCTTTAGAGATGTCATGGTTGTCACGGCGTTTTTGAGTAATTCAAACTTAACACCAATTGCAGATGCATATGCAGAGCCTTATACCGCAGGGGATCCAACAATCGCAGACGGCGCTCCGGGCGCAACTCTAGAAGAGCAAAAGCAAAACTTCTTTGCAGTCTTTAACGATATGGCGCAAATGCTCAATACTGCACTAGATGATATTGATACCGTTGAATATCAGCTAGAAAGCGCCCGCGTACGCATGCACACAACGCGTGAATCGCTGGTTGAGCAGAAAAACGCCCTTCTAAACACCGTAAGTGAAGTTGAACAAGTTGATACTAATGAAATTGCGGTAAGGATTAACGCGATGCAGGTGCAAATTGAGGCATCTTACAGGGTAACCGCCCTAACGAACGAATTAAACTTAACACGCTTTATATAACGCATATGATACAACGCATAAAAAAAACCCCGCTTCGATGAGCGGGGTTTTCTTTAAACTCTAAAAATTCTTAGCTTCCAGAAGCAGAGCTATCTGTAACAACCAGCTTCACACGCTCTGCACTACCAGCTTCAGGCTTAATGAAAACAGCCGATGGTGTATTACCTTCTTCCATAGCTTGAGAAAGCACAACGCTTAACGCTTCAGAAAACTCACCAGATGCCAAAACACTAGAATCGAGCTTGTAATCATAATCCGCTTCCCAAACAAGCTCGACATTTGATGTCTCACTCCATGAAGAAAGTGTAGATTTAAGACTTTCACCTTTTTGCGCTTCCCAGAATAATGGGCCACCAGAAGCAGGTTCAATATTTTGAAGCGCACTTGGCTCTGCATTTTCAAATGCAATTTGTTCAGGTGCTGTTTCTGCCATATCTACTACATCTTCAACACTTTCACCAGGATCTCTTATCGCTGTACGTGCTGTTTCTGGCATAGGCGATAACATTTCATCATCCTGCATCATTGGCGCAGCGTTGGCTTGCTCCGTTATGCTCATTGGGCTAAGTGCTGCTTGCACTTCTATTTCTTCAACAACAGGCTGCGGCTCAGCTTCAACTGCTGGAACATTCATTTGTGTAGGATAAAGATGAACAACACGGCCTCTTATCTCTACATTAAGATCAATTGGCTGCACCATCTCACGTACAACATCAAACCATGCTTTACCGCCATTCCATGAGACACGCTGTCCTGGATTAACGCTCTCAGCAAATGAATATGAGAAATTTGCAGGCACAACCTGTCTAAGCGCAAGAGCAAGTGGCATATCACTACCGAAGCCAACAACTTTTGCTTCTTCTTCAACCGCACGACTTGCATTTGAACTTGTAACATCCGCGATCACTTTTTCTACCGGCTCAGCCTGTGTCGAAGCATTTTCAGGAAATGCCATGATTGAAAGCTTAGGCGCGCTTTTTGTGTCAGCCATTTTTTGAACAGCCGTAACAGGTGCATCATCAGGCATCACAACAACAGTTTTCATGCCTGCATCTTCTTTGTTTACAGCCTCATTTTGCTCAACCACAAACTCTTGCGGTGTAATCACATCTTCACGGGTGTGAATAACATTTTCTTGAACTGGCTCAGCATCCGCCTTTGTTTCAGGTGCAGCGCCCATAATCGCGGCGTCACTTGGGGAAAGTGGCTCAACTTCAACAACAACTTCTGGCTCTGGCTGCTCATCCTGCACTGGAAGAGGCAACATCTTTTCATCAGCATCACCTTGTTTAACAACAAGTGTTTGCGGCGCCATTTCTGCTTCATCCTTAACCATCGCAGGTGCTTCTTCTTGTACAGGTTCTTGTACGGCTGCAGGAGCAGGAGCTGGCTTAGATTCAACAATAACTTCTGGTTCAGCAATTGGCTGAACAGGGGCTGGAGCAACGGGCGCTGGGGCAACAGGTGCTGGAGGCGCAGCTTTCACAACAGGTTTTTGCGGTTGAGGGGCTGGAACCCATTCAAAACCGGCTTGCGCACCTTGCGCGTAGCTCAAAACTGCTGTCGCAACAGCGATTTTTAAATAAAATTTTGAAAACTTATGACGCGCAGAAAGACTCATATCGCATATCCCCTTCATAAAACATGATCTTAATATTGCGACATTATAGAGCTACAATGAAAAAAACAAGAATATTGACAAAAAAGACGTCAAATTTGGGAGAATAATATGACTAAAGATCGTTTTAACCGAAATCTTTGAATTTACGGTGATGTACACCGTTCAAACCCGGACGTATTTCATCAAAGAAAAAAGCAACCAAAGACGTACGCACAACACGTAACGCAGCCGGGAAAGTCAAACCGCGCTTTTCCAGCATGCGGAAAATGATCATATTGATAACAGCAATAACAATTGTTGAAGTACGAGGATAAATAAGAAGAAGAGGTAATGGCCAAGCTGCACGCCCGTCGAAATTAAAGAAACGCGCTGGCTTCATGGAATTTCTCCAATGCCAGTTAAGCTGCTCCTCCATCTCTTGAATCTGTTGAGCTTGAGTCGTCATCTCTTAAAAACCTCTCTAATTACCAAAAGGAACTATACTTAAAAAAAATATCTGCGGCAATGCCGCATAATTAAACTTGTAGAGGATTTAGAACAAAATTCTGCTCATGGCCTTTTAATGATGCCGTATCATATTCTACAGCACTCGGATCAAAATTCCCCTCATTAACAGGTGAAACAGCCGCCTCTTGAGTAACAGCAGTGATCATAGGCGCATCTTTAATGGCTCCCAAAAACTGTAAAACCTCAGGGTCATTTATATCTATTTCAGCATTAGTGTTCATATTTAGACCTCCAATTTTTAGGTAAGATCACGCGTTCATATCCTGGCGCCCAAAAATGCGTCGCCTCTTCGGGGTAATCCAGCCCCATAGCTCTAATCAGCGTGTGTGTTATTGAATTTGGACTATCACCGTTTACATCCTCTGGCCTATAACTCAAATTCTGCGCATTCACAAAATGAAGCGCTTCAACAGCCATAGCCATTTTACGAAGATATTCTTTTACAGGGCCTTGAAATATTTCAACTTCAACAGCCTTAATAATTTTTTGACCAGCAAGCGGTCCTTCTGATGGCGGCGCCATCACGCCGCGCAAAGCCCTCACATCAGAAGCCTGACGTTCAAGCGCCAAACCATTCATCATCACCTTGTCGGTGCCTGTATGATCACGAAATACGAGGTGATTATAGGCTGGACCACCATAATCGCCAATTTCCGACACAATAAGATGAATTGAATGCATCATATGCGGTGGCGCTTGATTAATTTGGTGAGATAAACCTGCTTGCATAATTTATGAACCCTTATTCTTAAGTTCATACCAATATGCCTAAATTTCCTTAATATTTCCCTAAAGCAGGCTTATAAAATCCTCACCCCTTATATTACAGGACACCGAGCATATCAGCGACAAGCGGATGACGCACAATATCGGTCTCATTCAAGCGGCAAACAGCCACATTTTCCAACGCGTCCAAACGGCGTGATATATCCGCTAAACCTGACATGCCATCCAAAAGGTCTGATTGCTCTGGATCACCCGTCACAACCATTGTCGAATGCCAACCAAGGCGCGAGAGGATCATTTTAAGCTGTCCGTAAGTACAGTTTTGCGCCTCATCAATAACAATAAAGGAGTTATTAAGCGTACGTCCTCGCATAAAGCCAATCGGTGCGATCTCAATTGTACCGTCCTCAATATATTGACGAACTTTCTTACCGCCCATACGATCGCCTAAACTGTCATATAATGGACGCAAGTAAGGCGCCATTTTTTCCTGCATGTCTCCCGGTAAATAACCAAGCGACTCGCCGGCCTCCATAGCAGGGCGTGAGAGAATAATACGCTCTATCTCGCCTTTTTCGAGCGCCTCTGCTGCCTTTGAGATAGCCAGATAAGTTTTACCCGTACCAGCAGGCCCAACCGCCATCGTCAAAGAATATTCTTCAATCGATTTTATAAGCTCGGCCTGTCCTTCCGAACGGGGTTTAATATTCTTCACATATTTTTGATCACGGCGGCCATTAATCTCATCATCCATTGGATGCCAATCACTAGATTGTGACTTATGATCAAATGCTGGATGAAAAAC
>CENJ01088372.1_pt1 | contig 20310 bp, 18 predicted proteins | sample 356161 | NCBI WGS metagenome assembly CENJ01 (sample SAMEA2619531, study PRJEB7988) | marine metagenome | biome: marine biome (ENVO:00000447); feature: surface water layer (ENVO:00002042); material: "saline water (ENVO:00002010), including plankton (ENVO:xxxxxxxx)" | depth 5 m
AGTTTAGTTTTATCTGTTAAAAAATAATCAATATTTCCGAACACTGACAAATTTTCAGATTTATAATTTCTTGAAATTAAAGATTCACTTGCATATGGACCAAACGGATCAGACGGATCTCCATAAATTCCATCATCTTTGGTTACATTTGATTCATCTAATTCACTAAAATCGAAACCAAAGACCCATTCAAATGGATTATTTTGAGAAAAATCCTTATTTTTTGACAAAAAACGTATTTCTTGGCTAAAAGTGTCTCTTTTTCTTAATGTTTCTGAAAAATAATCATAGGTATATGGAAAATGTGAGTCAGGATTGCCCCAATCTGCATCATAGCTGAAAACAACATCAGTTTTTGTTAAGCTTGTTAAACTTTGTATATCAAAATTATTTAAATTTTTAGTTATTTTTATTCCGTTTGAGTCTGTTATTTGTGAATCCATTCCAGGACGATCTGATAAAGTATTTAAACTTCCATCAATTGTCCAAATATCTGCTGGGTCATCCATATCAACTTTTGATACAAGAAAATTAATATATGTAGTTTCATCAATTTCCCAATCAAGTTTGTAACGCAAAGTTAGCTCATCTTTTTTTGAGGTATCTGATTTATTCAAGTAAATATTTTTTCTAAATCCGTCAGCATAGTCAGTTCTCATTACTAATCGATATTTCATTTTTTTATTCTTTAGTGGTCCTCCAAACGCAACTCCAATGTTTTGAGTTCCATAATCTCCAAGAGTTAGCTCAGAGATACCTTCAAATTTGTCTGTTGGATCTTTAGTCTTTATATAAATTAATCCTGCTAAAGCATTGGCACCTGTCCTAGAACCTTGGGGTCCACGAAATACTTCAACTTGATCAACATCAAATAAAGTTGCAATACCTCCCTGACCAGAATAGTCAATGTCATCAATAAGAAATCCAACCGAAGAATTTGGTGTTCCTTGATAACCAGATCTTTCTCCAATACCTCGTATTTGAAAATATCTTGCTCTCGAATCTGAGGCTGCATAATTTAAATTTGGTACAAGATAAGAAATTTGCTGAAAATGTTTAATAGCTTGTGACTGAATTTTTTCAGATTGAATAATAAAAATACTTGAATCTTCTTCGCTAATAGATTTTTCTCGATACTCACCTTTTACAATTATTTCTTCAATGTCTTGTGAAAAGACAACAAGTGAAAAGAATAAAGGCAATAAAAATAAAATTTTGTTACTGACATACATATGCAATTCCTCCGCAACTATTGTGTTGATCAGGTTCAAAGAGTTTCAAAAGATCTCAGGCAGAAATGCCACCCCTTTGCATCTAGATATAATGTTAATAAAAATTTTAACAATTTAAAAGCAACTTATAAAGTAAAATACAATTTAAAAAATTATGCTTTTTTTATAACCGTAAATCAGTTATTTATAGATTTAAGAGCATAACCATAAATTTCTGAAATCTGATTTATAATTTTATCTTTTGGTGTTCCAGCACCATGTCCTGCCCTTTCTTCAATACGAATTAATATTGGATTTTCACAGCCTTGATATTCTTGTAATTTAGCTGCAAATTTATATGAATGAGATGGTACAACTCTGTCATCACGACTTGCTGTTGTCACTAATGTAGTTGGATAACATTTATCTTTCTCAATATTGTGTAGTGGGCTATATGCTAAAAGATTTTCAAATTCATCTTTTTTATCCACCGATCCATAATCGCTTTCCCATGCCCAGCCAATTGTAAATTTGCTAAAACGCAACATATCCAAAACTCCAACTTGTGGAATAGCAACTTTAAATAAATCTGGATTTTGTAACATGGTAGCAGCAACAAGTAGTCCTCCATTTGAGCCACCAATAATTGCAGTGGTATTTTTAGAGCCAATATTATTTGCATGAAGAAATTTTGCTGCAAATGCAAAATCATCAAAAACATTTTGTTTATTTAATAGCATTCCTGCTTCATGCCAGTCGCTTCCATATTCTCCTCCACCTCTTAAATTTGCAACAGCATAAACTCCATCTAAGTTTTTCCAGGCAGCTTGTGTTTTTCTAAAGCCTGGTAAAAGAGAAATATTGAACCCTCCATACCCATATAACATCAATGGAGTATCTTTATTAATATCTAATCCTTTTTTATAACTGATATGTATTGGAATTTTTGTTCCATCTTTAGTGGAGTAAAATTTTAATTCAGAAACATAATCTTCAGAGTTATACCCATCAATTTCTTCTTTCCAAAAAAGTTTTGACTCTAATGAGTCTAAATTAATTTCATATATCTCTCTTGGAGTAACATAATTTGAGACTGAGAAATAAGTTTTAGTATCGTCAATTTTTCCACCAAATCCCCCAATGGTTCCTTTTTTTGGTAACTCCAATTCTTGAATAAAGTTTCCTGATAAGTCAAAAATTTTAATATTGGAAAAGGTATCTTCTAAGTAATTAATAACAAATGAGTTATTTAAAACATTTACTGATCTTATAGAGTTTTCAGACTCTAAAATTACATCATTCCATACAAAAGAGCCATTCTTTATCTCTAAATTGACAATTTTTCCATTTGGAGCCCCTTCTGTTGTATAAAACCATAAAATATTGTCTTTACTGTCTATAAAACTATATGCACCTATCAATTCATCAATTAAAGGAATGAATTTTTCACCAGTATTTAATTGTATATATAGCCTATTTCTCTCATCTGTTCCTTCAGATATAGATAAAATCTTAATGTTAGTGTCTTTTATTACATTTATCCCCCAACCCCATCTTGGTTGATTAGGATTCTCATAAACAACATAGTCCTCAGATTGATTTGTACCAATTTTATGAAACATTAATTTTGGAGATTCATTTATTTCTTTTAAAAGCTCTCCATTTGGCTCGTCATATTTTTGGTAAAAGAATCCTGAATCATCATTTTCCCAAGAAGCTCCAGAAAATTTTGCCCACTTAATCTCATCGTTTAAAACTTCTCCAGTTTCAATATTCATAACTTTCCATAATCTCCAATCTGATCCTCCATCAGATATTGAATAAGCAATTAAGCTTGCTGAATTATTAATACTAGTTCCTCCAAGTGAAATAGTTCCATCATTTGAAAAAGTATTTGGATCTATTAGTACTCGCTCATCACATTTTTCGCAATCTTTAATCATTAATTTGCTTTGCTGAAAAGTTCCATCATTAAAGTAATAAAAAGTTTTATCCTCAATTTTATATGGAATTGAAATAGATTCATTTTCCCAGATTTGTTCAAGGTAGTTTTTTATATCGTTTTTGTATTTATTTTTATTTATAAATCTTTTCGTAAATTTATTTTGTCTGTCTACCCAATCCATAGAATCATTACTTGTAAAATCCTCAAGCCATCTATAGGAATCTGAAATTTCATAACCATGAATTATTTCAGTAAATTTTTCTTTTTTAGATTCAGGATATTCTGAGCTATCTTGAACAGAACAAGAAATTAACAATATTAATAAAAATAAATTGCTACATACTTTATACATAGATTGCATATTACTTTACAATTGCTGTATGAATCAATTCAAAAATTCATGGGATTTCTTTATTGCCAATTGGAAGTATTTTTTAGTTCTAGGGATGCCTTTAATAGCAATCGAAAGTTTAAATGGATATCTTGTGATGCCTCTTCAAGAATTTACACAACCAGAAGATTTTATAGAATTTTTTAAAACAAATTCCATAATTATTGCTTTGATTAGTGTTGTTGGAATATTGCTACAAATATCTCTAATAGGAGGTCTTTGGGTAAGCTATATGGCTCTTGATTCACAACAAGATATTAGCCCAATAAATGCTCTTCAAGCAGGACTTTTAAAATTTTTTCCGTTGTTTGGAGCATATATTATTGTGAATATTGCATCCGCTTTCGGTTTTCTACTTTTAATTCTTCCAGGTATTTATTTGACAGCAAGATTTTCTTTGTTTGCTGCACATATCATGTTTGAAAACAAAAAAGTTTTTGAGTCAATTGGTGCATCTTGGGAAAAAACAGATGAACATGGTTCAAGATTGTTCATGTTTACTTTGCTATTTATTTCATTATTGTTAATAGTGGCCTTAATACTTTCAAGTATTCTATCCGATGGAATCTTAAAGATATTTTTACTAGCTTTATCTGAATACATTATTATTATTCCATTGGGATATATTTACTTTACTTTGTATAAATCTATTAAAGTTACATAGATTAATTGTCGAATCTATTATTCAAAGGTAGAATGCTATTTCTTTAATAGGGCCTGTAGCTCAGTTTTGGTTAGAGCGTTCGACTGATAATCGAGAGGTCGGAAGTTCGAGTCTTCCCAGGCCCACCAAATTTTTAAAAAAATTAATTCACCTCTAATAATTCTATCTCAAAAACAAGAATAGAATTTGAAGGTATGCCTGGCCTGCCTTCTTCTCCATAAGCCATAGTAGGATCAATAAAAGCTCTCCATTTGTCGCCTACTTCCATCATTGAAATTATTTTTTGGCATCCAACAATTAATTTTGATAACTCAATGGTTAGAGGCTCTGAATCTAAAGAGCTCCAAAAGACATCACCGTTAGTCAGCGTGCCATGAAAATGTGCTGAAATAATCTGATTCAGTTTTGGAGTCATTCCATCTGAACTTCCCTTTTTTAGTTCAATGTATTGAAGTCCGGGTTCAATTTCTGTAACTCTATTATCAGATTTGTTATCTATGAAGAACTGTAAATTTTCTATCTGTTTAATATTTGGACTATCCTGAACACAGCCAACTAATATTAATAAAAAACAAAAGGCTAAAAATAATTTATTCATACTTTAATTTTTAGAAACTTTCTTTTACCAACTTGATAGATATTTTCAGTTCCCTTAAGTATCTCAAACTTTGAATCCAAAACCTTTTCTGAATTAATTTTGATTCCGCCTTGTTTAATTAATCTATTACCTTCTGAAATACTTTCAATCATGCCTGTTTCTTTTAATAAATTAACCAATAAAATGGAATTTTCATTGATTTTCATGATTTTTGATTGGATTTCATCAGGAATATTGCCTTTTTGAAACCTATTTAAAAATACTTCTCTGCATTTTTCACCTTCGCCCTTGTTATGAAATCTATCAACAAGCTCTTCAGCTAATAAAAATTTAATATCTCTAGGATTTTTTCCATTTTGCATCTCGTCTTTTAAACTTGAGATATCTTCCTCCGGAATAAAGCTAAGCAAATCAAACCAACGCCACATCAAATCATCAGATATAGACATAATTTTTCCAAACATTTCATTTGGTTCTTCATCAATAGCAATATAGTTATCTAAAGATTTTGACATTTTATTTATGCCATCCAAGCCCTCTAAGATTGGAACAGTGATCACAACTTGAGGCTCCTGATCATAATCTCGTTGCAACTCTCTTCCTACTAAAAGATTAAATTTTTGATCAGTTCCTCCACATTCGACATCAGCTTTTAAACAGACAGAATCATATCCTTGAACAAGTGGATATAAGAATTCATGAATCGCAATGCTTTTATTTGATGAAAAGCGCTTATTAAAATCATCTCTTTCAAGCATTCTTGCAACATTATATTTTGAGGCGAGTTGTATCAATCCATCTGCTCCTAATTCATCACACCATTCAGAATTAAATTTAACCTCAGTAAGTTCTTTTTTTAAAATTTTAAAAACTTGTTTTTCATATGTTTTTGCATTTTTGACTAGGTCTTCAGAATCAAGAATTGGTCTTGTTTTATTTGTACCAGATGGGTCACCAATTCTTCCAGTAAAATCACCTATTAAAAAAACAACCTTATGACCTAAATCTTGAAAATGTCTCAACTGATTTAGTAAAACAGTGTGCCCAAAGTGAAGATCTGGCGCTGTTGGATCAAATCCAGCTTTTACAATAAGCTGCTTTCCTGATTGAAACTTCTTTTGAAGGTCTTCTTCAGTCAAAATTTCATCAGAACCCCTTTTAATAAGCTTTAGTTCATCATTCATATTACTATCATAGTATTTTTGGAAGATTATTAGAATCACAAAGTTGCTAGTTAGTGCTTAAACATTAAAATAGTTTCTATGCTTAAAGCAAAAAATAAATTTATTTCTGAAGAAAAGATTTTATCTAGTTTGTCAGAGGAAACTAAGTTTTTAGAAAATAAAGAAATATCTAAAAATGCACAAAAAATAATCGAGCTTTGTAGAAAAAACAAAGAAGACAGAACAAAACTAGACGCATTTCTTAATGAATATGGCTTAGATAACAAAGAAGGTGTTGCATTAATGTGTCTGGCCGAGTCAGTGTTAAGAATTCCTGATAAAAAAACTAAAGATCTTATTATTTCTGAAAAATTATCTGAAGGAAAATGGATAGATCATTTAAATCAAGCAGATAGTATCTTTGTTAATGCGTCTACATGGGGCTTACTGCTTGCTGGAAAGATTGTAAAAACTCCCTCAAAATGGTCAGAAAATCCAAACAGTTTTTTGTCAGAACTTGTATCAAAATCTGGTGAAATGCCTATAAGAAATGCTGTGCTTGCTGCTATGCAAATACTTAGTCAAGAATTTGTAATTGGAAGAAATTTTAAAGATGTTAATAAAATATCTGGCTTAGAAAAGGAAGTTTTTTCTTTTGACATGCTTGGTGAAGCAGCAAGAACTCCAAAACAAGCAGATGATTATTTTGAATCATATAGAAGTGCTATTGAAGAAGTCGGAAAAATTAATACACTAAAAAACTTGCCTAATGGCGTATCAATAAAAATCTCAGCACTTCATCCAAGATATGAAATGAGAAAAAAAGCTCAAATTGAATCCGAATTATTGCCGAAATTAAAAGAATTAGTTAATTATGCTCATTCAAAAAATGTTGAAATAACAATTGATGCAGAAGAACAAGATAGACTTTCTTTAAGCCTATATATCATTAAAGAAATTGCATTTGAAAAAAATATTAAAGATTGGTCAGGATTTGGAATAGCACTCCAAGCATATGGGAAAAGATCATTTGATGTTATTAACTGGTTGAATAATATTTTAAAGAAAAGAGAACAGATACACCTAAGGCTTGTAAAAGGTGCTTACTGGGATTACGAAATAAAACATGCTCAAGTTGCAGGCTATGAAGGATATCCAGTTTTTTCAAAAAAATCACTTACTGATATTGCATACATAGCATGTGCAAAAGAAATTCTAAAAAATAAAAAAATATTTCCAAAATTTGCTACTCATAATGCTCATACTATCTCTTCAATTCATCATATTGGAGATAATTGTAATTATGAATTTCAGAGATTATATGGAATGGGTGAGCTTTTATATAAAAGTGCGTCCCACGTTCTAGGTATTAATAATAATCCATCTGTCTATGCTCCAATTGGAAGTTATAAAGATTTACTACCCTATCTAGTAAGGAGACTTTTAGAAAATGGAGCTAATAGTTCATTTATAAATAGATTACTAGATCCTGAAACTAATGCTGAGTGGTTAGCTGAAAATCCATATATTAGAATGGAAAGTGAAAGAAAAGAAATTCCACTTCCAAAGCATATTTTTGATAACAGAAAAAATTCATCTGGATTAGATATATCTGAGATTGAAAATTTAAATGATCTTAAAACTAAGCTTAAGAGTTTTGATAATAAATTGATTATTGCTCAATCGCTCTATGAAGAAAGAGAAAAAGATAATACTCATGATAAAAAAATATTTTCTATTTCATCTAAAAAAGAAATCGGGTCAGTTATTTTTGACGATTCAGAGAAAATCATAAAGTCTCTTAATAAAAACTCTTTATCGAGTTGGCAGGAATCAAAACCAGAGAATAGATACATCATTCTCAATAAAATTGCAGATGATATAGAAGAAGATCCTTATGAAATTATATATTACCTAATAAATGAGGCAGGAAAAACTATACAAAATGCAGTTGATGAAATAAGAGAGTCTGTAGATTTTTTGAGGTATTACTCTAATCAGATTCTTAAAATATCAGATACCAGTAAACTTGAAGGACCTACAGGAGAAGAAAATATAATTTCTTATACGCCCAAGGGAAGATTCTTATGTATTAGTCCTTGGAACTTTCCAGTCGCAATCCTTATAGGACAAATTTCTGCTGCACTTGCATGTGGAAATAAAGTAATTGTCAAACCTTCTGAACATACATCAATATTGGGTTATCTAGTTGTTAAGAAATTTCATGATCTTGGAATTCCTTCAGATGCACTAGAGCTAATTCTTGGTGATGGTTATTATGGTGAGGCATTAACAAAAATCGTTCCTCTTCATGGAGTAGCTTTTACAGGCTCATTGCAAACTGCAAAAAAAATACAGAAAAATCTGTTGAGAAATCAAAACCAAATTGTGCCTTTAATTGCTGAAACTGGAGGCATTAATACTATGATCGTTGATTCAAGTGCTCTATTAGAGCAAGTAACTGACGATGTCATTAGATCTGCATTTGATAGTGCTGGACAGAGGTGTTCTGCACTGAGAGTATTATGCATTCAAGAAGAAATTTATGATGAACTAATAAGTATGATACAGGGAAGTATTTCAGAACAAACTTTAGGTGATCCAAATGAGTTTGATGTAGACATTGGTCCAATTATTAATAAAAAATCTTTAGAAAACTTAAATAACTATATTTCAACATGTGAAAAAAAAGGAATGGAAGTTCTTAAGTTTGAAGTTAATGATCCAAAAAGTCATATTGGTCCAACATTAATAAATATAAAAAATATCTCAGATTTAGAAGATGAACAGTTTGGGCCAATACTGCATGTTCTTAAATACAAGTCTAATCAAATTGATAACCTTATTACTCAAATAAATAACAGCGGTTATGGTTTAACTATGGGAATTCATACAAGAATAGAATCAAGAGCTGATCATTTTGGTTCAATGTCTAATGTAGGAAATGTCTATATCAACAGAGATATAATTGGAGCTGCAGTAGGTTCTCAACCATTTGGAGGAATAGGATTATCTGGAAGTGGCTTTAAAGCTGGTGGTCCAAATTATCTCTTACAGTTTTTAAATGAAAAGGTAATTTCAAAGAATTCAGTGGCCTTTGGTGGAAACACAGAGTTATTAAATCTTCAAGATGACCAATGATTGGATTTAAAAAAACTCCAATTAAGTTAGTTTTAAGCATATTTTTTTTATCTTTGCTTTCAATATTACTAATTTATATAGACACCATTTCAAATAACCCTTTACCGGTTGAAGAAATTACAATTTCAGAAAATTTAAACGATGAGCTTTCATTAATTAATACTAAACAAATTCATCAAGTAAAAAAAGGAGACAGTCTATCAGTCATATTTGAAGACAAGAAAGTACCTCTTAATCTAGCATACAAAATTTTTGATTTTGACAGAAATAACTTGTTATCTAGTATTATTCCTGGTGATGTTATGGAATTTAATTATATTGGTAGTGATTTATATAGCATAGAGATAATAAAAGATGATATCAATTCAATAGTCATAAATATTAAAGAAGACATATCAATCCAAAAAATTAAAAAAGAAACACATATCATTACATCTTATAGTTTTGGGACAGTAAATAATTCGTTCTATAAAAGTGCAATAAATGTAGGAATACCTGATTCCATTATTATGGATTTTGCTTATATTTTTGGTTGGGATATTGACTTCATATTTGATGTAAGAAATGGTGATAAATTTTCAGTTATTTATGAAGCTGAGTATTCTGAAGGAGAAAAAATATCAAGTGGAGACATAGTATTAGCTGAATTTATTAATAAAGATAAAAAATACTTAGCGCAAAGATTTTTTGATAAAGAGCAAGGAAAACAATACTTTAATGAAAATGGAGAAAATGTTAAAAAAGCTTTTTTAAGAGCTCCTCTTGATTTTGCCTATATAAGTTCACACTTTAATCCAAATAGAATGCATCCAATATTACATAAAATAAAAGCACATAACGGTGTTGATTATGCTGCAAAAAGGAATACTCCAATTATGGCCTCAGGAGATGGCGTTATATCTTTTCTTGGCAGACAAAGTGGATATGGAAGAACAATTGAAATAAAACATGGTGGTAACATAAAAACTTTATATGCTCATCTAGAAAAATTTGAGAATAAACTTAAAGTTGGAAATAAAATCAAACAAGGTGATATTATCGGATATGTTGGCGATTCTGGTCAGGCAACAGGTCCTCATCTTCATTTTGAATTTTGGCAAGGTGATGTAAGAACAGATCCAGTAAAAGTAAAACTTCCGTCAGCAAATCCAGTAGACTCTTCACAAAAAGACGAATTTAAAAATTTATTAAACTCAAATCTTAAAAAACTTATTTATTATAATTCAATTAAATATGAGTAATTATTTCATTGGGATCATGACTGGAACAAGTGCGGACGCTATTGATGGTTGTATTGTTTCTTTTGATAATGGTTTTCAATTTATTGAATCTGCAAGTCTTGATTTCGAAAATAATTATAAGAAAGATTATGAACTAGCTATAAATCTAGGTCATAAATTAATATCTGAATCAGAAATACTTCAAAAACTAGAAAGTCATTTAAATGAAAAAACTATCAATTTGGTGAAAATACTTTTAGATAAATCTGGAATTAATATTTCAGATATTTCTTACATAGGATTTTCTGGGCAAACAGTTTTTCATACAAACAAAAAAAGCTATCAGATAGGTAACCCATCTTATATTGCAACAAAAACAAAAATTGACGTTTATTCTGATTTTAGAAATTTTGATATAAAAAAAGGTGGTATGGGAGCTCCATTGATTCCTCAATTTCATCATTATCTCTTTTCTGAACCAGAAAAAGATAAGGTTGTATTTAATATTGGAGGTATTGCAAATGGCACTCACCTAAAAAATAATGAAATTATCTTAGCGTCAGATGTTGGACCTGGAAATTGTCTTATGGACTTGGTTATGACAGAAAAATTTAATATGCCTTTTGATAATAAAGGGGGTGAGGCATCAAAAGGAGAGATAGATCAGAATTTTTTAGGAATGTTATTGACTAAATCAGATGAGATGAATTTTCCAAGGGCTGATCATAAACAGGATTACTATAAACTTTTAGATAATTTCAATTCAGAAATACCGCCTAATAATATTCTTAGAACAGTTACAGAGTTTACAGCTATTAAAATCAAAAATTTTTATGACTATTGTGGCAAACCTGATGAGATTATTGTTCACGGAGGTGGGACAAGAAATCTTTTTTTAATGGATCTTATCGAGGCTAAAACATCTAAAGTTATCAGAACTACTAAAGACAAAGTCCCATCTAAATATGTAGAAGCAGCAGGTTTTGCATATCTGGCTTATTTAAATCAAGGGGTAGTTTTTTTTTCTAAATAGTGAACGATTCGCCACATCCGCATGTCGTTTTTGCATTTGGATTGTTAATAATAAATTTAGATCCTGAGAGATCTTCAACAAAATCTAGAGTTGAGCCTAACAAATATGGATATGACATAGAGTCAAGCAATACAGAAAAACTATCAAATTCTATAACATCATCATCAAAGGCCACATCAGAATCAAACTTAAATCCGTATTGGAAACCAGAGCAACCCCCTCCAGTTATATATACTCTAAATCTATTACCCAAATCTTCGTTTAAATCCATAACATTACTAATTCTTGCAAGAGCACTCTCTGTTAAAGAAATAGATTTATTTTCAGCTTTTTCCATAACTTTTAATTATAATTTAATCACAGTATAAAATATAACTATGCTTAAATGCTTTTTTTTCAAGGTTTTCAACATAAATTAATTGATGAAAAAATCCCTAATAACTTATTCGACAGTTGATGGTCAGACAAAAGATATTTGTCAAAAAATAGCGTATTTTGCAAATAATGAAAATATTGATGTTCTTCCCATAAATAAAATTGAAAATTTAAATCAATACGATTTTATAGTAATTGGCGCAAGCATCAGATACGGCAAGTATAGAAAAGAACTTTTCAACTTTATTAAAAGTAATATAGACTCTTTAGAATCAAAAGAAAACGCGTTTTTTTCAGTTAATGCAGTTGCTCGAAAACTAGAAAAAAACTCACCAGAAACAAATCCTTATATGAGAAAATTTTTAGAAAAGATTTCATGGGTACCAAAAAATTTGGAAGTATTTGCAGGAAAAATAGATTATCCTAAATATAAATTTTTCGATAAATATGCAATAAAATTTATCATGTGGGTCACAAATGGCCCAACTGATACCTCTGGTACATTTGAATTCACAGATTGGAAAAAAGTTGAAAACTTTGCCAAAAGTCTAAATTTATGAAAAAAATTAAAAAGTCATTAGAGTTATATAAAGAAGCTAATCGTCATATGCCTGGCGGTGTGAATTCTCCTGTAAGAGCATTTAAAAACATAGGTGGGAATCCAATATTTTTTAAAAAAGCTTCAGGTCCTTATGTATATGATGCTGATAACAATAAATATATTGACTACATAGGTTCATGGGGGCCAATGATAATGGGACATACACATCCAAAAATAGTTAAAGCTGTTACTAAACAACTCAGCTTAGGAACAAGTTATGGAGCGCCAACAAGCATTGAATCAGATACAGCAAAACTTATAAAAAAATGTTTTCCTTCAATACAAAAAATTAGAATGGTAAATTCTGGAACTGAGGCAACTATGAGTGCTGTTAGATTAGCAAGAGGGTATACAGGAAAGGATAAAATTATAAAATTTGATGGTTGTTATCATGGTCATGTTGATTCTCTGCTTATAAAAGCTGGGTCAGGAGTTAGCACGTTTGGTCTTCCAGATTCACCTGGAATTCCAAATGATCTTGCAAAAAAAACCTTAAGTTGTGAATTTAATAACAAAGAAGACTTCCTAAAAATTTTTAATAAAGTAAAAAAAGACCTTGCTGCCGTAATAATTGAACCAATTGCAGGGAATATGGGTTTTGTTCCAAGTGATAAGTCTTTTTTAAAATTATTGAGAAAGAAAACTAATGAAAATAAATCATTGCTAATTTTTGATGAGGTTATGACTGGGTTTAGAGTGTCTCTAGGTGGGGCTCAAGAAATATATGGAATTAAACCGGACATTACAACATTAGGAAAAGTAATTGGTGGCGGTCTGCCAGTTGGTGCATTTGGAGGAAAAGGTAAGATTATGGATTATCTTGCTCCTAATGGTCCTGTTTATCAGGCAGGTACTTTATCAGGGAATCCTCTAGCAATGGCGGCAGGTTCAACATTAATAAAATTACTAGTTCAATCCAATCCATATAAAAATCTAGAACTTAAAGCTTCGAATCTCTTGGATCAGATGAAAGACCTATTCCATAATAAAGGTATACCTTTTTCTACTAATCAAATTGGAGGAATGTTTGGTTTCTTTTTTTCACAAAAGTTACCAAATAATTTAAGAGATGTTGAAAACTCAAACGACACCCAATTTAAAAAATTTCTTAATAAATGTATGACTAATGGTATTTATTTTGCGCCCTCAAAATTTGAGGCAGGTTTTATTTCTACAAAACATACTAACAAAGAAATAAATCATACAATAAGTGTTGTAAAAAAAATCTTAGATGAGGGAATATAAAATGAAATATGATATTAGTGCTCTTGGAAATGCTCTTGTAGATACACAATATATGGTTGGACATGAGTTTTTGACTGAAATTGGTCTGGAGCCTGACACAATGACATTAGCAACAGCAGATGAACATTCTCCAATAATAAAAAAACTAGAATCAATGGGAGTTGATTCAGTATCAGATTGTGGAGGATCTGCAACAAACTCTTTAGTTGCTGCTTCTTATTATGGATCAGAGTGTCATCATGTATGTAGAGTTGCAGATGATATAGATGGAAAAAAATATTTAGATAGTCTTAAAAAAGCAGGTGTAAAACATATAGGCTTTAGTAAAGAGGAATCAGATATGCCAACTGGAAAATGTCTTATATTTGTAACTCCAGATGCAAAGAGAACAATGAGCAGTATGTTAGGTATCAGTGCCTTCTTAGGTTCAAAAGATATAAATTATGATGCAGTTGAAAACTCTAAAATTTTTTATATAGAGGGTTACATGGTAACAAGTGAAGAGAATTTTGGTGCAGTAAAGTCAGTTTTGAGTAATATCAAAAATAAAAAAACTATTAAAGCTTTATCATTGTCCGATGCTGGAATAGTCCAAGGATTCAAAGATAAATTCAATGAAATAGAATCCTATGGAATTGATATGATATTTTGTAATGATGATGAGGCAATTGCTTTTGCTGAAACAGAAAATTTTAGTGATGCAGTTAACTTTTATAAAAACAAAACATATATGACTATTATTACAAAAGGGTCTGAAGGAAGTGTTGTAATTAATAATGGAAAAGAAATATTTTCTCCAGCTGTGTCAATTGATCCAATTGATACAAATGGTGCTGGTGATATGTATGCTGGATCATTTATGCATGCATATTTAAATGGGCTTGGTTTGTCAAAATGTGCAGAATTTGCAAACTATGCTTCATCTAAAATTGTACAAACCTTTGGACCAAGATTGACACCTGATGGCTATAAAGAGGTTTTAAAAAAATTAAAAAAAAGCTAGTAAATTTGATGAGTATCTGATATTTTCTTCACCTTAATTTTTTTTATCAACTTATGGCAACAGCAAAAACTAAAAAGAAACCAGTAAAAAAAGCTTCTAAAAAAGTATCTAAATTAAAAGCAAGTCCCTCTTCAAGGATTGCAAACAATAAATCAAAGATTGCTCCCTATAAGCCAAAGAAAAATGAAAAATATATGAGCGCAGCTATGAAGAAACACTTTATTGCTGTCCTTCTTCTTTGGAAAGAACATCTAAAAGAGGAAATGAAAAAAACTTTTGATCACTTAAAGACTAAAGGTGAAACATATGCTGATCCTGTTGACCGAGCATCTCAAGAAGAAGAGTTCGCTTTTGAACTAAGAACTAGAGACAGAGAAAGAAAACTCACACATAAAATTACAATTTCAATAGAAAAAATTAAACAAGATGACTATGGCTGGTGTGACTCATGCGGAGACGAAATTGGTATAAAAAGACTTGAGGCAAGACCAACGGCTACTCATTGCATTCATTGCAAAACTCTTGATGAGATAAAAGAAAAACAACTTAGTGGATAATTTTCAATTTTTTATCAAAAATTTATTTTGATAGACAACAAAAAAATAAGTAAGTTCGCAATTTCAATTATTGAGAAACTCAAACGAAATAAATATCAAGGCTATCTTGTTGGAGGATGTGTGAGAGATCTATTATGTGGAATAGAGCCAAAAGATTTTGATATTGCTACTAATGCTACACCTGAGCAAGTGAGAAAGGTTTTTAAAGCATCCAGGATAATTGGTAAAAGATTCAAATTAGTTCACATTTTCAACAGATCAGAGCTTATTGAGGTAGCAACCTTTAGAGCTGGAGAAGAAAAAAATAATCAAGGAGAGTTAATAAAAGATCAATCTGGAAAAATAATTAGAGATAACATTTGGGGCAATTTAGATCAAGACACATATAGAAGAGACTTTACTGTTAATGCTCTATATTATTGTCCAATTTCAAAGAAAATAATTGGTCATAAGGATGGCATCAAAGATATCAACCAAAAGAAAATTGTTTCAATTGGAGATCCGCAGCATAGGTTTTCAGAAGACCCTGTTAGAAGCCTAAGGGCAATAAGGTTTAGTAATAAACTGAATTTTAAGATTGATAAAAAAATTAAAGAAGCGATTTACGAAAAAGGACATCTTTTATCAAACATTTCCAACGCAAGAATATTTGATGAGTTTTGTAAAATCTTTCTTAATGGCATGGGTGAGAAAAATTTTAATAAGCTAAATTCTTTTGGTTTAAATAAATTTTTAATAACTACCGAGCCAAAAGTAAACAAATTTTCACATAATGTTATTTTTGAGGCTCTAAGAAATACGGATAGAAGGTTGAAAAACAATCAATCTGTAACACCAGGCTTTCTTATAGCAGCCCTTTTGTGGCCAAATCTAATAAATAGATCTTTAACTAAAGGAGAAATTAACCTAAGGAAGTTTTTCAGATCTATGGATCCTGTATTAAGGGATCAACAAAAAATTACAGCAATCCCAAGAAAATTCCATTCATACATAAAAGATATATGGATTCTACAATTAAAACTTCATAGTCGAATTGGAAAACAGCCATACAAAACTCTAAAGCATCCCAGGTTTAGAGCTGCATATGACCTAATGCTAATAAGAGAAAAATGTTCTTGTGAAACAAAAAATCTTGGTAAATGGTGGACTGATTTTCAAAAAAATGACGACAAATTAAAAAAGTTGCTTATAAGTTCACTTAAAGAAAAGGATATGCAAGAATCATTTAAAACATTTGGTTTCTCTAAAGAGTTAATATAATCTATAAGATTGATAATAATTATTTAAATGAAGCCAGCTTTAAACGATATACCCTTACCAAAATATATTGCTATTGAAGGTCCGATTGGTGTTGGAAAAACCACTCTTGCAAATAAAATTGCCATGACATTTAACTACGATGCCTTCCTTGAGCAACCTGCTGAAAATCCATTTTTAAACAATTTTTATAGAAACCCGAGCCAATCGGCATTGGCAACACAACTTTTTTTCCTCTTTCAAAGAATGCAACAGATTCAAGATCTTAAACAAAGAAGCCTTTTTGAAAATGTTCGTGTTGCAGATTTTATAATAGAAAAAGATAGGTTATTTGCAGAAGTTACTCTTTCACCGGAAGAAATGCATTTGTATGATAAAGTTTATGAACATATTACAATCGATGCTCCCTCACCTGACCTTGTAATTTATTTACAAGCTCCAATAGAAATTTTAAAAGAAAGGATTACTAAAAGAGGTAATATTAATGAGCAATACTTAACATTAGAATATCTTGAGAGGCTTAATGATGCTTATTCGCGTTTTTTTCTAGATTATAAAGATGCTCCTCTATTGATTATAAATGCAGCCGATATAAATCTTGAATCAAACGAAGCAGATTATGAATCCCTAGTTTCAATGATAATGTCGAATCCTAAAGGAAAAAATTTCATTAACCCTCAGCCTTCAATAATATAGCTTATGGCAGAAAACTTAATTGCGGCCCAAGCATCTAATCCACATCTAAAAAACTTTGATGAATATAAAAAGCTTTATGATCAATCAATTGAAAATCCTAAAGAATTTTTTAAAAAAATCGCAAATGAAAACCTTTCTTGGATAAATGATTTTACTGAAGTTCATAACAATAGATTTGCGAATGCAAAGTGGTTTGCTGATGGAAAAATAAATGTAAGTGAAAATTGTATTGATAGGCATCTCAAAGATAAGTCAAAAAAAATAGCTTTGATATGGGAAGGAGATGAACCCGGAAATTCAAAATCATTCACTTTTCAAGAATTACATGAAGAAGTATGTAGATTCTCAAATGTATTAAAAAATCTAAAAGTATCTAAAGGATCGAGAGTTTGTATATATATGCCAATGATTCCTGAAGCTGCATTTGCAATGTTAGCTTGTACAAGAATTGGAGCAATTCATTCTGTAGTTTTTGGGGGATTCTCTCCTGAATCTTTGAAAGATAGAATTTTAGATGCGGATTGTGAAATTGTTATTACTGCAGATGAAGGTGTTCGAGGAGGAAAAATAGTTCCTCTAAAATCAAACGTGGATGAAGCATTAGAAAATTGTCCAGATGTTAGAAACACGATCGTTATTAAAAGAACAGGAAATAAAATAAACTGGAATAATGAAAAAGATCTCTGGTATGAAGATCTTATAAAAAGTGTATCAACTTCATGTGATCCTGAGCCAATGAATTCAGAAGATCCACTTTTCATTCTTTATACCTCTGGTTCTACAGGAAAACCAAAAGGTGTATTACATACAACAGCTGGATACTTGCTTGGTGCTCATGTAAGTTTCAAGTATCTTTTTGGTGTAAATGAAACTGACATATATTGGTGTACTGCTGATGTTGGTTGGATAACTGGACATTCATATATCTTGTATGGTCCTCTTTCAAATGGAATAACTTCTATTATGTTTGAAGGTGTTCCAACCTATCCAAATTTTTCAAGATGTTGGGAGATATGTGACAAATACAGTGTAAATATATTTTATACCGCTCCAACAGCTATAAGATCTTTAATGTCACAAGGTAATGGCCCTGTTCTTAAAACAAAAAGAGAAAGCTTAAGAGTTTTAGGAACAGTTGGTGAGCCTATTAATCCAGAAGCATGGGATTGGTATTATAAAATTGTTGGAAAAGGCAAATGTGATGTTATTGATACCTGGTGGCAAACAGAAACTGGGTCTGTTTTAATATCTCCTATTTCAGGCATCACTCCAGTAAAACCTGGTTCTGCAACATTACCTTTTTTTGGAGTAAAACCAGCTTTATATGACGAAGAGGGCAACCCTTTAGAAGAAGAAGCCTCTGGTAATTTGGTCATTGAGTCTTCATGGCCTAGTCAAATTAGAAGTGTATATGGCGATCATGAAAGAATGATATCTACTTATTTCAAGACTTATGAAAATATATATTTCACCGGTGATGGTGCTAAAAGAGATAAAGATGGTTATTACTGGATAACTGGAAGAGTTGATGATGTTCTCAATGTATCTGGGCATAGGTTAGGAACTGCTGAAGTTGAGAGCGCTTTAGTTCTTCATAACTCTGTTGCGGAAGCTGCAGTAGTTGGATTTCATCATCCAATTAAAGGTCAAGGTATTTATGCGTTTGTAACCTTGATGAAAGATATAGAATTTAACTATGACTTAGAAAAAGATCTTATAAAGTTTGTTGCAAAAGAGATAGGACCTATTGCTAAACCCGATCTTATTCAAAATGCTCCAGGCCTACCAAAAACTAGATCGGGTAAAATTATGAGACGAATTTTGAGAAAAATTGCTGAAGGTGACTTTGAAAATCTTGGTGATACAACAACGCTAGCAGAGCCAGTCGTTGTAGAATCTCTTCTCGAAAACAGCAAAAAACTATGAATAAAATAATTCCTTTATTGATTCTATTTGGATGTACCACTAATCAAAATTATGATAAATCCTTACTTCCAGATGCTGATCCTACAACTTTAAGCAAAGTCAATTCTAGAATTTTAGTATCTTGTATGCAGGTTCCAGTCCCTCAACCACCAATTCCAATAAATGTATCTCACAAAATTGCTAATAAACATATGTATGATTCTAACGACTGCTTTGATAACAAAATAGCAGAAAATGACACAAAAAAAATCAATAACGAAAGAAAAGAAAAGAAAAAATTTAAACTAGATATTAGTTTAAAAGATCAAGATAATAGAAAAGATCAAGAGAACAATGAATAGGTATTCTCAATATTTTTTATCTTTCCATCCACTTCCAATTTAATAAGGTGTGCTAATAAGCTCATTTTTGCAATAGGATGAAGCATCTCTGGAACATCGTCATAAACTAGCAACAACAATTCATCGATATTTGAATCTTTATTTTTTTCAATACATCTAATAACCTTTGTTTCTCTTGATAGCCTATGTCGAATTATAGATTGAATAGTTTTTGATGGTTCCTGCATATAATTTCCATGCCCAGGTGCAAAATAATCAATTTCATAATTCTCAAGGAGTTTCAAAGAGTCAATATATTCGGTCATGTCACCATCTGGAGGCGCAATTACAACAGTTGAACCATCCATAATATGATCACCTGTAAGCAAACACTTTTGTTCTTCAAGATAAAAACATAAATGATTGGATGCATGTCCTGGCGTGTGTATAGCTTCAATCGTGTATTCGTTAGTTGTGATTTTATATCCGTGACTTAACACTGTATCTGGAACAAAAGTTTCATCCTCCCATTGAGACTCTCTATCAACTAATCTGCCAAATAGTGGAATATTAAGTTTTTTTGCAATTGGTGATGCAGCAGGCGAATGGTCTTTATGAGTATGTGTAACTAGAATTCTTTTAATTTTATCTCCGCCTTCTAAGAGGATTTTTTCAACATGATCAGGTAAATTTGGGCCAGGATCAATCAAAGTAATATCCTCAGATCCTATTAAATAAGTATTGGTGCCACTTCCAGTAAAGACACCCCCATTATTAGCAGTAATTTTTTTTATTAGTTCATGCATTAGTAATTTTCGTAACCTTCATCCTCTGGAAACAAAACATTCCATGTTCCATTATCTTTAAAAAACTTCGGTAATATGGGTTTTATATCATTTTTCGTTAAATTTTTTTGGTTTTCAAGCATTTCTCTTGCAGAAGTAAAATTTGAACATAATTTTAG
>CENJ01165928.1_pt1 | contig 20308 bp, 21 predicted proteins | sample 356161 | NCBI WGS metagenome assembly CENJ01 (sample SAMEA2619531, study PRJEB7988) | marine metagenome | biome: marine biome (ENVO:00000447); feature: surface water layer (ENVO:00002042); material: "saline water (ENVO:00002010), including plankton (ENVO:xxxxxxxx)" | depth 5 m
CTATTTACATAAAGCTTTTGATCTTTTGAGACCTTAAACTGACTTCCTTGTATTTCAACTACTGCGTACATAGCTAATTTTTGAATTGCAAAATTAAACTATTTATTATAATAAACAAGACATATTATGGTTTATAGTTCTATCCAATTTTGGTTATTTAAGGACCACTCGACAACTTGTTTTATCCTTTCAGTTAGCTTAATTGATGGCTCCCATCCTAATTTTTTCATTTTTTCACCAGAAAGTGAATATCTTAAATCATGGCCGGGTCTTGATGAGTGAAAATCAACCATTTTGTAATTAAGTTCCTTTTCTTGAGAATGAGCAATAATTTTCGCAAGTTCAAGGTTATTTAGTTCTTCTGAACCAACAATATTAAATTTTGGACATTTTGCACCTCCAAAATCAACTTCATTTTTTAAATTATTAGTAAGTATAAAATAAATAGCTTCAGCAACATCTTCAGCATGAATATAATGACGTGATCCGGGAATTTTTTTAGTTTTATCTGAGTGAATAGTCACAGATTCTCCATCTCTAATCTTTTTAATACACATAGGTATGAATTTTTCAGGATGTTGTCTTTCTCCAAACACGTTCATGGTATGTGTAATATATACAGGCACTCCATAAGTGTTTTCATATGCTACTGCTAATTCTTCACCACCTGCCTTTGTTGCACTGTAAGGATTTGTAGAGTTGTATCTATCATTCTCCTTATAATCGACACCTTTAGGGGCTGGACCGAAAACCTCGTCAGTGCTAAAATAAACGAACCTTTCTAATTGTTTAGATTCATTTATTTCTCTGGCATAATTTAAAATATTAGCAGTTCCAACAACATTATCTAAAACAAACTCCATAGGATAATCAATACTTCTGTCAACATGGGAGCCCGCAGCAAGATGTAAGATTATATCAACTTTTCCGATTTCTTTTTTAATCCATGGATTTATTTCAGATTTCAAATCATGAAATACAACTTTTACTCTCGATTTATCCTTATTAGAAAGTTTAGAAAGAATACTGTCTAGTCTATTAAGGTTACCACTATAATCAAGCCTATCTAATGATACAATATTCCAATTAGTTTTTTTAATTAAATAATAAATTAAATGATGAGAAATGAATCCTGCTCCACCTGTTATTAAAATATTTTTCATGATGTAATTTATAAGTTCTTTATATACTCTCTTAGTCTGTCTTTTGGTTGCCAATTTAGTAGATTCATCAAATCATCATTTACTCTTAAAGTTTCTCTGTAATTTCCTTTTTGATCTGGAATATTTACTGAATTAATACCATATTTTTTATTAAACATTTTATAAAGTTCATTAATACTGTAATTAACTCCAGTCCCAATTTCCCATGCATCATCATGCTTAATCTCAGAATTTGATATTTTTAATAAACCATCTACAATATCATGAACATGAATAAAATCTCTTTTTTGATTTCCATCACCAACAATTGGTAATGGTAAGTTTTTCTCAAGCTTTACTTGCCAGATTCCAATTACATTTCCAAACTTTTCATCTAATAGTTGTGTTGGACCATAAACATTATAGAATCTGGCAATCTCAACATTCACATTGAATGATTTTTTATATAACTTACATATTTCTTCACCTAAAAATTTTGTCATTGCATATGGAGAATCTGAAGGATCATGATGTTTAGAAGATGAACCAGCATATATCACTTTAGTATTATTGATCCTAGCCCACTCCATCACTCTTGTTGTTCCTGTAACATTAGTTCTAACTGATTCTTGAGGGTCATCAAACGAAGGTTGAACTCTTGATTGTGCTGCAAGGTGAAAACAAATATCAAATTTTGTTTTTAATTTAATAATATTTTCTATGTCGTCATTTATATAATTAGCTCCAGAAACTTCATTTTCAGTTTTACCTGTTGAGTAATTATCTAAAGATGAGACATTATAGCCTTTTTTAATTAATTTTTTTATCAAATTTGAACCAATAAAACCAGCACCACCAGTGACTAATATACTCTTCATTTGAAATATTTTACACAAATATAATTTAATATAAGTATATAGGATTAGCATAAATGATATTTGTATAGAACTAAGAAAAGTATCATAGTTTTTAAAAAAAATTAAAAATATGCTATAAAATTACCTTTTATTAAGTACTTTTATGACTTGATTATGGATAAATAAGTTATTTAACATTTGTATAATACCTTTATTAAAGGGTTTACGGATGTTTTAGATATAATTTAAATTTTTGTTACCAATGAAAAAGTGGTTTATTTTATACACCAAGCCTAAACAAGAAATAAAAGTGGCTGAACAGCTGAGAGAAATGAACATCTCTTGTTTCTGTCCTACTGTAACTATATTCAAACAGTATTCAGATCGTAAAAAAAAGATACTTAAGCCACTTTTACCATCTTATGTTTTTGTGTTTATTGAGGAAGGAAAACGTAATGATGTTTTTACAGTTTATGGTATAGTTCGATATATGTTTTGGCTGGGTAAACCTGCAACTGTTAGACAGAGTGAGATTGAATTGATGAAACAATATCTTAATGGTATATACCAATCAGTTTCACTAACAAAATTTACAAGAGGTCAACTCTATAAAATTTCTGAGGGAGTATTCTCTGGAAAAATTGGAAAGGTTGTTGAAACTCAAAAAAATAAGATTAAGCTTGAGCTTCAAAGTCTAGGAATAATTGTTACGCTTAGACTTAACGCTGCTTAATTTAATTTAAATATCCATTAATACAAAATATGTCTATGTGACATACATGGCGGAGCCGTGAAAATTTTTAATTAAAAAAATTGCTAGGAGAACTAATTACATCAAAAACAAGGCTTAGACTTTTAATTAAGTTTTTTATTTCACAAGCTAATAAAGGCTATTTGAATGGACTAGCTTCAGAAATGGGTGAATCCACAAATGGAATACGAAAAGAGCTTAATCATTTACAGAAAGCGGGTTATTTAAATAAACTTAGGGTGAATAATAAGGTTGAGTATAAAGCTAATACTAATCATCCTTTATTTGAAACCCTGCGTAAAGTTGTGTATAAGCATTTGGGCCTTGAAGACTTAGTTGAAAAAGTGCTAGAGCGAATGGGTAATGTTGACCAGATTATTCTTGTTGGTGATTATGCAAAAGGAAATGACTCAGGGCTTATTGAAGTATTTTTAGTCGGGCAAGATTTAAACATGGAATATATTTCTCAATTAGAGAACAAAATTGAGGATTTAATTGGCCGAAAAGTTAGTTTTTATTTAGCTTCTAAATTTTTAGTAGATAAAGAGTCCATAGTTCTATATAATTCTAAAGAAAAATGATTTCAATCGAAAGTGAAGAGCGTCCTTGGGGACGATTTTTTGTAGTACATGATGAACCTAACTATAAGTTGAAACGAATAGAGGTTGACCCAGGCGGGAGACTTTCGTACCAGTATCATAAAAAAAGAACAGAGGCATGGACTCTAATAGAGGGCATTGGAACCATTACATTAGATGGTCAAGAAAAAATGCACAAAGCGGGAGAAACCATTTTGATACCTCAGGGAGTAAAACACAGAATTGAAAATAAAGGACAAGAGAAAATTGTTTTTATTGAGGTACAAACAGGAACCTACTTTGGGGAGGACGATATTGTTCGTATTGAAGACGATTATAACAGAACCTAAATGAAACCAAAGGCAATTATTGTATCAGGCTATTTTAACCCTCTCCACAAGGGGCACTTAGAACTTTTTGAAAAAGCAAAAACTAAGGGAGACAAACTTTGGGTTATAATAAATAATGACTTGCAGCGTGAATTAAAGGGAAGTAAAGCCTTTATGGAAGAGGATGAGCGTGCAACAATTGTAAAAGCAATTGGTCTAGTAGACAAGGTTTTAATCTCGATTGATAAAGACAAGACCCAGTCCGAAACGTTGCGTTTTTTAGAAAAAGAATATGGGAATAAATATGATTTGTTTTTTGCAAATGGCGGTGATCAAAATAACAATAGTATTCCAGAAGCAACTGTTTGCAAAGAAAAAGGTATTGGACTCATTGATGGGCTTGGAAGCAAGATTCAATCCTCCTCATGGCTATTAAAAAAATAAGATGCAGATTAAAAACATTTGTTGTATTGGAGCGGGTTATGTAGGGGGCCCTACCATGGCCGTTATTGCCTTAAAATGTCCTGAAATAAACATAACTGTTGTAGATAATAATCCAGATAAAATTCACGATTGGAATGGTCCAATAGATAATCTTCCTGTTTATGAGCCAGGTTTAGCTGAGATTGTAAAAGAAGTTCGTGGAAAAAATCTCTTTTTTTCAGATGATATTGCAAGAAATATTGAAAAATCTGAAATAATTTTTATGGCTGTAAATACTCCTACTAAGACTGAGGGTGAGGGTGCTGGTATGGCTGCAGATTTAAAGTATATTGAAGCATGCGCAAAAGATATTGCCAAATATTCAAAAAGTGATAAAATAGTGATTGAAAAATCAACACTTCCAGTAAAAACTGCTGAAAAAATAAAGGAAATTTTGGTAGAGAATTCAAATGGTATTCACTTTGAAATACTATCAAATCCTGAATTTTTAGCCGAGGGGACTGCCATTCAGGATTTATTTAAATCTGATAGAGTTCTTATTGGAGGTGATAGTTCAGAGTCTGGTCAAAAAGCTGTGAAAGCATTATGTGCAATATACAATAGGTGGATTCCAAAAAGCAAAATTTTAACCACAAATGTTTGGTCCTCAGAGCTTTCTAAATTGGCATCAAATGCGATGCTAGCTCAAAGAATTTCTTCAATAAATAGCCTTTCTGCTTTATGTGAAAAGACAGGTGCAGACATAAACGAGATTTCAACAGCAATAGGGATGGATCATAGGATAGGTCCACATTTTTTAAGAGCATCTGTTGCATTTGGTGGTAGCTGTTTTCAAAAAGATATACTAAACTTAGCTTATTTATGTCAATTTTATGGGCTAAATGAAGTTGCTGAATATTGGCATCAAGTTGTAAAAATAAATGACTATCAAAAAAATCGTTTCGTTCAAAAGATAATTGATTTTTTTGGAGGAGATGTAAAATCTAAAAATATTACTATTATTGGATGGTCTTTTAAAAGAGGAACAAAAGACACTAGAGAATCTCCCTCAATTCATGTTGCATCCAGATTACTAGTTTTAGGTGCTGAAATAGTTGTAGTTGACTCTCTTGTTGATAAAGAGAGGGTCAACCTGGATATTAATGAATGGTTGACAAATTATGGATTATCTACTGGTGACTCTAAGAAACTTTTAACTAAAATTAAATTATCTCCATCTTTTAATAATAACCATTCAGACCTAATATCAATAATTCATGATATAAATAGCTTAGAAAGTGAAAAATTAAAATCTAAGAATATCCCAATTATAAAAATTTAATGTTTAAAAAAATATTTAGTTTTTTAGAAAGAAAAGAGAAAAAAAAGTTCCTAATATTAATAGTTTTTTTAATAGTTGGTCTTTTCATTGAAGCCTTGGGTTTAGGTATTATTGTTCCTATGATTTCTTTTTTTTTCGATAACAACATTATAAGGTATAAGTCAAAATTAGCTGAATTTTTCCCTGGAATTTTAGAATATTCGAGTCAAGAAATATTGATTGTTTTTATTTCTATACTAATAATATTATTTTTTTTAAGATCATTTTTTTTAATTTTTATAACATATTTAAATAACAGGTTTATATATGGTGTAAAAGAAAAAATGGCAGTCAAACTTTATGATAGTCTTTTATTTAAAGATGAAATCTTGTTTAATGAGACAAACTCCAATGATCATATAAACCTAATTCAGGTTGAATTAGAAAAATTTATAAGTTATTTGAAAAGTTATACAACTCTTTTAATTGAAATCTTTTTTATGATAACAATTTTGAGTGTTATGTTATACTTTGAATTTAATCTAACTATTTTGCTTGCAGCATACTTAGCTATTTTTCCGCTTTTTTTATATATATATTATAAAAAAAAATTGAGGCATTTAGGAGAGTTAAAACAAACATTTGAGTTTGAGATTACTAACCTAATTATGAATGTGATAAATAATCTCATAGAGATTAGGGTATTAAATAAAAGATTATTCTTTAAAAATTCTTTTGCTAAAATTTATAATAGAAAGAAAAATATTATTGTAGACTATGCTGTAATTTCTCAATCTCCCAGATATGTTTTAGAATTAATAATTTTCCTTGGGATGATATTGATTTTTTCTTATAAATTCTTCTCAGATAATAATATCGAAGGTTTAATCTCTTCAATGACTCTTTTTCTTGTTGCTTCATTGAGGTTAATGCCATCAATAAATAAATTGATTATTAATGTTCAAAACCTAAAATACTTTTCTAAATCAGTAGAGTCTATTAATAGTTTTTTAAAAAATGATGATAGTAACTTTTTAATTAAAGAACCTCTCAAATTTAATAATGAAATTTCATTTCAAGAAGTGTCATTTAAATACACAAGCCAACATATTTTTAAAAATATGAGCTTTCAGATTAAAAAGAATGATTTTATTGGTATTGTTGGTCCTTCAGGATCTGGAAAGTCAACAATTTTAAAATTATTGATGGGAGTTATTAAACCTGATAATGGGACCATTCTTGTAGACAACAAAAATTTTAATATTAAAAATAACTACATTAATATTGGCTATGTAGGACAAAGAGTGAATCTAATTAGGGGTACAATAACTCAAAACATAGCGCTTGGATGTGAGGAAAAGGATATAGATAAAGAAAAACTAGATTTTGCTGTAAACACTGCTCAACTCAGAAGTTTGGTGGATTCATTTGATGAGGGATTAAATAAAATTGTAATAGATAGTGGTTTAAATTTTTCAGGTGGTCAGATTCAAAGAATCGGTATTGCAAGAGCACTTTATAACAATCCTGAAATTCTTGTTTTTGATGAGCCAACTTCTGCTATTGATGATAAATTGAAAAATAATTTCTTAAGAGATATCCACGTTATTTCAAAAACAAAAACAATAATTATGGTAACTCACAATAGATTAGACTTAAAAGATTGTAATAAAATAATAGAACTTGATAAATATGAATAATTATAAAAAACCTTATTTAATTGCAGAGATTGGATGTAATCATATGGGGCAATTAGAAATAGCTAAAGATTTAATAAATCTTGCTAAAATGAGTGGAGCAAGTGTGGCCAAATTTCAGAAGAGAGATAATATTAATTTATTATCAAAGAAACAATACGATTCACCACACCCGAATCCTAACAATTCTTATGGAAAAACTTATGGAGAGCATAGGGAATTTCTTGAATTTAGTATTGATATACATAAAGATTTAAAACTTTATTGCGAAGAGGTAGGTATTAATTATGCTACCTCTGTTTGGGATATTATTTCAGCTAGGGAAGTTATTTCATTAGAACCAAAATTTATCAAAATTCCATCAGCTTGTAATAATAATGAAGAGTTATTGCAGGTTTTAAGAGATGAATACCAAGGAGAAGTTCATATTTCAGTTGGAATGACAAACAAGTTAGAAGAAGAAAACATCATTAGTCTTTTCGAAAACAATAAAAGTGCTAAAGAAAGACTAGTAATATATAGTTGTACATCTGGATATCCAGTTCCTTTTAAAGACATATGCTTATTGGAAATATCTAGATTGCAAGAAGAATATGGAGATCGAGTTAAAAATATTGGTTTTTCAGGTCATCATTTAGGTATTGCAGTAGATATAGCTGCCTTTACTCTAGGTGCAAACATAATTGAAAGACACTTTACTAAAGATAGAACTTGGAAAGGAACTGACCACGCAGCATCACTTGAGCCTAATGGTCTCCTAAAACTTTCTAGAGATTTAAAGGCTGTTTATGAATCATTAAGTTATAAGGAGGAAGAAATTTTGGAAATTGAGAAAGAACAAAGATTGAAGTTAAAATTTAAATCAAATTGAAAAAAACAATAGCATTTATTCCTTTACGATCTGGAAGTAAAGGCATTAAAAATAAAAACATAAAGGATTTTAATGGAAGACCTCTTTGTTATTGGTCTATTAAAGCAGCATCTGATTCTTTAAAAATAGACGAAATTTATATTTCTTCTGATTCTAAAAAAATATTGCAAACTGTAGATAATTTTAGACTTAAAAAAGTTAAAACGTTTTTAAGGAGTAAAGAAACTTCATCAGATGAAGCTTCTACAGAAAGTGCAATGATTGAAATAATCAATAATTTAAATTTTAATTACGACTTCACCTTTGTTTTAATCCAAGCTACTAATCCCTTTTTATCTAAAGAAGATTTAAATGCTGCTATTTTAAAATTACAAAAGGGTAAATCTATAATTTCTGTTTCTCCTTTTAAAAGATTTATTTGGAATGAAAATGGGCCAGTTAATTATAACTATTTTCAAAGGCAGAGAAGACAAGACTTCAATGATTATTTTATTGAAAATGGCTCATTTTATATAAACTATGTAGGGGAAATTCTTAAGAATGGATCAAGACTTTCAGGTGAAGTTGAATTTCAGATTATGAATGAGGAAGCATCATTAGAAATAGATTCTGAATTTGATTGGAATGTTGCGGAATATATTCATAGTAAAAAAATAAATCATAAGAATAAGATTAAACTTTTCTTGACAGACTTAGATGGTGTTCTAACTGATGGAGGGGTGTACTGTAACATGGAGACGGAATTTTTAAAAAAATTTAATGTTAAAGATGGAATGGGATTTGAATTATTAAGGAAAAAAAATATAAAAACAGGAATTGTTACAACTGAAAAAACATCTTTTTCTGATGTTAGAGCAAAAAAAATAAATTCTGATTTTTTAATAAAAGGTAAATCATTTAATGGAAAGCTCGAGAGTGTTTTAAAAATTTGTGAGGATAACAAAATTGATCTTTCTGAAGTAGCATATATTGGTGATGACGTAAATTGCTTTGAACTTCTAAATAGAGTTGGTTATCCAGCCTGCCCTAATGACGCAGTCAGGAAAATCAAGAAAATTAATAATATTTATATTTCACCAAAGAGAGGCGGAGAAGGTTGTGTTAGAGATTTTATAGATAAAATATTAAATGAGTTTTAATGATACATAAGTTTTTAAAAACTAAAGTTGGAGTTTGGATAAGACGTAGATTAGAACACAAAAACAATAAACTTGAAAATATTCATGATGGTGAATCATGTTATATTTTTGGTGATGGACATTCGATTAAGTATTATGATATTTCCAGTTTCAAGGATAAAATTGGAATTGCTTGTAATCACTTTCCATTTCATAAAGATTTTAAAAAAACAAATGTTAAATATTCTGTGTTAATTGAACCTTATTATTTTATGCCTTTTTTTGATAGAATCTTTAAGAACAGAAAAGTTGAAAGTATTTTCTCCTTTAATCCCATCTCTTATAATTATAGAAAACTAATTAAGTCAAATAAAAGCATTAGTTTTTTTGTTAATCTAAGTAATTGGCTTTTTATAAGTGGGAAAAACGTGCATTTTTTATACAGAAATATTTTATCAAAAAACAAGGAATATAATAATGAAATTTGTAAAAAATTTGACTGTGATAAAGGAGTTTTGAGGAGAGCTATATCACTTTGTGTTTATCTAGGCTTTAAAGAAATTAATTTGGTAGGATGTGACTATTTATTTTATCCAAAACAAATAGGTCACTGGTATGAAAAGGGTAAACCAATAATTGATTTTAAATATGATAAAAGTTATATAGATGAGTTTATCTCTGAACTAAAAAAAGAGAAAATTAATTTTAAATTAATATCTCCTAATAAAATAAAGTCAAATATTGATTCAATAACCTATTTTGAGTTATTTAATAAGGAAACAAATTATAACGAAAATACAGAGTTGCTTTCAAAAGAGGCTTTCATTTTTTTTTCTAAGCAAAAAACTTTCAATCTTTAATTCAACTATATTTTTTAAATCAAATGTTTAATTTAATAATATTCATTTAAAATGAACCATTATAATTATGTTGGAAGGTCTGAGTCATTTTTCTTATCTGACATTGAGAATAGATCATCAAACTTAAATTACATAATAAATAATTCTAGTTTTTTGGTTCTGGGAGGTGCTGGTTCAATTGGGCAAGCACTAGTTAAAGAAATTTTTAAAAGAAGCCCAAATAAACTTCATGTTGTAGATATCAGTGAAAATAATCTTGTAGAGCTAGTAAGGGATATTAGGAGTTCACTAGGCTATCTTTGCAAAGACTTTAAAACATATGCTTTAAATATTAATTCATTGGAGTATGACCGTTTTATTGAGTCTGATGGGGAGTATGATTACGTAATGAATCTTTCGGCCTTAAAGCATGTAAGAAGTGAAAAAGATCCTTTTACTTCATTTAGAATGATTCAGACCAATATTTTTAATACAGAAAAAACAATTGATCAATCTATTCATAATAACACAAAAAAATATTTTTGTGTTTCAACTGATAAAGCATCAAATCCTGTTAATTTGATGGGTGCTTCAAAAAGAGTTATGGAATTGTTTGCAATGAAAAAAAGCTCTGAAATTTCTATTTCATCATCTCGATTTGCCAATGTTTTATTTTCTGATGGATCTTTAGTTCATAGTTTTAAAAAAAGGATTGAAAAAAGACAACCCATTGTAGCACCATTAGATATAAAAAGATACTTTATAACACCAGAAGAATCAGGTCAGCTTTGCTTACTTTCAACAATTTTTGGTGAAAACAGAGATGTTTTTTTTCCAAAGCTAGATGAAAAAAAACACTTGAATACTTTTGAAGAATTGGCTATAAGGTTCTTAAAAATTAATGGATATGATGCTTTAAAATGTAAAACAGAAGAAGAAGCTAGAGATATAGCTTCAAAAAATACAAATACAAAAATTTGGCCTTGTTATTTTTCATTAACAGAAACTACAGGTGAAAAACCTATTGAAGAGTTTTTTTCAAATACTGAAAAATTAGAATTGGATTTATTTAAGTCCATAGGCATAATTAAGGGAGAGATAAATCCAGAATTAATTGATAAAGTTGAATCCTTCAGAAAAAGGATAGAAGTTTTTAAAACAGAAAAAATTTGGTCTAGAGATATATTAATTGAAATATTTAAAGAGACTGTTGAAGAGTTTCAGCATATAGAAAAAGGTAAATTTTTAGATGATAAAATGTAAAATGAAAGCTAGAAATTTTAATTCACTTATTAGATCAATAACTAAGGACCAGGATATTATAGGGCTTCACCCACCTCTTTTTATCGGAAATGAAAAAAGGTTTATAAATGAAACAATAGACAGCAACTATGTGTCATCTGTTGGTAAATTTGTAGATAAATTTGAGAAAAGTATTTCATCCTTAACAACTAGCAAATATAGTATAGCTACTGTTAACGGAACAAGCGCCCTTCAGATTGCTTTAATTTTAGGAAATGTCAAGCAAGGTGATGAGGTTTTAACTCAAGCTCTTTCTTTTGTCGCTACATCTAATGCAATATCTTATTTAAAAGCTAAACCAGTCTTTATTGATGTAGACATTGACACCATGGGAATGTCTCCTTTAGCATTAGAATCTTTTTTGGAAGAATTTGGTGAGAAAAGAGAAACAGGAACATATAATAAATTAACAGGAAGGAAAATATCAGCTTGCCTCCCTATGCACACATTTGGGTTCATGTGTAGAATTGATGAGATTAAAAAGATTTGTTTGAAATGGAAAATTAATCTTATTGAAGATTCTGCAGAAGCACTGGGAAGTAAATACAAATTGAAATATTCTGGAACATTTGGCCTTCTCTCAGCATATAGTTTTAATGGAAACAAGATTATAACTTCTGGAGGTGGTGGGTGTATTACGACTCAAGATGAAGAACTCTTTAAAAGAGCTAAACATATCACTACAACTGCAAAAATATCTGCAAACTATGAATATATACATGACGAGGTCGGATATAACTTTAGAATGCCAAATATTAATGCTGCACTTGCTTGTGCACAATTAGAATCATTCCAAGATATAATAAAGAATAAGAAAAAATTATATGAATTCTATGCTGAAGAGTTGCCATCAATTGGAATTGAACTAGCATCAATTCCAAAAGAAACAACTTGGAATTATTGGCTAATACCAATAATACTAGAAACCAAAAAAGATCGAGATTTATTTTTAGAACAAACAAATAAAGATAAAATTTTGACACGACCTATATGGAGACTACTATACAAACTTCCAATGTATAGTGAATGTCAAAGAGACTCTCAAAAGAACGCATTGTTATTGGAGAGTAAAATAGTAAATATCCCAAGTAATGTTAAAATTTAATAAAGAAAAAGAGGTTATAATTATCGGATACTCCGGACACTCTATTGAAATCATCAGTACAATTAAGAATCAAGGATATAAAATAAAAGGATATACCGAATTATCAGAAAAGAAAAACAATCCTCATAAACTAAAATATTTAGGTGATGAAAACAATGAGAATTTTAAATACTATGATAATAAATATTTATTTTTTATTGCAATAGGAGATAATGTAGTTAGGAAGAATAAGAGCAAACTATTGCAATCTAAAGGATTAGATTTGATAAATGTAATTCATCCTGATTCTTCCATACCCAAAAATATTAAGATGGGATATGGAAATTTTATTAGCAGAAATGCATCCATTAATAATTTTGTTGAAATTGGAAATGGTGTAATAATAAATACTGCTTCTGTTATTGAGCATGATTGTATAATATCAGATGGAGTTCATGTTGCTCCAGGAGCAGTTTTATGCGGAGGTGTTAAAGTCAATAATAACACTTTGATTGGCGCGAACTCTGTAATTAATCAAAATATTACAATAGGAGAAAATGTGATTATAGGATCTGGTTCTGTGGTAATAAATGATATACCAAACGGACTCAAAGTATATGGAAATCCAGTAAAATAAAATTAAAAAGAGTGAGAACAATAATTATTGCTGAAGCAGGCGTAAATCACAATGGAAACATTGAGACTGCAAAGAAATTAATAAAAAAAGCTGCTGAAGCAGGAGTAGATTTTGTGAAATTCCAGACGTTTAAAGCAGATTCTCTTGTTAGTAAAAAAGCTAAAAAAGCTAAATATCAATTATCTGCAGAGAATAGTGATGAAAAAGATCAATATACAATGCTTAAAAAATTAGAGATACCCTTAGAGTGGTATCCAATATTAATTAACTGTTGTAAAAAAAATGGAATTAAATTTCTTTCAACTGGATTTGACGAAAAAAGCATTGATTATTTAAACAGTTTAAATATGAGCTATATTAAAATTCCTTCAGGAGAAATCACCAATTTACCTTATTTGATTCATGTTGCAAAAAAACAAAAAAAGATAATTATTTCAACAGGTATGTGTCATGAATATGAAATTAAAAAAGCACTTGATGTCTTAATTCAATATGGTATTTCGAGAGAAATGATTTCTGTTTTACACTGTAATACCGAATATCCAACTCCAATGAAAGATGTTAACTTAAAGGCAATGTTGGCTATTAAAAATAATTTGGATGTAGAAGTAGGTTATTCAGATCATACATTAGGTATTGAAGTTCCAATTGCTGCTGTTGCTTTAGGGGCAAAAATAATTGAAAAACATTTCACATTAGACAGGAATTTAGCTGGGCCAGATCATTCTGCATCATTGGAGCCAGAAGAATTAAAAGTAATGGTAGAAGGTATTAGAAATATAGAACTTGCAACTAGTGGTAGCGGAATAAAAGAACCTAGTGAAAGCGAAATTAAAAACAGAACTATTGTGAGAAAGAGTATTCATTTGAATAGAAGTTTATCTAAAGGTCATATTATTTGTGAAGAAGATATCATAGCATTAAGACCTGGGGATGGTATTTCTCCAATAGAATGGAATACAATCCTTGGTAAAAAACTTAAAAAAGAAAAAAAACAATTTGATAAATTATCTTATTCAGATTTTAAATGAAAATAGGAATATTAACAAGCTCAAGAGCTGACTACGGTATATATGTGCCTTTAATTTCAAAGTTATCTAAAGATAGCCGGTTTGAGTTAACTATTATTGCTTTTGGAATGCATTTACAAAAACAATATGGAGAGACGATAAAAGAGATTGAAAGAGACAATTTCGGAGTCATTCATAAGGTAAAAGGGATGCCTAAGAACGATATGCCTGAAGATATTTCAAAAGGATACGGAAAATTAATTATTGAATTTTCTAGTTATTGGAAAGAAAATAAATTTGAGTGTGTTTTGGCTTTAGGAGATCGTTTTGAAATGAGTGCTGCTGTTCAAGCAGGAATCCCCTTTGGAGTTTTGTTTGCTCATTTGCATGGAGGGGAAACAACTCTGGGAGCAATTGATAATATTTATCGCCATCAAATAACATTAGCATCTAAAATGCATTTTGTAGCATCAGATGTTTTTAGAGATAAAGTTACAGAAATTGTAGGGTGCTCATCTAATGTTTTTAATGTGGGAGCATTAAGTCTAGATGGTGTTAATGAATTAATATTACCAGACTGGGATGATGTGAGATATAAATTTGGTATTCCTGACAAATCTTTCATTTTGGTTACTCTTCATCCTGAGACAATTCAAGTTGAAAAAAATGAACTTTATAGTTCAATAACTCTTGAAACTTTATCAGAACTATGTCAGACCTACCAAATTATAATTACTATGGCTAATGCTGATACTATGGGTAAATATTATAGGGATATGGCATTTAAATTGAAGAAAAAATTTTCAGACTCAATAACTTTAGTTGATAATTTTGGAAAAGAAAATTATTTTTCAGCAATGAAATCTTCAAAGTTTTTGCTGGGTAATACCTCAAGTGGAATTTTAGAAGCTGCTTCATTTAGAAAGTTTGTAATTAATTTAGGTAAAAGACAAGAAGGAAGATTAAGAAATGCCAATGTTTTTGATATAAACTTTAATAAAGATGAAATTATGAATTGTGTAAAAAAGATAGAAGAAAATTCAGTTTACAATGGCAGCAATAAGTATTTTAAAAATGACACAGCTAAGAATATTATTGATAAACTAATCCATGTATAATTATAAAAAACATTTAATTTCTGAATCTGCTAAGATAAAAGAAGCACTATTAATTTTAGATAAATTAAAAAGTGATGCTATTCTTTTTGTTCTTAATAGTAAACAGCAGCTAATAGGTAGTTTAACTTATGGTGATGTAAGGAGGGGTCTTTTAAAAAAGTTAGAAATTAATGATGTTGTAAAACTTTTTATTCAAGATAATCCGAAGTATATAAGAAAGGACAACTATAGTATTAAAGATATTATAGAGTTAAGAGAAAATAATTTTAAAGTGGTCCCTATTATAGATAAGAATAATAAAGTTGTAAATATTCTTAATTTTAGAATTCAAAAATCATATTTACCTGTTGATGCGGTAATTATGGCTGGAGGCTTAGGAAGTAGATTAAAACCTCTAACGGATTCCATACCAAAACCTTTATTAAAAGTTGGAGAGAAGACAATTATAGATCATATTATAGATAGATTGCAAAAGTTTGGAGTGGATAATTATTGGATATCTATTAGGTATTTAGGCAAGCAACTTGAATCTCATCTAGGAGACGGGGTAAGCAGGAATGCAACCATGAAATATATCAGAGAAGATGAACCCTTAGGTACGATTGGAGCAGTAAGCAGAATAGATGATTTTAAACATGATTATGTTTTAGTTGCAAATTCAGACATTATAACTAATTTAAATTATGAAGAATTTTTTCTAGACTTTGTAGAAAAAGACGCAGACATGTCAGTAGTTACAATTCCATACGTTATTGGTATTCCTTATGCTGTTATGGAAACAAGTAATAACCATGTTATTTCATTTAAGGAAAAACCAAAATACACATATTTTTCTAATGGTGGAATTTATTTGATTAAAAGAGCTGTAATAGATAAGATTCCAAAAGATGTTTTTTATAATAGTACAGATTTAATGCAAAAATTAATTGAAAATGGCAATAAATTGGTTTCATATCCAATACATGAATATTGGTTAGATATCGGTAAACAAGAAGACTTTGAGCAAGCTCAAAAAGATATCAAAAAAATCAAATTTTAAATATGAAAAAAAAAATATTATGGTTGATTGCAGCAAGAAGTGGATCTAAATCTATTACTCATAAAAATATAAAATTATTGGGTGGTCATCCACTGCTTAGTTATCGAATAAAATCTGTAAAAAAGACAAGAAGTAAATATGATTTGTGGATTACTACAGATTCAGAAGAATATGCATCTATAGCTCAAAAATATGGAGCTGAAGTACCCTTTATAAGGCCTAAAGAATTATCAAAAGATGTTTCTTCTTCAATTGATGTTGTAATACACGCAATGGAGCATGCTGAAAAACTTAATAAAAAATTTGATTATGTCGGTTTGTTAGAACCTACATCACCTTTTATAACATCAAATCAACTCGATGGAGCTTTAAGCTTACTTGAAGAACATAAGGAAGCATTAGCCGTAGTAGCAGTTAAGGAAAGTAGGCCTAATAAAATTTTTATTCAAAAAGAAAATATGTTTTTGGAAGAACTTTCATTAAACTTAGAGAAATTGAAAACCTTTGGCAGACAAGAGTTTGAAAAAGAAATTACTCCATCAGGAGGGTTCTATATAAGTAAGTGGAGTGCTCTGCTAGAACAGAAAACTTTCTATACACCTAAAACATTAAGTTTTGAAGTTGATGAGGTCTCGGCATTAGAAATAGACGAACCATTAGATTGGGAATTTGCAGAATTTATAGTTTTAAATCAATTAAATGAAATCAACAACAAATAAAGGACAGAGATTATATAGTCATGCCAAACAAATAATTCCTGGAGGGACTCATCTTTTTTCAAAGAGACCAGAGTTATTTCTACCTAATTTATGGCCTTCTTATTTCAGTAAAACTGAAGGATGTCATGTTTGGGATTTAGATAATAATAAATTTATAGATATGTCGCACATGAGTGTTGGCACTAGTTCTCTTGGGTACTGCAACAGCAATATAGACAATGAAGTCAAGCTCACTATAAAAAGGGGGAATATGTCAACTTTAAATTGTCCTGAAGAGGTAGAATTAGCGGAAAAACTTATAGAACTTCATCCCTGGGCTGAAATGGTCAGATTTGCCAGGACTGGAGGTGAGGCGAATTCTATTGCAGTAAGAATAGCTAGAGCTAGTTCAGGAAGAGATAAGATAGCTATTTGTGGATACCATGGTTGGCATGACTGGTATTTATCAGCTAACTTATCTGATAGTTCCAATTTAGAAGATCATTTACTACCAGGGTTGAATCCATTAGGGGTTCCAAGAGAATTAAAAAACACAGTATTTCCTTTCAATTATAATGATATTGATGAATTAAAAAAAATAATAAAAGAAAACCCCGATTTAGCAGCTGTGAAAATGGAAGTAGTTAGAAGTGTTGAGCCTAAAAATGAATATTTAAAAGAAGTAAGACGATTGTGTACAGAAAATAATATTGTTTTAATCTTTGATGAGTGTACTTCAGGGTTTAGGGAAACTTATGGTGGTGTTCACAAAAAATACAATGTTTTTCCTGACTTATGTATGTTGGGTAAAGCATTAGGCAATGGATATGCTATTACGGCAGTGATAGGGAAAAGAGAAATTATGGAAAGTGCACAAAATACTTTTATTAGCAGTACTTTTTGGACTGAAAGAATTGGACCGACAGCGGGTTTAGCTACTCTTAAAGAAATGGAGAAGGTAAAATCATGGGAAATAATTACTGCTAAAGGAAAAACTATTAAGAATAATTGGAGAAAGTTAGCATCTAACCATAACATTAGTATAAAAATAACAGGTATGGATGCTTTAGCAACTTTTATAATTGAATCTGATAATTGGTTAAAGTATAAAACCTATATAACCCAAAGTATGTTAGAGAAAAATTTCCTTGCTGCTAATGTTGTTTATACTTCAACAAAACATTCTAATAAAATACTTAATGAATACTTTGATTACCTTGATAAGGTTTTTAGAAAAATTGGAGATTTCGAGAGAGGGGTAGACTCTGTAGATGATCATTTGATTTCCGATGTTTGTCAAAGTGCATTTAAAAGACTCAATTAAAAATAATTATAAAATTCTATTCTGAAATAAATGAGCGATAAATTAAAAAATAAAATTATTATTGTTACCGGTGGTAATGGCCTCTTGGGTTCTGCAATAGTAGAGCAAATCAGACAAGAAGGTGCATTTTGTATCAATTTTGAAATAAGCCATAAAACTAACGATGACCTTTCTAACGTAGAGTGTGATATTACTAATAAAGATTCTATTGATAATGCTTTATCATTAGTTTTAAAAAAATACAAAAGAATCGATGGGTTAGTTAATAATGCATATCCTCGAAGTGATGATTGGGGCAATAAGTTTGAAGATATAGAATTAGATTCATGGAAGCAGAATCTTGAGTGGCAACTAAACAGTTATTTTTATTTATCACAACAAGTTGCCAACCTAATGGAGAAACAAAATAAGGGGAGTATCATAAACATGGCTTCTATATATGGTATTGTAGCACCAGATTTTTCAGTTTATAATGAAACAAATATGACAACTCCTGCTGCTTATTCTGCAATTAAAGGAGGTCTAATTAATTTAACTCGCTACATGGCATCCTATTTTGGGCCAAAACAGATAAGAGTTAATGCTATTTCGCCAGGCGGAATCTATAATAACCAGAATATAACTTTTGTTCAAAATTACGAAAAAAGAGTCCCTATGGGAAGAATGGGAAGTCCAGATGATATTTCGCCAGCAGTAATTTTTTTACTATCTAATGATTCGAAATATATTACAGGTCAAAATATAATAATAGATGGTGGCTGGACCTGCATCTGATTATTTATTTCAATTTTTTTAAAAATAAATTATGGTAGAGTTTATAATGTATCATTATGTTAGAGATATAAGAAACTCTTTATTTCCAGATATTAAAGGCTTAGACATTAAAGAATTTAAATTTCAAATTAATTATTTGAAAAAAAATTATAACATTATAAGCCTCGAGGACTTTTTCAATAATGATTTTAATCAAAATCAAAAAAACTGTGTTTTAACTTTTGATGATGGATATATAGATCACTACAATTTTGTTTTGGAAGTTTTATTGAAAAATAATATTAAAGGTGCATTTTTTCCACCTGTTGATGTTGTTGATAAGAACAGTTTATTAGATGTAAACAAAATCCATGTTATTCTAGCTTCTGCCGAAGAACAAACAATTTTTAAAAGACTGAAATATCACTTTAATAAAAGGAATATATCAGGAAAAAAATTAGATTATTATATTAATTCCATAGACACAGCAGATAGATATGATAATAAAATTACAGTTATAATTAAAAGATTACTCCAAACTACACTTGATTATGAATTAAGAAGTAAGCTATGTGACGATTTATTAACTGATTTTTCAGATTTTCCAATTGACTACCTCAAAGAGGTTTTTTATCTTAATTTCGATCAATTAATAGAAATGAAAGATATGGGGATGCATATAGGCTCTCATGGAAAATCTCATTATTGGTTCGATTCGTTAAGTGAATTAGACCAAGAAAAAGAAATTGTTGAATCTAAATTTTTTTTAAAGAACATTTATCAAAACAAATCATTTTTACTGTCAATGTGTTTCCCGTATGGCAACTATAACAGTACTACTCTTAGCTTACTAAAGAAACATGATTTTAAAATAGGATTAACAACTAAACCAAATAAATTCAATGATCTAAAAGATAATTTATTGGAAATACCAAGATTGGACACCAATGATTATCCAAAATTTAATTTATAAGAAGTGAAAATTGAAAAATGTAAAACAATTGACAAGGAATTATTAGTTTCTTACATTGATAATTTCTGGCAAAGAAATCACATTTTAGTTAGAAATGAAGATTTATTTAATTGGCAACATCTAGATAATTCTTTTTATAATTTTTATGTTTTTAAAAATGAAGATAAAATTTGTGGAATAATAGGTTTTATTCCAACGAATCAATATGATTCTAGCTTAGCAAACAATAAAGATTATTTCGGAGCGATTTGGTCAGTAAACAAATTAGCTCCACCAGCTGCTGGACACTTTTTGTTAAAAAAAATGATAAGTTCGGAAGCTCCTAAATTTATTGGCTTTGTTGGTATTTCCGAGCAAGCAAAATTTTTTTATAAAAAGTTGAACTTAGAAATAAATTCCTTAAATCATTATTATATAATTAATAATTCTTTTAAAGAGTATAAA
>CENJ01061687.1_pt1 | contig 20295 bp, 29 predicted proteins | sample 356161 | NCBI WGS metagenome assembly CENJ01 (sample SAMEA2619531, study PRJEB7988) | marine metagenome | biome: marine biome (ENVO:00000447); feature: surface water layer (ENVO:00002042); material: "saline water (ENVO:00002010), including plankton (ENVO:xxxxxxxx)" | depth 5 m
AATGATGGAGTTATTGAGAAATGGTGGCAAGAGCCAGGAATCAATAATGATGGATCTGATTATGACCCATATGGAGAAACAACACCTGAAAATATGTTAGAATATTTAGAGAGCAAGTAAAATGAGAATCAAGCCTGATATTAAATTAGACTACAAAGATGTATTACTAGAACCAAAAAGATCTGAATTAACATCACGTAAAGATGTTAATATGGAAAGAGAGTTTACTTTTTTACATTCTAAAAAAACATTTAAAGGAATACCTATAATGGCCGCTAATATGGACGGAGTAGGTACATTTTCAATGGCGAAAGAAATGCAAAAGCATAGAATGATTACGGTAATGAGGAAACACTATACACCAGACGATTGGGATAATGCAGTTGGCGATGGCGTAAAGCTAAAATATGTTTCTGTTTGTACCGGTACAGGAAGAATATGGAGCGACGAAGCTCAAGACTATACTATAATGAAACAAGTATTAAACAATTATCCTGATATTAATTTTATCACAATTGATGTTGCTAATGGATATCATCAAAATTTTATTGACTTTGTCAAGAAGGTAAGAGATGAGTTTCCTGAGAAAACTATTATTGCTGGTAATGTTATTACTGCTGGTGCAGTTGAAGAACTAATTCTTTCAGGTGCTGATATTGTTAAGTGTGGTATTGGTCCAGGATCAGTATGTACTACAAGATTAATGACAGGAGTAGGTGTTCCTCAGTTTAGTGGAATGATTGAATGTTCAGATGCCGCTCACGGTATGGGTGGGCAAGTTATTGCAGATGGTGGTTGTGTATATCCAGGAGATGTAGCAAAAGCATTTGCGGCCGGTTCTGATTTTGTTATGCTTGGTGGTATGTTAGCTGGTCACGATGAATCAGGAGGCAAAGTAGTTGACGGTAAAATTCAATTTTATGGAATGAGTTCAGATGCCGCAATGGCTGTACACGGTGCAAGGAAAGATGGATATCGTGGAGCAGAAGGAAAAGTAGTATCCTTACCACATAAAGGACCTGTTGAATCAACTTTAACAGAAATATTAGGTGGAGTACGTAGTGCCTGTACTTATATTGGTGCAAAGAGAATTAAAGATATGCCCAAGTGTGCAACATTTGTGCAAGTAAATAAACAAGTCAACGAAGTTTTCAACAGATACGAGTAATTAATATATGACACAAAAAAAGTATATTAACCACGCCACAATAGCCGCCTACCTAGGAGTTATTGTTGAAAAAATGGTCAAAGATCACTTCAATCCAGATGTGGTTATTGGATTAAGTAGAGGTGGACTAATACCAGGAGTGATGTTAAGTCATTTCTTAAACAAACCTTTTATTCCTTTTCAAACAGCATTAAGAGATCATCCTACTTGGCAATACAACAGCAGTGAACTTTCAAAGATCGAGAAGGCCGTCATTATAGATGACATATGTGATACTGGAGAAACATTTAAAAGATTAAAGACAGAAATAACTAATGAATTCTCTGGACTTGATTTAAGGTTTGCTTGTTTACACTACAACCAACCATCTAACTTTCCTATTGATTGGTATGGAACATTTATTGATAAAGCAAAAAATGATGAATGGATAGTTTATCCTTGGGAAGATTGGGACAAAAGAGATGCCGTTGAAAATACAATAGTCAACAACATAATGGACAGGATCAACAATGGCAGAAAATAATAAATGGCCTTGGGAAGTTTATCAAGAAGAAACTAAAAATTATAACAAATATCCAGACGACTACAAAGATGCAGTGTGGTGGTTAAATTCAAAACCTATCAAAGACGAACCACAGTATTCTGTGTTTATGGACAAGTATCCGGCAGTCAAAGGACATAGGTTATATATTCCAAAAACAAAAGATGCTCCTGGAATGATTGGTCTGTGTTTCCAAGAAGCATATAGGGATGGACAGGAAATGGTCAAGTCCGGAGAAATTGGTGGATTCAATCTTGCATTAAACAAGAATGCCTGTGCTGGACAGAGCATATTTTGGCCACACGTACATTTCTTACCTAGACACGAAGGTGATATCAAAGGAAGAAATGCAGGAATACGAAATGCAGTAGCAGAAATAGATCCATACAATCCAGAAAATAACGTTTAAAAACGTTTGGTCTTGACAAATAACCTAATTAGTATATAATAAGAATATGGATTCGAAAATGGACGAAAAGAAATATTATTACAGTGAAATCTTTCATAGTATACAAGGTGAAGGACACTATACTGGTGTTCCAACTGCTTGGATAAGATTCTTTTTATGCAATTTACAATGCAATGGATTTGGACAGATAGATCCAACTGATCCTGAAAAATATGAACTACCATTTGAAGACTTTGATGTAAGTTCTGTTGAAAGAGTTGAAGACTTGCCTGTGTGGGATAAAGGTTGTGATAGTTCTTATACTTGGGCAAAGAAGTTCAAAGGATTAATGGGACAAGAAACACCTAGTACACTTGCAACTAAAATTATAGACATAATGAAAAATGAAAGTAATCCTGATGGATTATTTTTACATCCTGTTACAGGACAAAGACAACACTTATGTATAACAGGTGGTGAACCTTTAATGATTACAGGACAAAGAGCAACAATAGGCATATACGAAGAACTTGAAAGACAAGGTAACTTGCCTGGATCTATGACGTTCGAAACTAATGGAACACAGAAACTAAGACCAGAATTTATAGATTGGGTAAACAGGATAGACACAGAAATATTCTTTAGTGTGAGTCCTAAACTATGGACAGTAGCAGGTGAAAAACCTGAAAAGGCAATCAAGCCAGAAGTGGTTGCTGAATATCATAAATTATCTAACACAGGACAACTTAAATTTGTAGTGGGTGATAGTAATGAACAATGGGAAGAAATGGAATCTGTAATTAAACAGTTTAAAGAAGTAGGTGTTGACTGGCCAATATGGGTTATGCCAACAGGTGCAAGAGAAGAAGAGCAAACAGCTACGGCAGGTGCAGTGGCGGAAAGGGCATTTAAAAGAGGATACAATGTGGCGGCAAGAGTACACGTTTATCTTTTTGGTAATGCAATAGGTACATAATATATGGCAAAAAGATCAAAGAGAAATAAACTAGAAAGAAAGCTAGATGAGTATAATCATACTATGGAACTTATCAGAACGATATTACCATTTGGTATTTTGATTTTACAAGTGATAATATTATTAAAAGTAATGTAATGGACTTGACAATAAACAAGAAACCTTATATAATAAAAGGAATAAATGTAAAGGATACAATATGAATAAAATAAAGATGCCATTTATTTTTACAAAGAAATATTGGACAGAAAAAGGTAAAGATAAACTTGTTTCTGAAGCCAGACATAAACTCGCAGGTGAAGACTTAGATAGGAAACTAATTGATATCGAAGTAGATGATAAAGTTGAAAAACAATTAAAACTATTAGAAGTAGATAGAAAATATGGCAAGTTGACTGATATAGAGTTCAACAAGCAAAGTGCAACTATTAAAGGTGAACCATACGTAGGAGTTATAACGACACATTTTGATCCTAAGAAGCCAAAGAACGGATTCTTTGAATTAGATTGGAATGAAAAGTTTATTGAAGATTTGAACGAAAATGGGTATCACGGAGAAAAAGATGAAGATACTGTTAACAAATGGTTCAATGACTTATGTAAAAATATTATGCTAGAAGATATAGATCAAGATGTTATTGATGAATTAAAAGGATCAGTAGCCGAAAGTAAAAAAGACTTAGGAGATGGGAAAGTTGAATATAGTTAATTTTTTTAAAGATCGAAAAAGAATAATCTATGGTAGAGACGGACAACAAGAATATCTAGTAAGATATTATCTGTTCTTAAAAGACAGAAAAGAATTTCCATTCAATGTTACATTGCATAAAGTACTTGAAAGCGATCAACCTGTACTTCACGATCATCCTTGGGACTGGGGAGCAATGATAATTAAAGGTGGTTATTGGGAACATACGGAAACAGGTAAACATTGGAGAGGTCCAGGATCAATTAGATTTCGTAAAGCAGAAGATCTACATTGGTTAGAACTTGCAAAAGACAAACACGGTAACAATATTCCTTGTTGGAGTTTATTCTATATGGGTAAAAAGAAAAAGGATTGGGGATTTGTTAAAGATGGTGTATGGGTAGAAAGTGAATTATATTTGCAACAAACAGATCCTAGACACAACCAACATTTTGTAGAACCTACACGTTATGGCACGTGGGAAAAGAACGGAAGGGAAATTGATTTCTAATGACTTATATATTAGTTGACACTCAGAATATGTTTTTTAGAGCAAGACACGTGGCCGGTCGTGCAAGTAGTCTTGATGAAAAGATAGGTTTAGCATTTCATATTATGTTTAATTCAATTAAGAAAGCTCATAATATGTTTAATGGAGGTCACGTTGTATTTTGTATGGAAGGTAGAAGTTGGCGTAAAGATGTCTATGAGCCGTATAAAAAGAATCGTAAAGTTGTAGCAGATAAGAGATCAGCTAGAGAAAAAGAAGAAGATGAATTTTGGTGGGAAGCATATGATGACTTCCTAAAGTTTGTAAGTGAACAATCAAACTGTTCAGCAGTTAGATCACCTAACGCAGAAGCAGACGATGTTATTGCATTATGGATAGAAGCACACAAGAATGACAAGAATATTATTGTAAGTACTGATTCTGATTTCTATCAGTTAATTAATCCTAACGTGAGTCTGTATAATGGAGTAACTAATCAAGTTATTACTGCTAACGGATTCTATGATGAAAAAGACAAACCGATTATTGATAATAAAACAAAGATGCCTAAGTCAGCACCTGAGCCACAGTGGTTGTTATTTGAAAAATGTATTAGAGGTGACAGTAGTGATAATGTATTCAGTGCTTTTCCTAAAGCAAGAGTTACAAAAATAAGAGAAGCATTTAATGATAGAGAGAATCAAGGCTTTGTTTGGAATAACTTTATGTTAAATCGTTGGACAGATCACGATGGTAATGAACAACGAGTTAAAGATTGTTATGAAAGAAATAAAAAGCTAATTGATTTGACACAACAACCAGAAGAAATAAGAGCTGAAGTGTTTCAACAGATTGTGGAAGCACAACGACAAAAGAAAATTGATCAGGTTGGTGTACGATTTATGAAATTCTGTAACAGATATAGTTTAACTAGATTAGCAGAGAATCCAACAGATCACGCAAAATATTTAAACCAGGCATACTAATGAAATACGCAAAATCAGTAATAGCAGATAAGTTTTGGATAGTTAAAGACGAAAATATTAATATAGCAACAGTAGAAAAAAGAAAAGATAGTTTTGTTGTTATTGAAAATAACGTAAAGGTTGTATTTGATTCCGCAAATGAAGTTGAAAAACATTTCAAGGAAGACATTTTTAAAAACATTCCAAAGAATATTGAGGTTACTAAAGTACAATCAGATATTGATGGTTACCCAACTAAAACAAAACCTTTTAATGTACAGTGGTTTGATAGTATACCAACTTATACTAAAACTGAAAAGTCACAGGATAGATATTGTGCTGGTTATTATGGTGTAAGATTTGAAGGTGGAACTTTCTTAGGTAATAATCCTAAGTTGTTAACGATCACTGAAAAGTGTTTAGATTTTGTTGGACCTTTTAAAACTGAGATGGAAGCTAACATAAATATTAGTACAAAAAAGAAACAAGTAAAACAAGGTTTAGTATAATTTATGTCATATCCAAATATTGAATATTTTAGCAAAATGGTAAAAAACACAAAAGGACTAAGACAAAAGGAATTACGTATGACTACAGACGAAGCTATTTTACTATTAAGTGAAATAACAGAAATATTATCTAAAAACGAAAATCAAGAACCTGCAAGAAGCAATACTCCAGAAGTTACTGATTTTGATGCAGGCGGATTTAGATGAGATTCATAGTAAAGTACTCGGTACTGATATTAATAACATTTTGTTTAAGTCTTACTTCTTTCGCAGATCATTATGAAATAACAAAATCAGAAAAATGGGAAGCTATTGATTCTTCATTAGTTTTAATTTCAAACGAAACTAATATGAAGAAAAGATTAAAAAAGAAGTTTGATAAAAAACATCCTTTTAAAAAGTTTCAAGATCCTAATGACACTCCACAAGCAGTACCAGATCAAAATCAATTCGGTATGGGTACAGGATTTTTTATATCTGAAAACCTAATAGTTACAAACTACCACGTTATAGCAAATGCAAAAGAATTAAAAGTATATGCTTACAATTATCCATTCGCAATAGAAGATGTAGAAATAGTAGGATACAGTGAAGAAGTTGATATCGCAGTGTTAAGAATCAAAGGAATACCATATAGCGATCCTCCTGTTACACTACAATGGTCACAAGAAAAACCTATTATGGGAGATAGAGTTTATGCATTCGGTCACGGTCTAGGACAGTTTTGGTCATTGACGGAAGGAATTATCAGTACAACATATAGAGGAAGTTTTACAGGTGCAGAAGGTAGCAATGTTAAAGGTTCTGTCTACGTACACTATTACCAAACAGATGCTGTTATCAACCAAGGAAATTCAGGTGGACCTTTATTAGATAAAAATGGGCACGTTGTAGGAATCAATACTTTGATCATTAGTCCTGGAGGTTACTATATCGGTTATGGATATGCTATACCATTTGAACTTGCAAAAAGAGTTGTTACTGATATTATAGAAACAGGAACTTTTAAAAAACCATATATCGGAATATCAATGCAAGTCGTAGAAGATAAAGAATTATATTCTTCAATCAGAGAACTAGGATATGATAGTGTTATACAGATTCAATCACTAACACCAGATGGCGCCGCAGAAAAATCCGGACTACTTGTAGGAGACGTAATAATTAAATTTGATAATGAGTTAATAGTTGCAACTCCAGATGTTATTGAAATTTTATGGAATAAGTACCCAGGAGACGAAGTTGACATTATGGTATTAAGAGATGGTCAGCTAGTCACAGAAAAACTAATATTACAAGGCACAAAAGAGGAATAAAATGACAGTTAAACTTTACACAAAAAACAGTTGTGGCTACTGTACGATGGCTAAATCATTGTTAAAAAGCAAAAATATACAATTCGAAGAAATTAATATTGAAGAAAAACCAGAAGCAAGAGATTTTGTAATCAACGAAGGGCATAGAACTATGCCACAAATATACATTAATGACAAGAGCATTGGTGGCTATGACCAGTTAAAAAATTACGATCTATCCAATATACAATAAACGTATATAACATTAATAGTATAAATACTAGTATGATAGACGCAGACAGCACAGTTAACAACCATTATAAAGTTCATAAGAGTGCATCATTGCTTGATGTTCTTATTGAGTTTGATCAATTTTTAGATGACTTAAATGTTTATTCATACAAAAATTGGTTCGATGGTGAAGTAGTAGACGGGCCACACCTAACAAGATACTGGTGTGAAATTAGCTTGATGTATCCATATGATCAAATGCCTGATCCAGCTGGTGGTGAAAGACTATTAGCTAGAGATTGCAAAGTTTCTTATAAGCAAGATCATTATATGGAACCAAGACGTGTTGAATCTCCAGATGATTATGAGAATGGAACTCGTAAACCAAAAGTAGATGAGATACCTGTCTGGATAGTAAAAATTAAAGTACCTAAGAAATATGTTTTGATTTATGATCGTACAGAAGCGGATCAAGAAGAATTGCAAAAAGGGTACCAACAAGGATTAGACGATGAGACTAGACAAACTGGAAACTCCGCAGAAGAAAACATCTAATTTATCAGAAGGATTAAGAGAATCTGATTTAGTAGATCTTGTATCTCCGGTAGTATCAATTGATGAGTTTGAACCAAAGAGTGGTAAACCAGACGAAGTAGTGGTAATTGCACTTAGAGTTTCAGATGAAGAGCCTGCAACGGATCTTGCTAGTTTTATTGAAAAAGGTGTTCACGATATATTAGATACAGAAGTTTCACCTAACGTAGATGAAGATGGAATGTATTTGGTTTTCATTGAAGCTACAAGAGATGAAAAGTTAATGAGTATAGTGACAGATATTCTTAAAGATATAGATAAATTAGTTAATATTGATACTTGGGAATTTGATTTCCATAATAGTGGAACAGTTTCTGTATCAAAAGGAGATTTATAATGATTATAGATAAGTTAAGAAAGTTTGATTCAATAGAAGGATTAGGTATTGTTCTTTTTTGTCTTTTGGTAATTGTGTTTGGTCCTATTGCTAAACTTTTAGCATACGGTGGATTAGCATATGGCATTTACAAAATTTATAAAGCGATAAGAGACTAGTATGTGGTTTTTCTTAATTAAAGCAATAGCAGGTTCAATTATTGGTAATGCTTCATCTACTTGGTTTAAAAAAACTAAGGCAGGTGTTTGGTTTTACAACAAAGTCGATTCATTATACAACTGGGCGGCAGAGCGTTACAATGTAAAAATTCTCACTGATGAAGAAAAACAAATGGCCAAGTTCCCAGCTCTTAAAGCCAGATTAGAAAAGATAGAAAAAGAATTAAAACTAACTGAGAAAAAATAATAATGTCCAAAATTTTAGGAAAAAATCAGGTTAAGGGACCACCTAAGCCAAGACCAAAACCGGAAAATGCATTTCTAGTTGCTACAACGATAGATAAGTTCAATCAAGATTTATGTACCAGACTTGCTGGAATATCAGCCGCGGCTTATAAAAGTGAAAAAGTAATTGTACACGATCTTAGAGCTTTAGAAATGGGCTTTCACAATTACGAATTGATATCAAATGGTAATGCACAGGCTTACATTATTTGGAATGACAAAGAACTTATCGTAGCTTGGAGAGGAACTGAACCAACCGAATACGAAGATATACTTGCTGACTTAAAATTTAGAAAAGTCAAAGGAATGGAAGGAATGGTACATAGAGGATTCAAGGAATATGTTGATAAAGTTTATGATGGCGTACTTAAAAGAGTAGTTGAAATCACTAAAGGTAAATGGTATAAAATTTATGTGACTGGGCATAGCCTAGGAGGTGCTTCTGCACTTATTTGTACAAATAGATTTGAAGAAGAACAATTTGTTGTTAAAGCCTGTTATACATTTGGTGCACCTAGACCAGGTGGATGGAAATATGCGAATTCATTTAAAACAAATGTTTTCCGTGTAAGAAACAATAACGATTTAGTTACTAAAGTACCACCTACAATAATAGGATACAAACACGTAGGTGAACTTTGTTATATTGATAGACACGGTATTTTAAGAACAGGTAAAGTAAAATGGTATGTTTTATTCCGTAATTGGATAAAAGGACAGTTCGAAAGATTTGGAGATGGATTAAGAGATCATTCTATAGGTGAATACTATAATAATCTAAAGAAGGCAACGAGAATCCATAAATAGTACACAATGTTTGGATATATTAAATTAATATTTTCGGTTCTAATTATTTCTGCTATCGCAGGTGCAGGAATGTATGTAATGAAATTAAGATCTGATAATGCTATTTTAAAAGCTAATCAAGTTGAACTAGAACGTTCAGTTGAATCACAAAAGAAAACACTAGCCAAGCAAAAAAAAGATTTTGAAGATATATTAGAATCCAATGCACAACTAAACAAATTAATTAACACTCTTAAAAAAGATATGGATGCCTTAGATAAAAGATTTAAGAAAGGTAAAAGAGACGTTGGAAAAATTGCAGTTGAAAAACCAGAAGCCATTGAAAGAATTATTAACAAAGGTTCAGACAATGCCGCTAGATGCGTTGAACTGGCATCAGGTGCCAAACACACAGAAAAAGAATTAAAAGCAACCAAAAAATCGGAGATAAACCCGGAATGCCCATCATTAGCAAATCCGAGTTATGTACCTTATGAATAGATTTATTAAATGGCACAATAGTCAAATAGACTGGTGGAAAGAAAAATTAGGTGTTAGCTGGTATACGGTATCTTGGATATCATTTATCAAAGGTGCATTGTTAGTATTAGTAATTGTTGCACTAACAGGTTGCACTATAGGTGAAAAAAGGATTAAAGTATTTTCAGTTGAAGAACCAAGAGCAAAATTAAATCATCCTATGCCTGATGCTTTGATGCTAGAAAAAGTAAGATGGATTGTTATTACTAGCGAAAACGCAGAAGAAGTATTTGCTAAACTAAAAAAAGAAGGTATTGACCCAGTTCTTTTTGGTTTAACTGATAAGGATTACGAATTACTATCCAAGAACTTTGCCCAGATTAGAGCCAAGCTACAAGAAACTAATAACCTATTAGAGCAATACAAAAAATATTACGAATCTGAAGAAAAAGTTAAGTAATACAGTTGACTTTTTTAAAATCTGTGTTATTATTATAATATGCAAGATCCATATAAAACTCTTGGCGTACTTAAAGACGCCGATGCAACAGATATAAAGAAAGCCTTCTTTAATCTAGCAAAAGAACATCACCCTGATAAAGGTGGCAATCCAGAAAAGTTCAAACAAATTAATGAAGCATATGACGTTTTAAAAGATCCGCAAAAGAGACAACAATATGATCTAGGTGGATATGGTAATAGTTCATTTGATAGAAGACAAGGTGCATCAGGATTTAGTTTTTCTTTTGGTAATAATGGATTTGATGGGTTTGATGATGTAATACGTGACTTCTTTCACTCTGGTCCTACTAGAAGTATGCATAGACAAACTATGCGTAACAAAGATATAAAAATTACTGTACAATGTACATTGGAAGACATATATTTTCAAACAGAGAAAGAACTAAATGTACAAACACCAAGTGGACAAAATAAAAATGTAAAGTTAACTATTCCAGTTGATGCTGACAATGGAACAATAATCAGATTCAAAGGTTTAGGTGATAACTCATACAGAGAATTAGATCCTGGCAATCTTTTAGTACATATCAAAATACAACCACACTCAACATATACTAGAAACAATTTTGACTTATTCCAAAACTATAAAGTTAGTATTTTAGATATACTAACAGGTTGTAATTTACAGATAGATCACATAAGTAAAACAAAAATTAAATCAGAAATAAAAGAACTATCACAAGCAAATCAAACTATGAGATTCAAAGGAAAAGGAATGCCAAAAAGAGATGGAACATTCGGTGATCTTTATATACAAATCAAACCATTTACACCTTCTACTGTGAATAAGAAGATAATTAAGTTTATAAGGGACAACAATGATGCATAATTTAAAACTGGTAGAAAAGACTGATCTAATACTGAGAACACCAGCACAGCCTGTATTGGAAAATGAGTTAGATTTAATTAAAGAATATTCTCGCGAGATGAAAGAAATTATGCTACAATATAAAGGTATAGGACTTGCGGCACCACAGGTAGGGATAGCAAAAACTTTCTTTATCTGTGGACCGGAAGATAATGTACAAACAACAATCAAGACTTGGAGAAATGCTAGACATTATAAACTAGATCATCACTTTGGCTCTGATGTACGAACAATTATTAATCCTGAGGTAACAAAAATAGATGGAGAAATGATACCAATGATTGAGGGTTGTTTAAGTTTACCGGGAGAACATTTCAAAGTGCTTCGTCCGGACAAATCAACATTAAGTTATTATGATATTAATTGGAAGAAACACACTGAATCATTTGACGGATATATGTCAAGAGTTGTTCAGCACGAGACAGACCATTTAAATGGTATTATGATAGATAAGAAAGGTATTAAAACGGATATAAATGGCGGCTGATAGAATTGAATTGATACTTGATCGTGCAATGGACTTTGCAACTGAAAGAAGTCACGAATATGTGACCTTAGAACATTTACTATTGAGTGTATTGCAAGAACCACCTATTCATAAAATCATTGAACAGTTAAAAGTTAATATAGATAGTATTAGCTCTGACCTGTTAGGTTATATTGATAACGAAATGGGAATACTTGTAAGAGATAAAACACAACCACGTAAAACACAATCATTAGAAAGAGTATTCAATAGAGCGGTAACTCAGGTTATCTTTAGCGGTCGTAAAACATTAATGCCAAGAGATATACTTGTTAGTATTATGAGTGAAAAAGACAGTCACGCAAATTACTTCTTGATGAAACACGGATTAACAAGACAAAGTCTAGTACAGTTTCTAACTAAAGATGCTATCGAACAACATAGAAGAGAATCTTCTATAATGGGAAATGCTGAACAAGGAGAAAGAGCAGGTTCACAGTTCGAAGATTTCTGTCACGATTTAAATGAACAGGCAAAGCAAGGAAACATTGACGATATAATTGGTAGAGAAATAGAGATAGATGATATTGCTCACGTGTTAGCAAGACGTAAAAAGAATAATGTAATGATACTAGGAGAACCTGGTGTTGGTAAAACTGCCATAGCTGAAGGACTTGCAAAAAAGATTGTTAAAAAAGATGTGCCTAAACCTTTACTTGATAAAACAGTTTACAGTTTAGATCTCGGTGCAATGGTGGCTGGTACTAAATTTAGAGGTGACTTTGAAGAAAGAGCTAAAATGGTCTTGGATCATTTGTCTAGTAGAGATAATATTGTTTTGTTTATTGACGAAGTACATATGATTACAGGAGCAGGTACAGCCGGAAGTTCAAATATGGATATGGCCAACTTACTGAAACCTTTACTAGCTAGAGGTAAACTATTATGTATTGGTGCTACCACACCTGAAGAATATAGAGAAAATATTGAAAAAGATAGAGCATTAATGCGTAGGTTCCAAAGATTTGATTTGAATCCACCTAATGTTTCAGACACTAAAAAAATATTAAAAGGACTATCTCCAGTATACGAAAAGTTTCATAAAGTAAAATATGAACCACACGTACTAGAAAATATTGTTGACTTATGTGAAAAACATATGCACGGTAAGTTTTTTCCGGATAAAGCAATTGATGTTATGGATGCTTCAGCAGTTAGAACAAAATTAAAAGATGAACCAACTGTTGGGTTGCAAACTGTATTTGATGTAGTTAGTAGAATGACAAGAATACCAATTGAAATGATTAATGTTACGAACTCAGACAAATATGCAAGTCTAGAAGGTAATGTTAAACGTAAAGTATTTGGACAAGATCAAGCCATTTCAAAACTTGTTGATAGTATCTTAATTGCAAAAGCAGGATTAAGACAGACTAACAAACCAATTGGTAGTTTCTTATTTGTAGGTCCAACAGGTGTTGGTAAAACAGAAACTTGTAGACAGTTAGCAGAAAGTTTAAGTATCAAACTAGTTAAGTATGATATGTCTGAGTATCAAGAAAGACATAGTGTATCTAAACTAATTGGTGCTCCTCCAGGATATGTAGGTTATGCAGAAGGTAACACAGGATCAGGACAATTAATAAATGATGTTGAAAATACTCCTAACTGCGTATTACTATTAGATGAAGTTGAGAAAGCGGCTCCTGAAGTACTACAGGTCTTATTACAAGTGATGGACGATGGTAGGTTGAGTAGTTCTACAGGTAAGACAGTTGACTTTAGTAAAGTAATACTAGTAATGACTTCAAACTTGGGTGCGGCAGATGTTGAAAAGCCACCTTTAGGATTTGGTAAAGAGGATAGGCAAGGAGAAGATGAAGATTACATCAAAGGATTTTTTACTCCTGAATTCAGAAATAGACTTGACGGAACTGTAAAATTTGTTAAACTAGATAAAAAGAATGTTTTAAAAATTGTTGACAAAGTTACGAAAGAAACAAATGTAATGTTAAAAGAAAAAGGTGTAACATTAAAATTAACTGCACCAGCTAAAAATTGGATATTAGAAAAAGGATATGATCCAAATATGGGTGCCAGACCAATGCAAAGAGTTTTTGATCAGGAAATTAAGAAACCTTTGTCCAAAGAACTATTATTTGGTAAATTGGTAAATGGAGGAATAGCATTAGTTGATATTGATAATAACAAAAATATAGTCATTAACTATGAACCAAAAAATTAAAATACAACCAACAAAAAAGACTTACTATCATAATCTAAAATATAAGATTGTAGTAGACGGCGAATTGAAGTACGATGAATACTGGGAAATTTTAAAGAATGGTAACGTATGGGGTGATGAGCCATTTGCATTTAATTCTAAAATTTTAAGAAATAAAGATACAACGCATTTTTATATTAAAACTAAAGATGTATTTGATAACTTGTTAAAGTATTTTAATGGAAAGATTCAACATTGTGAAGAACCAATTAATTCATATCATAGTGAATTACTAGATAAGTTTGATGTTGACATTAAAAAAACCTTGTACTATAGAAAGTATAGATACAAGTCTAAGTTTGGAACTATGTTGAGTGATGGTTCCACAAGCAGAGAAAGTATTATTAAAGCAATACAATCTCTAGTAAGAAGCAATTCCGATATGTTTATGTGTATGGGATTGTATAATTATTCGACTTCAGCATATAGTTGGATAATGCCAACAATTTATGTTAGGAATAAGGAAGGCCTTATGCTACTAAAGTTGGCAACAGGAGAAATAACTCAACATATAAACAAAGTAATAACAATAAAGGAAATAGAAGATGAAAAGAGAATTAGCGAGTAAGTTTGTAAAGAAGAAACTAATATCGTTAGATACAGAAGTTAAAGTAACTCACACAGTACAAGACTTTGGTGGAAACAATATGGATCAAGATGACTTTTATAATATTGTAGAGATCAAGCAAAAAGAATTTGTTGGCAGTAGTTGTGTCGACGGTGAATTATTAACTTTTGGTCCAGAACAGATAAAGATGATCGATGGTATGTCTCCGGAGAGACTTGGCCAAGCATTTAAAATCAAATAGGAGAACTATGAAAACAGTAGGAATAATAGGAAATGGAAAAATTGGTCGTTCTGTTGCCAGTCTATTAAGGGCTGAACAGTTCACAGTTGTTGTTGCTGATTCCATTGACACAGGCGATTGTGTAAAAATAGATGCAACAGATAAAAAACAGTTGACAAACTTTGCTAGGGATAAAGATGCATTAGTTAGTTGTGGTCCTTACTTTGTAAACAAAACGATTGCAGAAGTATGTGCCGAATTGAATATAGCATACTTTGATCCAACAGAAGATACAGAAGTTGCAGAGTTTGTTTCTAAGCAGACAAATACACAAACAATGATGACTCAATGTGGATTGGCTCCAGGGGCAATTAATATTATAGCATCTAATTTAATTAGACAATTTGATACTGCACATAAAGTAAAAATGAGAGTTGGTGCATTACCGAAGTATACAAGTAATGCAATGGGGTACTATTTGACTTGGAGTACAAGTGGATTAATTAATGAGTATGTAAATGATTGTGATATTATAAGTGGTGGTAAGCACGTAAAAGCTCAACCGTTAGATGGATTAGAAAGAATAATGATCGATGGTAATAAGTATGAAGCATTTAACACATCAGGTGGTGCGGCATCAATGTGTGAAACGTTTGCTGACAAGGTTCAGACTTTGAGTTATAAGACTATAAGATATCCAGGACACCATTCTAGTATGAAATTCTTATTAGATGATTTAAATTTAAAACACAATAAAGAAAAGTTTATTGATTTATTTGATCAAGAAGTTCCTTATACTACAGAAGATGTTATTGTTATAATGGCAAGTGTTAACGGAATGTCAAAAGGTAAACTTGTAGAAAAAACATATCATAAAAAAATATATGGAAATAAAGGATTAAGTGCAATTCAGTTGTCGACAGCAAGTGGTATGTGTGCTAATATAATGTTGTGGGCTTTAAATGAATTACCCGCAGGTTATGTAAAACAAGAAGATATTCCATATGATAAATGGATTAACACTAAATTTGGAAAAGTATACGAATAATGAGTTATGTTGACGCTTTCTTAGAACGTGAAAAAGATAGAATAAATGTAGTAGAAAGAATAGAAGGTAAGAGATATTATAAAACATATCCTACTAGATATACATTTTATTATGCAGACCCGGCCGGAAAATATAAGAGTATTTTTGATTTGCCTTTATCAAGATTTAGCACTAAATCAAGGACTGAATTTGATAAGGAAAAGAAATCATTTAGCCATCAGAAACTTTATGAAAGTGACATCAACCCAATCTTTAGATGTCTAGAAGAAAACTATTTAGAAGTTAAGTCTCCTGAATTGCATATATGCTTTTTTGATATTGAAGTAGACTTTAATAAAGACAGAGGATTCGCTCCACCAAATGATCCACATAGTCCTATTACAGCCATTACTATGCATTTAAATTGGCTTCCAGAAGAAAGACAATTGATTACATTATGTTTGGCACCAAAAGGTTTGACACAGGTAGATGCGGATAATATTGCTAGTAAGTTTGATAATACTATTGTTTGTAGAGATGAAAAAGAGTTGTTGGATCTGTTTTTAAAATTTATCGAAGACGCAGATATATTAAGCGGGTGGAACAGTGAGGGATTTGATATTCCTTATACTGTCAATAGAACTATACAAGTCTTAGGTAAAAGTGAAACAGCAAGATTTTGTTTATGGGATAAATTTCCAAGAAAAAGACAATATGTTAAGTTTGGTAACGAACAGGAAACATATGACTTAATTGGCAGAGTGCATTTGGATTATTTAGAATTATATAGAAAATATACGTATCACGAAATGCATAGTTATAGACTTGATGCTATAGGTGAATATGAAATAGGTGAAAAGAAAATAGCATATGAAGGAACACTTGATCAGTTGTATAATGAAGACTTTGAAAAGTTTATTGCTTACAACAGACAAGATACAGCACTATTGGCCAAGTTAGATGACAAGCTAAGATTTATTGATCTTGCAAATGAACTGGCACACGCCAACACAGTTTTATTACCAACGACAATGGGTGCAGTTGCAGTTACAGAACAGGCAATAATTAATGAAGCACACCAACGTGGTATGATTATACCTGATAGAAAAAGACAGGCACCAGGACAAGAAAATACACCAGCAGTTGGGGCCTATGTGGCATTTCCGAAAAAAGGATTACACAGTTGGATTGGAAGTTTTGATATCAACTCACTATATCCATCTGTGATTAGAGCATTGAATATGGGACCAGATGCAGTTATAGGACAGTTGAGATTAGATCAAACTTCAGCATACATTGACAACAAGATTAATAAAGAAAAGAAATCAGCGGCAGATGCCTGGGAAGGTTTGTTTGGTACATTAGAGTACAAAGCAGTGATGGAAAAAGATGTCGCTACAGAGGTTGTTTGTGATTTTGAAAATGGAACAACAGAATCTATGAGTGGGGCAGAATGGCACAAGGTAATTTTTGAAATGGACAATCCTTGGTGCTTGAGTGCTAATGGCACATTGTTTAGAACAGATATAAAAGCAATTATTCCAGGACTGTTAGAACGTTGGTATGATGAAAGAAAAGTAATGCAGGCAAAGATGCGTGAAGAAATTGAATCAGGAAATAAAAAGAATATTGAGTATTGGGATAAAAGACAACTTGTTAAGAAGATTAACTTGAATAGTTTATATGGTGCAATATTGAATCCAGGGTGTAGATTTTTTGATACACGTATTGGACAGAGTGTAACATTATCAGGAAGAACTATTACAAAACATATGGCAAGTCAAACAAACAAAATTATTGCAGGAAAGTATGATCACGTAGGAGACAGTATTATATATGGCGATACTGACTCTGTGTATTTTAGTGCTTATCCTTTAGTCAAAGATGATGTGAAAGAAAAAAGAATTGATTGGACAAAAGAATCTGTAGTTGAGCTATATGATCGTATAGCAGATGAAGTGAATAAGAGTTTCCCACAGTTTATGGAGAAGTCATTCAGTATAACACAAGACCAAGGTGGTATAATAAAGTCTGGTAGAGAGATTGTTGCATCAAGTGGATTATTCATTACAAAGAAACGTTATGCGGCACTGATATATGATCTAGAAGGAAAAAGACAGGACGTAGAAGGTAAGCCAGGAAAGATAAAAGCAATGGGTGTTGATCTTAAAAGATCTGATACTCCAGAATTTGTACAAAGATTTCTTGAGAAGCTACTGACAATGGTATTATTAGGTACACCAGATAAACAATGTTTTGAAATGATAAATGAATTTAAAGAAGAATTTGGATCCAGACCAGGTTGGGAGAAAGGAACTCCAAAGAGGGTTAACAATCTAACCAAATATGTTAACACTATCAAAGTCTACAACAGTAAAACAGAACAGTTGCAGTATGTTGGACAGAACACTGAAGTAATTAAGAAACCAATTATGCCTGGACACGTTAGGGCAAGTATTAATTGGAATGAATTAAGATCGGCATATAAGGACAGATATAGCCTACCCATAATGGATGGACAAAAGGTTATTGTTTGTAAGCTAAAACAAAATCCAATGAATTATACAAGTATTGCTTATCCTATTGATGAATTGAATTTGCCAGATTGGTTTAAAGAGCTACCATTTGATCACAGTTTAATGGAATCTACTATTATTGACCAAAAGATTAAAAACTTAATTGGAGTATTGGGTTGGAAACTACAAGAAGAAACACAGAACAACAATGTATTTGATAACCTATTTGCCACAGGATAGGCAAAAAAAAGTTTGACTTTTATACTAGTTTGTAGTACTATTAATAATAACAAAAAGGAGGCTTACTATGAGGGATATACTCTTAGATATAGTGAAACATACACATTCTTTAGGCTTTATACAAGCTGTAAAGATTGACGGCAATGATGGTAGTGAAACCAACATTGAAGCTATGGATGATGATAGATCCGTAGTCTTAAAAGGAAAACTGCATAATGCAGTACAAGATTTTAGCGGAGTAATAGGTTTAGGTAAACTTGGAGTACTTTCAGGATACTTGAACTTTGATGGTTACGCAGACGCACAATCAAAAATTGGTGTAGTTAAAAGAGAACGTAATGGAGAACAAGTTGCAGAAGAATTGCAATTTGATTCGCCTAAAGGTTACTCAGCGAACTACAGATTTATGGTTTCGCAGTTGATTGAAGAAAAACTTAAGACTGTGAAATTTAAAGGAGTTAATTGGGATTTAACAATCCAACCTACACAACAGAACTTAAAAGATTTAAGTTACTTTGCAGGTGTAATGGGTAGTGTCGAATCTACATTTGTTGCAAAAACTGATGGAGCTGATCTTAAGTTTTATATTGGTGATGGATCAAATGATAGAGTAGAGATTCCTTTTGCTTCTAATGTCAATGCAGAACTTAAAAAAGGTTGGGCTTGGCCATTAGCACAGACATTGAGCATTTTAAAGTTAAGTGATACTTCAAACGCATCGATTAGTTTTAGTGAGCAAGGTGCAATGAAAATTAGTATTGACTCAGGCATTGGTCTTTATGATTATATATTACCAGCAAGGACTAGTGCGTAAATGAATTCCACACATAAACTTCGCGTCATTAATTTTATGGCTTGTCCCTCAACTGAAGTTTGTGGAATAGGGACAGAGAAAGGGAGACTTGACTCTGTCCCAACCTTATTAAGGAAGATAAATGAAAAGACTATATAAGAATAAACCTATACAAGAAGACGTAGGATACTTTGTTGGCAATGAAGTAGAGAAGACTCCCTTTTATGGTAGAAGAACTTTGTTCGTTGTTGGATTAAAGAATCCTAAAAAGATTAATATACAGGCAAAAGAGTTTACTTGTAGACACATCTACTTAGGTGCAAATATGAGTTTTAAAAACACTGAATGGAATGACAGAAGAATTTCAAAGTTGAGAGAATGTATACAATATTTGTTAGACAATCAATATCAAGTTACACTAGATATTAGTAAAACTTTTGATTTGACAACTATCGATATGTTTATTGACAGTGAGTACTTCCATATTATGTATAGTTTACCAATTCCTTATGCTGAAAGATATAAAGGAACAATCACTATAAAAGTAGATGATGTAGGTTTCAATAAAACAAACACAGGTGTATGGTGTAATCCTTTAGACAAATTAATGAATGATATTAATAAGACTGAATGGAATGCTTATACTACTGATGAGGTTATTGAATGATAAGAAAACTTATAGACACACTCAGAAATTGGACAGAAGATTATCTGTTGCTTGGCTGGAGTTTGTTTATGGTATTTCTAATAGTATTGGCAATATTAAACTAGGAGGCTTATGACAGACGATAGATCAGTTGATAAAACATTTGAAAATGAACAAAGTACAGTAACCATTCCTCTTAAGGAATATGACAAGTTAAGAGAAAAACAGAAATATATTACAGATAAAGATATGAT
>CENJ01057488.1_pt1 | contig 20294 bp, 20 predicted proteins | sample 356161 | NCBI WGS metagenome assembly CENJ01 (sample SAMEA2619531, study PRJEB7988) | marine metagenome | biome: marine biome (ENVO:00000447); feature: surface water layer (ENVO:00002042); material: "saline water (ENVO:00002010), including plankton (ENVO:xxxxxxxx)" | depth 5 m
GAAAGACGTGAAAAGCCACGCTTTGATAAAAAGAAAAGCGATAAGCCATTCCGTTCTAAAAACCATTCAGATGATCGCCGTGATGATCGTCGTGACAACAGACGCGACGATAAGCGTGATGAAAGACGTGACGAAAATCGAGGAAACTCTTTCAATAAGCGTAAGCCAAAGAAAGAAGGCTTTGGTGACAAACCTGACTTTAAAGGCAAGAAGCCTGCAAAAGGTAAGTTCTCAAAAGACCAGAAAAAAGGAAAAAAAACTGGTGAGATGAAAGTTCCTAATAAACGCAAAAAGACAGCCCATAAAAAAGCTGCATAAAAAACAAAAAAGGCGCCGTTTGGCGCCTTAACTTTATGTATGTACATTTTAAACTTATTGATTCCAAGGCATCTTCGCCATCAATAACCCTAAACCGCACCAACCCGTTAAGCCTGCATTTGTCAGACCAGCGCCAAAAAACGCAGCGCCAAACGCAAAAGCAGGATTAACAAAATAGGCAAGCAAGCTAAAAGTTAATACCGAAAGCCCAATACACAACTGCACCTGACGGTCTAACGGTAAAACTTTACTTGAGCCATTATTCACATCAAAACCAGCCTTAACCCAGCTTTCTATGCCGCCCTCAAGATTATAAATATCGGCTTCACCAAAATCTGCCAAAATTTTCTCACACGCTTTTTGACCACGTACACCCTTTTGACAATGAATAATCACGCTCTGCTTAATACCAGAAATATCATTTGCACTGATCTCGCCCAAAGGCTTCAAAAGCGCATCATGAATAGATTGTGCTTTATTTTCCGCAGGCTCACGTACATCTATAAAAATAGCTTCACCACTATCAATTAAGCTTTTTGCTTTCTGTGCATCAATCGATCTAACTGACATCCTTAATCCCCATATTTAAAAACTACATTCATAAAATAATCCTTCTCAACAAAAAGAAAAGGGCTTTAGACACTAACACCCATAAATAGAATACTGAAAAGAGAGATAAACCATCCCTAAAACACTATTTTCTTTACATATTATTAATATCTTGTAATTATAATTTCTTCAAAATAGGGGTATTTTAAAACCATGGCGGGACACAACTTCAACTTAAGCATGCATTATCAAGCTGAAGAACGCACCGAAGCGATCGTTGAGACGCTAAAAAACGGTGGGTCCGTTAATATAGATAATATTCCTCATATGGGTTATTTACACCATATGCTCGAACAAGAAGGTATCGAGCTAAAATTCCATGAATTTGCGGATGCAGAAACGAATTATCAAGGCCATTTGATGCTGCACCAATTCATGCCTGAATATAAAGATCATAGCCCCAAATCAAGATCATCAACTTCCGAACCTATAGAAAACAAAATCACTGAAATTGATTTCGGAGGCACAGTTCTCACATCTTCACGCTACGGTCCTGAAATGATCGAAGCACAAGAACAGTTTGATAAACTCACAAAACTAGCAGTAGAGGCCGAACAAATTGAAAAAACGGGTGACGATACGCAGATAAGTGCCGAACTTGCGGAAATTAGGGCCATATTATCCGACCTAAAAGGCGGCGAAGAGGTCAGCTATGCAGAACTATCTCAACACGTTATGAACTTACATGCTCAACAAGGGGCTCGTGTATTCATGCTCAGCGATAGTGGCTTTGACGAGCAAAGCGTGAGATTTATTATCGCAGAACAAGAGGGCCAAATTGAATACGTTCCAGCCTATAAACAATTGACACCAGATCAACAAGATCATTTCATTAATACAACATTTAATGAAAATAAAGATTGGCTAAAAGAGGGCCTCATTACAAAAGACCAAGCACTGGCAGAGCATGATCAAAAACTGCAAAAGCTAAAGGATGAAGGCCAAGAGCACTCAGGCATGTATAAAGTGATCCAAACACAAAGAAAACATGCTGAAAGAGAATATGATAAAGTTAAATCGGCGATAGACACCTTCAAAAGGCTAAACCCACATGCAGCAGAAGAGGCCATAAAAAGAATACAGGAACAACAACAGCAAGAATCTTCTCGTGATTTCTCATCTTTCAATATTAATAAAGATAGCGATATTTACACTGCCGATAGAGCTGTACCTATTCAAACACTCGCAGAACAAGCCGTTTGGGATAATCAAAACAATCAGCTTCTTAGCGGAATATACGGGCAAGCTACAAATGCGGATAATATGATCCTTCGCGGTCAAGAAACTGATCTTGAATTACAGACTTCGCTCAAAATTACCCAAACTTCGTAATATTACTTATTATAAATACTCATTAAGCTCTATCAAATCTTCTACTGAATAGTCTGGCTTTATAGCCAAAGGATAAAGGGATTTACCCTGGCGAGAAACAAAGGCCGCTTGCATACCTGCTGCTTTCATACCTGCAATATCCCAACCATGTGCAGCAACCATCAGCGTTTCCTCGGCCTTAACGCCCACTTCTTTAAGCGCCCATTCATAGCTTCGTAAATCTGGTTTATAAATTTTAAGCTCTTCTACACTTAATCGTTTATCAAAATATTGCGTCAAACCTGCATTTTCAAATTGTACCTCAACACCTTTATTGGATGAATTGGTTAAGCACACTATGATATAGCCCTTATCCTTCAACATCTTTAATCCCTCTTTTACATCAGGGTGCGCCGGTAAAGATAATAAAGGCGTAACAATAGCATTGCGTGCTTGTTCTTCAGTAATTGAAATATCATGGTTATTTGCAACCATCATCAAAGCACTAACACCAATTTCTTCAAAACGATGAAACCGTTCTGTTACCGTATCCACTAAGGAATGATGTAACATTGTAGAAAACCAAAGAGCCAACAAATCATCCCGGCCTCCAAGGACAGCCCCAACCGAAGACCTCATCGGCTCCAAATCTAATAATGTCTCATTCACATCAAAAAATATGGCCTTAGGCTTAGGAAGCTCACTATGCGCATTTGCTGTATTTGAAATTAAACTCTTCATCATCTATGAACTAATCAGTTTATATTCTTCAGCTCACCGCCCAGTGCCGTATAAAGTGCAATAAGTTTGGTAATTGAGTTTGTCTCAGAAATAATCAAATTATCTTCACTAGCAATAAGCTGCCGCTCCGCATCAACAACAGCAAGATAATCCTGCTCACCTGCACCATAAAGCTCTTTAGCCAGCATTTTTGATTTAGTCAAACTCTGTACGCCTCGGGCTAAACGCCTGCGTGTTTCTAATTCCTCGCCATAACGTGTCAAAGCACTCTCCGCATCGAGCAATGCTTCTAAAACCGTCTTTTCATAAGCTGCAAGCGCAGCTTCACTTTCAGCCTCTCTTTGGTCTATACGTGCACGGATAGCGCCGCCTTCAAATACAGACCATTGCACAGCTGATGCCAAAGACCATATGCCTGTACCACCTGTAAATAAATCACCAAATAATGTAGCTTGCGAGCCGAAATCCCCTGTAAGAAAAAACTTAGGAAACAGCTCTGCTGTCTCAACACCAATATCCGCAACTGATGCAGCTAGGTCCCTTTCAGCTTTACGCACATCAGGTCGTCTACGCAATATATCTGAACGTAATCCAACCGGCACAATATCCGGCGGTGCTGGCAAGGGCTTTATAGCTTCCATTTCATCTAAAAGACTTTCTGGCGGCTGCCCCAAAACAACAGAAAGACTATAGACCGCGACCTTTAATTGTGCCCTTAAATCAGGTATTAACGCATATGTAAGCTCGTATTCACTTTGCGCTCTAGCCAAATCAAACTCACTTGTCTCCCCTGCTTTCAAACGATCTTTAATAACCTCATAGGCCTCTTTTAAAAGCTGTGAATTACGCTGTGTATTGGCAATTCGTTTTTGCAGTCCCCTCGCCTCATAATATGTACGTGCAACATCCGATAAAACAGAAAGCATCACATCCTGATATTCTGCCTCCGATGCTCCAATACGTGCGTCAGAAGCCTCAACAGCGCGGCGATTTCCTCCAAAAATATCGACCTCCCATGAAGCATCAAAACTTGCATCATAAGAATTGCTAACTCTAGCAGAACTCGTGGACTTACCACGACGTGCATTCGAATCCCCGCCAATTTCCGGCAAGAGAGCACCAACACTTTCCTTCTTAGCAGCGCGCGCCGCCCTTATATTAGCCAAAGCAATCGTGAGATCTTTATTATTCTCTACCGCACTCTCGATAAATTCATTAAGCAGTGGGTCATTAAAGCTTTCCCACCACTTCGTATTTATTTCTGTTGGCGTAAAAACCTGTTCATCTTGTGAAAACCACTGACTGGCAAAATTTAGCGAAGGCGCTTGATAATCAGGACCAACAGCACAACCAGATAAGCCAATGATTGTACTCGCTAATAACATCTTTCTTATCATATCGCCTTATCCTTATTTTCATCTTCTAATTTACGGCGCACATCTCCAGGAGATCCCGTATTACGAGCCAGTAGGTCATACGCGACAGGAACAATAAATAATGTAAATAATGTCGCAGCAGCAACGCCATAGAGCATCACAACACCAATAGCCACCCGTGTTTCTGCACCGGCTCCGGTAGAGAGTATCAAAGGTATTGATCCAGCGATAGTTGTTATACCTGTCATCACGATAGGGCGAAGCCTGAGCTGCGCAGCTTGACGTATGGCTTTTGAGAATTCAGTGCCCTCATCACGCAGCTGGTTCACAAACTCAACTATCAAAATTCCGTTTTTAGCCGCTAAACCAATCAGCATGATTAAGCCAATTTGCGTATAAACATTCAGTGAATTCCCCGTAAGATATAACCCCGTTAAAGCACCTGCGATCGCAAGCGGCACAGTCAGAATAATCACAAGCGGGTGAATATAACTCTCAAACTGCGCTGCCAAAACCAAGAAAACAATAAAAAAGCCAAGGCCAAATATAAAGGCAAGCGATGATCCACTCGTCTGATAATCAAGTGACTGCCCTTTATAATCAATTACGGCTGTATCAGGTAAATGCTCACGAACTAAAGAGCGCAAATGATCCAGCGCCTCACCTAAGGAATACCCATCAACTAAACCCGCCTCAATTGTCACCGCACGCATACGATTATAACGATTTAAAGATCCTGAATCTGCGTACTCTTCAATCTTCACAACATTTGAAAGCGGTATTAAACGTCCATTCTCAGCACGTACATAAATATTCTGCAGGTCGGTTGGCGTACGCTGTGTATCTCGCTCACCTTCCAAAATAACATCATATTCTTCACCATCATCAATATAAGTCGTAACATTTCGCGACCCCAACATCGTCTCTAGCGTTGAACCAATAACCTGACCACTCACACCAAGATCGCCAGCACGCTCTTTATTCACCTCAATTTTCAACTGCGGCTTTGTTTCTTTGTAATCACTATCTATATCCGTGAGACCAGGATTATCCTCATTCACTTTCGCAATGATAATATCGCGCCACTGCGCAAGCTCCTCATATGTTCCACCGCCTAAAACAAACTGAACAGGCTTCGATGTTCCGCCGCCAAAACTCTGACGCATAACGGGGAAAGCACGAACCCCAGGCAGATCTGCAACTTTCTGCGAGACCTCTTTCATAATGTCCCATGCTGAACGTCTATTGCTCCAATCATTTAAAACATTAATCACAATACCATCATTAAAACTGGCGATTGTTCCAAAAGAGCGCGGCGCACGCACCAACAGACGGTTAATCTCGCCGCTTTCTGTATATGGCATTAATCGTTTTTCAATTTCGTTCATATATTCACTAGTGAACTCATAGGATGCGCCTTCCGGTGCGTTAACCATAAGGTAAAAAGCACCACGATCTTCTTTTGGCGCATATTCAGCAGGAAGCATGTTAAACAGGAAATAGGACGAGCCCATAATAGCTGCAAAAAACAAAATCACAATAAAACGAAACTTCAGCGCTTTTTCTAAAACAAACCCATAACCAGCAGAAAATTTATCAAATGCATTATCAATCAGAATATTAAATTTATTCTTCTTTGTTTGTTTAAGAAGCTTAGAAGCAATCATAGGACAAAGTGTGACGGCCACAAGCGTCGAAAAACAAACAGCCGCAGCCATCGTAATCGCAAACTCGGTAAATAATCGCCCTAAATCTCCATCAAGAAATGTGATAGGTACAAAAACCGCAACTAAAACAACGGTTGTCGCAATAACGGCAAAGCTCACTTGGCGCGCACCAAAATAAGCAGCAGATAGCGGCTTTTCCCCTTCTTCAATTCGTCTTGAAATATTCTCAAGCACCACAATCGCATCATCAACCACTAAACCAATAGCAAGAACAAGCGCCAATAATGTCAAAAGATTAATCGAAAATCCAAAAGCACTAATCACAATAAAGGTCGAAACAAGTGAGACGGGGACAGTCACCGCAGGAACAAGCATAGCCCGCCAGCTTCCTAAGAACACATAAATCACAGCCACAACTAAAAAGATGGCAATAAATAGCGTTTTATAAACCTCTGAAATAGCCCCACTAATAAAAACAGAAGAGTCATAAGACCCCAAGATTTTCATGCCCGGCGGCAAGTTAGGTTTCAATTGCTCTGCAAGTTTCTTAGCTGCTTTTGCAACTTCAACAGTATTGCCTTGTGATTGTTTGATTACACCAATACCAACCATTGGAACGCCATTTCCACGGAAAAAAGTGCGGCTTTCAATCGCACTTTTTTCAATACGTGCAATATCACCTAAACGCACCAAATATTCATCTGTCTTGGCGATAACAAGCTTTTCAAAATCTTCAGGCGTTTTATAAGCTCTCTCAATACGCGCGGTAAACTGAACTTCTTGCGATTCAATACTTCCCGCTGGCAACTCCACATTCTCAGAACGTAAAGCACTTTCTACATCTTCTGCAGTAATTCCACGCGCCGCCATTTTATTGCGGTTAAGCCAAACACGCATTGAATATTCTAACCCACCCCCAATACGTACACGTGCAACACCTGGTAAAACTGAAAACCTGTCTTGTAAATATCGCTTCGCATAGTCAGTAAGCTCTAAAACATTCATGCGGTCACTCACAAGATTAAGCCATAAAATCACATCATCACTTGAATCCGCTTTTTCAATTTCCGGCGCATCTGCCTCTTCTGGCAAGTTATCCGATATACCAGACACACTATCACGTACATCATTTGCCGCGGCTTCAATATCACGATCAACATCAAACTCAATATTAATGCGAGAACGCCCATCCGATGACGTAGACTGAATAAATTTAATCCCCTCAACGCCCGATATGCGGTCTTCAATAACTTCAGTGATGCGGGTTTCAACAACATTTGCTGCTGCACCTGCATAACTTGTATCAACCGATACAATTGGCGGATCAATATCTGGATATTCTCTTAAAGAAAGCTCGGTAAATGAAACAACACCAAACGCAATCAAAAGCAGTGAAAGAACAGAGGCAAATACAGGGCGCGTAACCGACAGATCAGATAAAATCATAACTATTCACCCGCATTACTAGAAGTTTGAGCATTTTGCTCCAAAAGCTTTTTAAGCGGTGCATCTACATTTTCTTCTGCTCTTATCATCACCGCACTGCCATTTCTGATTTTGCTAACACCATGGCTAACGATACGCTCACCCTCATTAAGGCCAGAGAGAACTTCAACCACGCCGGGCTGGCGGGAACCAAGCTGAATTTCTTTTTGCTGCGCGATAAGCGCTCCATCTTTTTCGTTTACTGAAAACACGAAATTTTTATCACTACGCTTAACCAGCGCTTCCTCAGGGATGAGTAAAGACTGTCTTTGGTTTTTTGATAACGTAATGCTCATCAATAATCCGGGCTTCAAAACCCCATCATCATTAGGCAATATGGCACGAACTCTTACCGTACGTGTTACCGGATCAATCTGCGTATTAATTGTTTTAATAACGCCCTTAAACTCACGGTCACCAAAAGCTTCAACATAGCCAACTATCGGCAAATTAGGTTTTAAGGCCGTTAAAAATACAGATGGCACACTAAAATCCACCTTAATTTGGCTGAGATCATCAATTGTTGTAATCATATCGCCGGGCTGAACCAAAGTACCGACACTAATTTCTCGAAGTCCAAGAACACCATCAAAGGGCGCTCTCACTTCATAATTCTTTAAGCGGGCCTTAATGGCTTCTGTATCCGCTTGAGACTGTTTAAGTTCAGCCAGCCGCGTCTGCAAAGTCGCCTTTGGCAAAGCACTATTACCGCTTAAACCTTTTGCCCGGTTATAAGCATTTCTACGCTCAGCTGTTAAGGCCATCGCCGCACGCAGCTCCGCTTCTTCTTGGGTTTTATCAAGGGTGACCAGCAAATCACCTTTCTTTACGATTTGCCCATCTTCAAAATGAACTGCGGTCACTTTTTCAGATTCATCTGCTGTAACCACAACACTTTCATTTGATTTAGTCGTCGCCAAGGCCTCAATATAATCCGCAAATTCACTTTTAATAACGGTTGTCGTAATCACAGGCGTTGGCTTTTTTGCGCCACCTCCTTTTTGTGCATAGGCCATTGGAACAAAACCAGCTGTTCCAAGAACACCTATACAAACAAGTTTCAAAAGCTTCATAATATTATCGTTCCCCTTTGGATATTTTCTGAACCGCACTGAATAAATCACTGATCTCAGCACGCTCCCTATAATCTGCATTCAAATATGCGTATGTGATGATGCCATTTTGATCTATAACATAAGACGCAGAAAGCGGCAGCGTACTTCCATCGTCATTATTAATCCCCTGTAAATCAAAAATATCATTATAATAGGCTGCAATTTTTGGAGGTAATTTATAAACAATCCCATAATCAGCAGCAACCTGACCACCTTGGTCACTCAAAACCTTAAGCTTCAATTCTTCCTTATCTTCTACACTCCATGATTTATCAGGACGTGCAGGGCTTACAGCAACAATTTTCGCACCCAACTTAGTAAATTCATCAGCCTGTTGATGAAGTTCATGCAAATAAATATTACAATATGGGCACCATTCTCCACGATACCAAATTAGAACCACCGGCCCGTCATTCAAGGCATCATACAAATTAAATTGATCACCCAACGCATTTGGTAACGTAAAGTCAGGCGCTTCATCACCTACATTCTTGGCACGCTCAAGCACACCAGAATCACGTACCATCCTAATGCCTTCTTCATAATCATCTTTTTTCTCTTGAGAGGCACGCTTAGAAAACGCTTCTTTTTGCGCTTTAAGCTTGTCATTCACTAACGTTTCAGCATGCGCCGAAAAAATCATTCCACCTCCAAATAGCATTATTAAAACACTCGATATCACTGTAATACGTTTCATGCTGAAAAATCCTTTGCTTGTATTTTTTTTATTTTCAAAATATATTTGTACAGCACTGAACAAAAATAGTCCATCGCACTTCCCAAAAATTTTGGAAAGAACATGGCGCTTAGATAAAAACGATGTATATAAAGCCCAGAATCTCAGGCTTTCTTTTAAAAATTCGTTATGTATGATACTGAGAATTCGAACACATAAAAAGGATGCTACATGCTCTCTGAAAACTTTGGCCGCAGCCCGCAATTTTCACATAAAGGAAAACCGCCCAGCTTGTTCAAACCCTTCATGGCGGCCAGTTTAATCACGATTTCTCTACTTCCGTCACCTCAAGAGCCTCTATCCGAAACACACACAGCCTATAGAGATTTCATAGATCACCAGATCAAAAACGTTTTATGCCCTGAAATAACGCCCGTATCACATCAATCATCAAAGCTTAAAAAAGCAGCAGAGCCAATCTGTAATTTAGAGAATCAATAAAACTAATTATAAATTATGTATGATGCCATCCATGAATAAACTAGAAAAAAATAGCAAAGGCCGCCCCTGCACATTTTCTCGTGAAGAGTTAATAAACACTGTTACAGAAATGTTCTGGGAAGAGGGCTATAAATCCCTATCCCTGAATAAGGTTGCACAAAAAATGGGGTTAAGCCGTACAAGCCTTTATAACAGTTTCAAAACAAAAGAAGATTTATTCTTAGAATGCTTTAATCATTATATCTTAAATTCACCTACGCAAAAATTAAGACAGCACCAACCCGGCCAAGCTGTGGGCGAACTACTCTATACTGTGCTGTATGAAATCTGCGAAAAACGAGCACAAGACCCTAAAAACCGTGGCTGTTTAGTTGCAAATATCTATCAAGAACTCCTAAATGACGAAACACCTCTTGGGCAAAAACTCATGGAAAAAAATGACGCACGTAAAGAGAATATGATCCAAATCATAGAATGTGCGGTTCAACAAAAAGAACTACCCCAAGAGACAAATACAAAAATCACAGCCTTTATAATTCTAAGCTTTATGACGGGCCTCAATGCCCACGCAAAATCCGGCGCAACAGAAAAAGAAATGAAAGAAATGTGCCGCATATTTTTAAAGAACACAGGCCTTAAGCACTAGGCCATCTTAAAAAAATAAGGCAGCACATAAGCCTTATTAGATATGATTTTTATAAAATAGAATAATGGCGGAGAAGACAGGATTCGAACCTGCGAGGGGTTGCCCCCAACTCGCTTTCCAGGCGAGCGCCTTAAGCCACTCGGCCACTTCTCCGCAATATATGAAGTGTCGGCTTAGATTGCGCGAACTTTAGCGCCCCTAAGGAGAAAGTTCAAGAGCCTTAATAAGTGCTACATTAAAGAGATGCCCTTTTCCAAAAACAAAAACACTGTTAAACTATCTGTAAAGCAAACGCTTCATAAAACTATTCAAAAGGCATAGATCATGCGCGTATCAATTATTATCCTTCTTCTTATACCTGCGGCAATCGCATTCGGGCATGATTTTTGGTTATTTTATGAGCAGCACCTAAATCCAGGCATCTTCTCCATAGATCTATTTATGAAGGAATTTAAACTTACTGCGCTTGGCTACCTTTGGACGACCTATGACGTCGAAAGCTATAAACTCACCGTACAAAGCATGTCGAAAGAAGAATGGGCTAAGATTGATTATATCCTAACCTTTAAAACACTGCACGTAGCCTTAGGCTTTGCCGCTATCATAACGGCACTTTTTGTCCTGCTCGGTATTATTGGCAAAGGCCCGTTCAAAAAACCAGATGACGGTACAATAAAGAAATCAAAAATCAGACGTCGCTAAGGGCTCTCACCTCAGCATCAATAAGCTCTAAATCCTTAGGGCGGGACAGACTATGATCTCCCCCCTCAACCAATGTAATACTGACATCACCTTCATATTGCGCTTTTATACGCTCCGCATGTTCCGGCAATACAACAATATCATCCAAACCTTGTAAAATTCGCATAGGACAGGGCGCAATACGCTTCTCATCCAATAAGTAATGCTGCTTCGATTCATCATAAAACATCATAGAATAATGATAGGGTTCATCACTATATTCATTAGGAACTTTCACAAATCCATCCCGTGCAAGAGCCTCCTTTTGTTCAGCGCTTAAACGCTGAAACATATCTTCAGTAAAGTCAGGAGCAGGGGCAATGCCAATAAAACCCTTAACCTTTTCGGGATAGCTATGCATAAGCATAAGCGCCATCCAGCCCCCCATTGATGAACCGACAAGAATAGCTCGATCCGGGTTAATATGCTCAAAAACTGCTAACATATCATCACGCCAAGAACCTATAGTTCCCTCTTCGAATTTGCCGCCGCTTTCACCATGGCCGCCATAATCAAAACGTAAATAAGCTTGACCACGTGCCTTACATTGCGCCTCGAGATATGTTGCCTTCTTACCCGCCATGTCAGAACGGTACCCACCGCAAAAAACGACAAGCGGCTCTACGCCATCACTATAAACATAAGCTATGTCTGGATGACCTTCACGCTGTATATAAGAAACACTCATTATCTTCCCTTCCAAGCTTAAGCAGTGTATATAATCACAATGGCACAGACTAACACACAACCCGTCATCATGCAGATAATTCCTGAGCTAGGCCCAGGCGGAGCAGAGCAAGGCTGCATAGATATCGCAGCAGAACTTGTAAAAAGCGGCGCACAAAGCATTGTCGTCTCTAATGGCGGCGCCCGCGTACCAGAACTTGCCCGCATTGGTGCAGTTCATATAAATCTACCAGTACATAGTAAAAATCCACTGACGATGATGCGTAACATCGGCAAGCTTCGCCGCCTAATAAAACGTTATAACGTTAACATTGTGCATACCAGAAGCCGCGCCCCAGCATGGAGCGCTTACTTCGCATGTAAAAATACGAATGCACATTTTATGACGACATGCCATGCGCCATACAATATCAACGGCGAACCAAAACGCCTTTATAACAGTGTCGTCACAAAAGGTGAGCGCGTTATTGCAATCTCACACTATGTCGCTGATTATTTGAAAAAAGAATATGAGATTGAGGAGAGTAAAATCCGCATCATACCACGCGGTATCCCCATGGAGCGTTTTCATCCAACATCTGTAACAGCACAAAGAATGGTCACACTTGCCAATGAATGGCGTATTCCTGACGGGGCAAACCTTCTCATACTTCCCGGGCGCCTCACACGTTGGAAAGGGCACCATGTTCTCATCAACGCAATGGCCCACGTTAAAAACAAAGACTTATTTTGTGTGATAATCGGATCTGACCAAGGCCGAACAGAATATAGAAAAGAGCTAGAAGACCTCATCAATTCAAAAGGTCTTAGCCAGCAAGTACGGATCGTTAATCACTGTAATGATATGCCAGCCGCTTACATGATGGCCTCTATCGTTGTCTGCCCTTCAACCGACCCAGAGGGCTTTGGTAGAGTGCCAGTAGAAGCGCAAGCCATGGGCAGACCGATCATCGCTAGCAACCATGGCGGTGCTACAGAAACCGTAATCCACGGGCAGACCGGCTGGCTTGTAAAGCCAGGAAGTAGCGAAGAATTGGCACAAGCCATCCATGAAGCGATGAGCTTAAACGCAACCCAGCGCGCTATGCTTGGAACGCGTGCAATGGCACATATTGCCGAGAATTTCACAAAAGACCAAATGGCCGATAAAACTCTCGACCTATACGCTGAAATCCTTCGTGGAGAAATATTGCCAGAGCAAAAAACACAGGCCTTTCATAGCTATGACCAAGCCTAAAGAAAAAATTCTTATTATTAAATTAGGGGCACTTGGCGATTTTATTCAAAGCCTTGGCCCTATTGCTGCTATTAAAAGACATCACCCAAATGCACACATTACCCTTCTCACAACAAAGCCGTTTGAAAAATTCGCTAAAGAATGCGGTTTACTTGATAATATTTGGCTCGATAACAAGCCGAAACTATGGGATGTCCCTGGCTGGCTGCGCCTGAGGTCAAAACTCATCGGCGCTAAATTTAGCCGGGTTTATGATCTTCAGAATAATGACCGCACCGCTTTTTACTTCAAAATCCTGCACCCAAAGCCCGAATGGGTCGGTGCAGTTAAAGGAGCATCACATAGTAACACTTCACCTGAACGCACTAAAGGCCATGCCTTTGATGGGCACGTTCAGACTCTCAAACTCGCTGGTATCAATGACATTGAAGTAGATAAACTTGAATGGATGAAAGATGATATTTCTGCATTTGATTTAAAGAATAGCTACGCCCTCTTGATACCGGGGTGCGCACCGAGCAGACCAGAAAAACGGTGGCCAGCTGATCATTACGCCGCTCTTGCCAAGTCATTACTAGAAATAGGAATCCAACCCGTTATTATTGGCACGAACGATGAAAAACAAGCCGCTGAGCTAATTATGGAGGCGGCGCCAGATACGCTTAACCTCATCAATAAAACAAATCTGAATCAGATTACAACCTTGGCGCGAAATGCAAAAATAGCAATTGGTAATGACACAGGCCCAATGCACATCATTGGTGCAACAGGATGTCCATCAGTCGTGTTATTTTCTAACGCGAGCAATCCTATCAAGCACGCACCTAAGGGTACACAAGTACACATCATGCAAAATGATGACCTTGAGTATTTATATCCTCATGAAGTTTTTAGAAAATGCCAATTAATATTATCAGAAGAAAATTAAAGCGCAGCCTGAATTCCAGAACTACTCTCTTCACAATATATATCATTTAAACAATCTAAGATCTTTACAATAGAAGGATCTTTAATCGAATAATAAATTGTCTGCGCATCGCGTCGTGTCTTTACAACACCATCACGGCGCAAACGTGCTAAATGCTGTGATAACGCAGATTGACTTAGATCGACAAAACGCTCCAAATCCCCCACACAGTATTCCTCATCACGAAGAGCCGCTAAAATCAGCAGACGCTTCTCGTTCGAAATTGCTTTCAGCAACACCGCCGCTCTATTTACATTTCCTATTGCCGTATTTATATCCATCAAATAAGCCAATCTATAAAATACGTAATATACGTATCTATTATTTTAGCATAACTTAACATATTATGCACTTTAAACGCATCGTTATATCAAAATGAGCATACTATACTACATTCTTGATAACAAGAACAATCATTGCGTGCAATCTATAAAATTCCAAAACTTTTTATATCGGGTGAAATTATATGTTTTTTTGAACTTAAAGATTGAACTGCATTTCAATGCGCTTTAACCTAAACATACTTTAATTTTAAGATCAAAAATTCAAATCAGATAAATATATGAGTATGTTAAAAAGACGCGGCCTAATGTATGTTCTCTCCTCACCATCTGGTGCCGGCAAAACAACGATCACGCGCGCCCTTCTTAAAAACAACCAAGACCTAACAGCGTCTATATCTGCAACAACGCGCCAAAGACGCGCTGGCGAAGTTCATGGTCAAGATTACTTCTTTGTCGATACGAATAAGTTCCGCGAAATGGTGGACAATCGCGAGATGCTTGAGCATGCAAAAGTATTCGATAACTATTACGGCACACCAAAAGGTCCAGTAGAAGAAGCACTCAGCAATGGAAAAGACGTAATATTCGATATTGATTGGCAAGGTACACAGCAACTCTTCGAACTTGCCGCTGAAGACCTTGTGCGTGTTTTTATCCTTCCGCCCTCACGTATGGCATTGGAAAAACGCTTACGCGACCGCTCAAAAGATACACTAGAAACTGAAGAACAAATTAGAGGCCGCATGTCAAAAGCAGCCGATGAAATGTCACACTATACTGAATATGATTACGTCATCATTAACGAAGATATAGATAAAGCCATTACACAAGCGCAGCTCATTCTTGATTCAGAACGATTAAAGAGAAGAAGACTAGCGGGTCTATCAGAATTTGTTAGAGGTTTGAAAGACGGTTTATAAAAACCTAACCCTGACCAAGTCCTGTTTTCAAAAGATTTTCACGGTAGTTATTCCAATCATCCTCACTATAAACCGCGATATGGTCATTATGCCCAACGAAAACAGCCGATCTTGAATCTTGATGAATACCGGTATGTGCACGGTAATCCTCGCTCAAAACAAAACGACCATCATTTTTCAGTGAAAGAGGCTGAATAAACGGCGCTAAACTACGCATATCTTTATCCTGAATTAAGTCGGACAGTACATCCTGATCGGCGATGATAATACGCTTTGGATCGATATCAAGCGCACAGACCTGCTCTTTATGTTGTGCATTTTCAGCAAATATACTCTTTAGCTTTGCCGGTAACGCAAGACGATTCTTAGAATCTAAACTCATGGCATGTACGCCAGTATATGCAGATTTTAAACTATCCATTTTCACACCTTCTATTTACAGGCGCGAAATTAACAACATATAAGCCAAATTGTCAAATTTCACCGCGATGCGCTAACTTTATAAAATCATTTAAACTTAGATTTTCTGCACGCAACGTCGGATCAAGACCAAGCTCCTCAAGCGGATAGTCTTTTAAAGACGTTCTAATCATCTTTCTCCTTTGCCCAAACGCAAGCGCAGTCACACGCTCCATAGCTTTAAAATCAATAGCTTCGTCACGGCGTTGTCTCGGCGTAAAATGAACAATAGAGGATTTAACCTTAGGCGGCGGTGTAAAGGCATTTGGCGGTAAATCAAAAGCTTTTTTAACATGACAAATCCACTGCGCTAAAACGGCTAAACGCCCATAAGCTTTGTCACCTGGCCGCGCTGCTATACGCTCTGCGACTTCTTTTTGAAACATCAAAGTCATTGATTGATAGGAAGACCCATCAGTATAAATTTGCTCAAGCCAACCAACCAATAGCGGGGTAGCAATATTATAAGGTAAATTCGCAGCGATCGCCCTTGGCTCTTGCGCAATGTCTTTCAAATTCAATGACAACGCATCTGCTTCAATAATTTCAAGCTGCTCACCCGCCGCTTCTTGAAGACTTTCCAGCGCCGTAACCGCGCGGGGATCAAATTCAATCGCTATAACTTTTTTAGCACCCGCCCTTAAAAGTGAACGTGTCAGACCGCCCGGTCCAGGTCCAATTTCAATAACATTAACGCCATTCAGGTCTCCCGCATGGCGCGCAATCTTATCTGTAATATTCTGATCTAATAGAAAATTCTGTCCAAACTTCTTATCCGCACGCAGCCCATGTGCATTGATAACTTCACGAAGCGGCGGTAACTGATCAACTGGATGGCTGGACAAGACGATTCTCAATATAAGCGGCTGATTTTAAATCCATCAAATGACGACGCTGCATACGCTCTAAACGCTCCATACCAATAGCTTGACGAACGCGCTCACGGTCTGGAATATTCTCGGCTTGAATTTGTCTAATCTCACGCATCAATATTATGTGATAGCCCGAAACCGTTTGTATCGGATCACTCAGCTGACCACGTCTAAGAGACGGCAGCGTCTCATCAACTTCGTCAGGCAACTGACCTTCTTGAACCCATCCCAGATCACCGCCAGTCGAAGCACCTGCTGCTTTTGAAAATTGCTGCGCAACCTTAAAAAACGGAACCTTACCAGCTCTAATATCATTCGAAAGTCTACGCGCTAACTGGCGTACCTTTGCATGATCCTTTGTATCCTCTACAGGTAAGAAAATTTCAGATAATAGATATTCTGACTTACCAATAGATGCATTCAAACGCTCCATACGGGCATCAACATCATTATCAGAAATTTGAATACGCGGGCGAAGCTTAGCCTGAACAACCTTTGTCCATGCAACCTGCGCCTTAATCTGCTCTGTTAATGTCGATATATTTACACCTGATTTACGAACAACCTGCTTAAACTGCTCCGGCTTCATATTATTTTGCTGCGCAACGGTCGCAAAGCCATTGGCGATATCTTGCTCACTGACCTTTACGCCAAGCTTTTCCGCTTCTTGCATACGAATTTCTTCATCAACAAGTGTGCGCACGATCTGCGGTAAAATTTGATTACGAGTCTGCGCATTATTAGGAAGCCCCGATGAAATCATAATCATACGCAAACGATCTTCAACATCGCTGCGCGTAATTACGCCATCATTAACAACCAGCGCAATCTTTTCAGATTTACCCGCTAAACTTGGCGCTGAAAAGCCAGCCACCAATGCTAAGCAAACAAAAGAAAAGAAGAAAAATTTACGCATATTTATACCTTTTTTATTTCACCAAAACGCCCGCCCGTGCGGTAAGTTTCTAAGTAAGTCGGCAGAATAAGAGCTAAACTCGTTGGTACGATACCCAGCTCTTGTAAACCTTGATGTTCCCCTGAGAGAACATTATCTGTTTTCAAACTCTCTACTTGATCTGGTGTAATCAGTGGCTTTGGCAAGAGTGAAAGCAAAGCTGCCTCAATTTTCATCAACCAAAATGGTAAGCTAATCATCGCACGTTTACGCCCCGTATATTTGAATATACGCTCATAAACATCCTTAAAGCTCAAAACTTCATTGCCACCAAGCTCGTATATCTGACCAGCAGCCTCATCTTTTTCCAAAGACACCATAACGGCATCTGCAACGTCACCAACAAAAACTGGCTGAAACTTTGTCTCACCACCGCCAATCAAGGGAAGTACTGGTATATAACGTGACAACTCAGCAAACTGATTAAAGAAATTATCATCTTCACCGAAAATAATGCTTGGACGCAAAATCGTTGCCTGCGGAAAATTCGCCTTCACACCGATCTCACCGGCATGCTTACTTTCAGAGTATTTTGAGCTCCCCTTATTCACGCCCAAAGCAGATATATGAACAAAACGGCTTACGCCTTCTTGCTGACAAACCGAAGCGATCACCTCTGGAAGATCACTATGAAGACGCTTAAAGCTATTCTTACCGCGCTGATATAAAACGCCGATGCAGTTCACAACAAAATCACTGCCCTTAATCGCGCTCGCAACGCTTTCTTCATCTGTATAATCACAATAAAATGGAACAACCTGACCAACATCACCGCATGGCTTAAGGAAAAAAGCCCTTTCAGGAACGCGCGTTGCGACTTTCACGCGTACACCGTGCGATGCTAGTTCTCTAACTATCTGACGGCCTACAAATCCTGTGCCGCCAAAAACTGTCGCTATTTTATTCTTCATAATCAAATCCTATACATAAAGAAAAGAGAATCATCATTCTGATATTCTAAATAATTCCACACTGCTTTAACAGTGCCCATAACATAAATCAAAGTCTCAAAGGATAAAAGCGTAATTCTTTATACTGCAATAGTAATATTCTTACGTGCAGATTTCTGATCAAAATCATAACTGCGTTCGGTGATCATGCCTTCTAAACCAAGTTTATGATGCTCTGCATAAATCGCTTCTACAACTAGCGGCGCAACACTAATGGTTTTAAACTTAAAAAGCTGGTCAAGCAGCGGCTGATCCTTTTCATTCATTGCATTTAAAATATGCATCTTCAATCGCTCACCAGCACTCGGGATTGTATCGGTAATAATTATATCATCAATATCTTCGCAGGCCCCTAGCTCTAAGATTGCATCACGCTCCTGTGTTTTAACCAAAACACCGTGCGTAACAGCAACAATCACGCGCTCCGCGCCATTATCTTTAAGCTTTTTAGCCGCCTGCTTAAGCGTCCCCCCGCTACTGATAATATCATCGGTTATAACGGCTATTTTACCGCTTAAATACTCGGGATGGTCTTCGCCATTTTGCGCTGGCTTACCGCCAACTTTAAAACCAGAAAGTACAGTTGATTTCTGTCCCATACGCGTCTTTTTGATAAAAGCCATATGCGGATCTTCAAAAGGATCAGACCCCTCATATGCCATACCAAGAATTTTATCACGCAGCGCCTTCGCACGCTCTACCCCCTGATCAAAGCCTGTAATATTACCCTCTATATCTGTATAGAACTTCTCCATACCATCAGGTGCACACACAACGACATCCTGCGAGCGCCCAGCAATTAGAGAACGAATTTCTTTAGCAAATAAAGTAGCCGGTGAAATAAACTGTGCATTTGGTTCATAGTTCCCCTCAGGCATGGCCACATTGAAATTATGCATTAAAAAATTTTGACTGCGACCATCATAAGGCCCCACAGTAGCAGGAAGAACGCCGTCATACTGACCAGTTTCACCAACGGGCATGTAACCAAATCGTCCATTAAAAATATCAATACCATCCTGCGAATGCTCGGTAAAACTCACATAACGGCTTACACCATTAGAACGGTATTGATGTGCATTAAAATCACAGCCATCCGCATTATATTCATCAAGGCGGGCTGTAATCTCACCCTCATCATTCACTAATGGCTTTTTAGATTTACGATCATTACGCATATAAGGAGTATAGCTATTAACCATCGTGAGTGTATCAACACCTGCCCCGCCTAAATCACGTGGCTTAGTCAAAGTAAAAGACATCATGCAATTTGACTGGTTACGCGCACTAATATTATCACCACTCGCCGATGACACATAAGTGACATGCTGCCCCTCAAGCGCATCCCATATTTGCTGCCGTCTAAGGTTCTCAGTCTCAATCTCTTCTGCGCTCATTTCACCGATGCGGTCCACCATCCTGAAAAGTGCAGAATAAGCCTCACGATCTCCAAACATAGAGTTCTGCGAAGTAAAACGCTGCTTCATCAGCTCAAGCTGATCAAGTGGCATCACATCAAAGTCACTATAAAACTCATGAGTTTGACCAAACTCATTTATCAATTCATCGCGGATTTGATCAGATACACGGCCAATAACCACATAATGTTTTTTCGCAGCCATAAAAGCGCCCCACATTTCTTATGTCTAAATATAAACGGGGCGAACTTATCGCAAGCCTTAGATTATCGCAACAAAAAACGAAAATCGGCAAAGGCCCGTTAATCGGCCTTTTCAACGAAATTATCCATCACGCGTTTTTTACCCGCCTTATCAAA
>CENJ01017416.1_pt1 | contig 20263 bp, 19 predicted proteins | sample 356161 | NCBI WGS metagenome assembly CENJ01 (sample SAMEA2619531, study PRJEB7988) | marine metagenome | biome: marine biome (ENVO:00000447); feature: surface water layer (ENVO:00002042); material: "saline water (ENVO:00002010), including plankton (ENVO:xxxxxxxx)" | depth 5 m
TTAACCTCAGACATGGAAACTCAAAAACTGGACTCCCTGAAGATTGTTGGAAATAGTTGGATCATAGAGAAGGATTCCATAAGTGATACCGGCTTCAATCAAATTAAAGGGGGGCTTCTGGATGGTCTATTCCAAGAAGGAGAATTAAGGGAAATAGACATCAGCAAAAATACCGAGGTCGTATATTATATGTATTCAGATGAAGACAATGAACTCATTGGAATCGATAAGACAACTTGTAGCCGTCTAAAAATGGTCACAGTTGACAATCAAATCGAAGACATTACATTTTTTGTTAGCCCCGACGGAAAATTATTTCCCGACAAGGATTTACCCTTAAATGAGAGAAAATTAAAAGGATTCATCTGGAGGGAGGAAGAGCGCCCCAAAGAAATTTCAGATTTATTTAGCGAGGAGGACAAACAATATCAAACCCGAGACTTGAAACAAATCAAGACTCCAGATGCTTTCCTCAATAAACAGCCTTGATTAATGTTAAATGACTTTTTAAAATATCAAGCTAAAACCACTCCACATCCTCTCGGTTTAGAAATAGAGCGAGCTAGTGGAAGTTATATATATGACGTAAATGGAAAGTCCTATTTAGATTTTGTTGCAGGTGTCTCCGCTTGTCCACTAGGTCACGGTCATCCAAAAATCATTAAGGCGATACAAGATCAAACGAATAAGTACCTACACGTTATGGTCTATGGGGAATTTGCGCAAGCTCCTGCAGTTGAACTTTGTAAAAAACTTGTAGAACTACTTCCGAAAAATCAAGAGGTTGTCTATTTAACCAATTCTGGAACTGAAGCTATTGAGGGGGCTTTAAAACTTGCCAAACGAGTTACTCAAAGACCAGGCCTGATAGCAGCAAATCAATCATATCATGGCAGTACACATGGGGCATTGAGCTTATTGGGAAATCAGGAACAGAAAAAGGGTTACCGCCCATTGCTACCTGGAGTTGATTTTATCACCTTTAATAATGAGAAAGATTTAGAAAAAATTAATGATAGTACCGCAGCTGTGATGCTCGAAACAATCCAAGGGGGAGCTGGATTCATACAGCCTCAAAAGAACTACTTGAAAAAAGTAAAAAGAAAGTGTGAAAAAGTAGGTGCGTTGCTGATTTTGGACGAGATTCAGCCAGGGTTTGGGAGGACAGGAAAAATGTTTGGGTTTGAAAACTATGGAATTAAGCCCGACATTGTTGTTATGGGTAAAGCTCTTGGCGGAGGGTTACCAATCGGCGCTTTTTCTGCTAGTAAAACCCTAATGAAAGAACTTGAATACAATCCTAAACTAGGACATATTACCACTTTCGGAGGAAACCCCGTCATTGCTGCCTCAGCACTGGCTACGTTAAATGAAATTGAGAAATCGGGTATTGTAAAAACAATTAATCATAAGGAAAAGTTGTTTAGAAAAAACCTTCGGCATCCTAAAATAAAAAAAATTCAAGGTATTGGACTAATGCTTGCTCCTATCTTCGAAAGCTCAGAGACTGCAGATTATTTGGTTCATCAATGTATTAAGAAAGGACTGCTGCTTTTTTGGCTGTTATGGGAGAAAAATGCCATCAGGATATCTCCTCCTCTTACAATAAGCGACGAACAAATTATTCTAGGGTGTCAAATAATCTGTGAAACACTGGATGAACAACAAGTTTGATGTTAATATTTTTGTTGAAAACAATAGCTCAAAGCACAAAATGAATCTCTTTTTGTTCGATAACTTTAGTTTAAAGAATTAAAACTTATGTTCAACCCTTTCTCTGAGGAAAATAATCCTTCTCTAACTAAGTTTGAGCAGATGCTCAAAACTAACCAAGTACTTTTTTTTGATTCAGTTGAATTTGAGAGTATCATCCACCACTATATAGATTTCGCTGAATTTAGTCTGGCAAAAAAAGCGCTAAAAATGGGAATGGAACAACACCCGCAAAACGTTGAACTGATGTTGTTGCAAAGTGAAATTTTGCTTTTTGACGGCGCTTTCAACGCTGCTGAGGATCTACTTGAAGAAATAGAACAGTTATCACCCGAACATGAAGAGATTTTTTTACAAAGAGCAAACATCTGTTCCAAACAAAAAGACCATCCTCAAGCCATTGAACAGCTCATTAAAGCACTTGATGTAACTGAAGAACCAGTTGAGGTTTGGAGTCTAATTGGTATGGAGTACCTTTTTTTAGAGGATTACATAAAGGCTAAAGATTTCTTTTTAAAATGTGTATCAGAAAATTCAATGGACTATCAGTCTCTCTATAATTTGCTTTATTGCTATGATCAATTAGAAGAGAATATAGAGGCGATCAACACACTGAATGATATCTTAGAAACCAACCCTTACAGTGAAGTTGCATGGCATCAATTGGGAAAATTATATACCAAAATAAACAAACAGGAAGAAGCCTTGTCCGCATTCGAATTTGCCATCATAAGCGATGACCAGTTTACGGGAGCCTACATCGAGAAAGGCAAGTTATTGGAGAAATTGGGACGAATAAACCTTGCTTTAGAAAACTATCAATACGCCCTTGATATAAATGACCCCAATGCATTTGTTCATCATCGAATGGGAGAATGTCACTTAAAACTGGGGAACGATAACTTAGCTATTCAGCATTTTAAGGAGGCTATTAAACTAGAGCCCAATCATGAAAAAAGTTGGGTGGCATTGATCAATTATTTTGTGAGAAATCAAGATTTCATCAAAGCTCAGTATTACGTTAGAAAGTCACTTCAGTCGAACGCTGACAGCAGAGAGTTGTGGAAAAAAAGTGCTGAAATTCATTTTAAAATTAATTTTTACGAAGAAGCAGCCATTGCCAGTAAAACTGCAATTGAACTAGGTAATCACGATTTTAAAACTTGGATCATTTCGATGGATGCTCAGATGCATCTCAAGGAATGGGGAGCTGCAATGCAAATGTGTCAAGAAGCCCTTCAATTATATAGTGATCAATCTGCAATACTTTACCGATTAGCAGGATGCAAAATGCGCTTAGGTCACAAGGAAGAAGCTCAAATAATATTTAATAAAATAAAAAGTAATTTTAAAATTCCCGAGGGTTTCAGTCAATTATTCCCTGAATTGGCAAAAGCTCATTAGCGCGGGGATGACCCCCTCAAATACCATTTGAGTTTTTCGCTATATATTGCCTTAAAATTAGTTACTTGATAAATTTCATTTCTAAAAATTTCAATATTTACCTGAAAGGCATAGCTATGGGTTGCGCAGACCTCATGCCCGGTATTTCAGGGGGGACAATCGCACTTATTTTAGGGGTTTACAAAAAACTAATCCAGTCGATAGATGCAATAAAACTCAAAAACTTTAAAACTTTAACTAGAGTTGAGTTTTGGAAAAAAATAAACGGCAACTTTCTTCTAAGCCTTTTGGCAGGTGTTTTAAGTGCAGTCTTTGCACTTTCTTTCCTAATTGATTACTTAATCAGTAGCTTCCCGATAGCGTTATGGTCCTTTTTTCTTGGTATTCTAGTTACCAGTATATTTGTTTTAAGAAGATTAGTGAATCACTGGAGTTACCTGAACTTGGGACTGATCCTTATCGGGGCATTAATTAGCTTTCTTCTGACACAAATCACCCCAAATAGCAGTGAAATTGGATTGATTTATCTCTTCTTCTGTGGTTTTTTTGGCATCATAGCAATGATATTACCGGGAATATCAGGAGCATATATTTTATTGATATTAGGGGCCTATCAAACCGTAGTTAATTTAATTAAAACCGCTGTTGAGAGCTTAGGGAGTTTTGATTTTGATATAATTATTCCAACTTATTCCAAACTATTAATTTTTGGATTAGGCATACTAATTGGACTTCGAGTGTTTTCCTCAATATTAAAATGGTTATTGGATAATGAAAATGACAAAACCATGGCTGTACTTATTGGCTTTATGGTTGGAGCTATTCACAAGATATGGCCTTGGCAAGAGATTTTTGAGTTAGAAATAGGCAGTCAAACAAAAACATTATTTAGACCAATATCTCCTTTTAACTATCCAGAAGACGCACAATTGGTTTTAGCTTCTGTTCTTTTTCTGTGTGGTGCAGGAATGGTATGGATTTTGGATAATCAGAAGGAGAAAAACAAATAACAATGGCCAAGTCCTACACATTTAGCAAGAGCTTTATTTTAATAATAAAAGGAATTGCTATGGGTGCTGCTAATAAAGTTCCAGGAGTATCAGGTGGAATAGTAGCCTTTGTGGCCGGGTTTTATGAGGAATTGATCTATTCACTCCATAAAATCAATTTCAAAGCCATTGCAATACTATTTAAATATGGATGGTCTCCATTCTTCAAATATATCAATGGTCGGTTTTTGACTTTGTTATTTTCTGGGGTCATCATTAGTTACTTTAGTGTATCTCTTGTGCTAGATTACTTGATTGAACAATTTGAAACACAGGTTCTCGCCGTATTTTTTGGAATGATTATCGCTTCACTTTATTTTGTGTATTACGAATTGGAGAAGTGGAATTTAAAGACCATACTTTTTTTCTTAATTGGTCTGATCATTGGGCTGCTTATTATGTTTTCCAAACCTTTGACAGAAAACGAGGGCTCGCTGTTTGTATTTTTTTGTGGAATTATTAGCGTTTGTGGAATGACGCTACCAGGGCTATCGGGCTCGTTTCTTTTATTACTACTCGGCAATTACTCACTGTTGTTGGTAGATGCGGTAAATGCCATTTATTATACTATTGGAGATATCTTTGATCTAAATTTTGGTTTTTTACAGGATTCATCGAGAATGAAATTACTCCAATTATCTGCTATTTTCACAATTGGGTCCATAGCAGGGCTTATATTTTTTTCGAATATATTAAGCTATGTTTTAAAGAATTATCATCAAATTACTATCGCAACAATAGTTGGTTTTATCGGTGGGTCACTCGGAGTAATTTGGCCTTGGAGAGACAAAGTTTATAAACAAAGTGAAGGTGGGGAAATCATTTACAATTCGATTGGTAATCCCATAATAGCCTATTACGATTATATTTTACCCAATATAAAATCTACAAACTTTTGGTTCTTGACTTTATTCATAATTTTAGGTGTCGGAATTGTAACACTTTTAGAAAGATATGGAGTCAAAAAAAAATGATTTAAGACGCTTTGGTCTTGTCGGAAAGAATATAGATTATTCTTTTTCTCGAGGCTATTTCAGTCAAAAATTCAAGGCGGAAAACCTTCTCAATTGTTCTTACGAAAATTTTGATTTGACTTCTATCGACTCCCTGCGCGAAGTTTTTAACACTGATAAAATTTCTGGACTTAATGTAACCACACCATACAAAAGAGAAGTCATCCCTTTTTTAGACCGGCTTTCTAAACCCTCAAGTGAAATGCAGGCAGTCAATACCATTAAATTTGAAAAAAATGGTAAAATAAGTGGTCACAATACTGATGTTTACGGTTTTGAAAAATCACTGGTTGAACTCACTGCGAAGTTACCTAAGCAAGCACTGATACTAGGTACTGGTGGTGCATCATCCGCTGTTGCCTACGTACTTGACAAACTGAAGATCAAATTCTTATATGTATCGAGAAACCCACAGGGAAAGCATCTCAATTATCAGGCTGTAAATGCTGAGTTATTGAATGAATACCAGTTAATTGTTAATGCTTCTCCAATAGGGACTTATCCAAATGTAGAATTATCTCCTGATCTCCCCTATCAAGCCATTAATAAAGGTCATATTTTATTCGATCTGATTTATAATCCTCTTGAAACATTATTTTTAAAAGAAGGGAGAAAAAGAGGAGCCACAATTTCTAACGGGTTTAAAATGCTAGAATATCAAGCAGAAAAATCCTGGGAGATTTGGAATAGCTAGATACAGTCCTTTTTTTTTCGTAAATTTTAGAAAAATTTGGTGTTTAACTAATAAGACCTGATTGATATGGCAAAGAAAGAATTAAAAGCCAGCGATCCTCAGGAGAAAGATAAAGTGTTGGCTCCTGAGTCAACTGTTCGTCCTGAAGGTGCCCCTGAAATAGAAGAAAAAACAACTGAGGAAACAGCAGCTTCAACAGTTGACAAAAGTGATTCCTCTGCACCCCAAAATGAAGAAAAAGAGGAAAAAAAATCAGATTACAGTGTTTTTGATTTAACTCAGCTCGTTAGTAAGTTAGAAGTACTTACTAAACATGATAATTGGTACAATCATGGAAAAGAAATACAAGAGATCACCTACCAGTATGAGTTAAAATTCAAAAAAGAAATTCAGGCCAAAAAAGAGGATTTTATAAATGAAGGGGGAAATGAAATTGACTTTTATTTCCGCCCCAGCCATAAAAATGAATTCGACCAAATTTTAAGAGATTACAAGAAGAAAAAAAGAAATTATTTTCAAGAAAGAGAGCAAGCTCAGAAACTTAATCTTGATCGAAAATTAGAAATCATCGAAGGCCTAAAAAACCTAATCAATGTAGATGAGAATATCAATAACATCTACAAAAAATTTAGAAATTTACAGGACAGTTGGCATAAAACTGGAGCTGTTCCAAGAGCACAAAGCAATAATATTTGGCAAACATATAAGCATCATACCGAAATTTTTTACGATTTCCTTCACTTGAATCGAGAATTGCGTGATTTAGATTTCAAACACAATTATGAAGAGAAAATTAAAATTATTGAGGAAGCTGAAAAATTAGCAGAAACACCTGATGTATTGAAAGCCTCTCGTGACTTAAATACGCTACATCGACTTTGGAAAAACGATTTAGGGCCAGTAGCAAAAGAACACAGAGAGGAACTTTGGAAGCGTTTTCAAGAAGCTAGCCAAACAATACACAATCGTAGGCAGGAATTTGATAAAGAATACGATAATATCCTTGAGTATAATCTAATTAAAAAGAACGAGCTTATAAAAAAAATGGAGGAAATTAAAAATAATCCTCCTCAAAACCACAATCAATGGAGGAAGACCATCGATGATTTCAACAAGCTCAGAGAGGAATTTCAGTCGATTGGTCAAGTGACAAAAAAACACAGTAAAGCTACATGGAACAGCTTTAGAGAGATAAGCAGAGAAATTAATAGAGAAAAAAATCAGTTCTACAAATCCCAAAAAATAGAGCAGCGAAAAAATATTGATCTTAAAAAAGCGCTGATTCAAGAGGTAAAAGATATCCTAGAAAAAGATGATTGGAGATCCTACAGCACACGAATGAAAGATATCCAAAAGGACTGGAGAAACATTGGATTCATTCCGAGAAAGTTTTCCAATGAACTTTGGGAGGAATTTCGCTCCAACTGTAATTTATTTTTTGAACGAATAAAGTCTGGTTACCAAAAAATTAGCGAAGAGGAATTAGAGGTCCAAAATAAAAAAGAAACTTTTATTAGATCCATTAAAGATTTTAAAATCCCAACAGATATTGAGGCATTCAAAATTTTCTCTGACCAACAATGGGATGCATTTCAACAACTGGGAACACTTACAGGTAATAACAATAAAATATTTATTGAAAATTACAACAAGGCACTTTCAGAGGTTATTGACAGTTCTTTAATGGAAGAAGAAATTAAAAAAGAGGCTAAGAATCATCTTCGATTTTTCATTATTAAAGACGATGACAATGAGTTGTCAAGAGAAATTCAAAATATCAAGAAAAAGATCGAGGAAATTAATTCTGAAGTACGTCAACTCGAAAATAACTTAGACTACTTTTCTAATTCAAGCAGTGATAACCCATTGCTGGTCGAAGTAAGTTCAAAATTAGAAGATTTAAAATTAAAAGAACAGCATTGGAAAGACCAATTGGTCCCATTACGAAAAATGAAAAGAGCGTTAGAATCTAACAACATTAGTACAACCGAAAATTCAGCGCCTGAAAATCTTGATGAAGAAGCCAATTAATGAGACTTGGCTTCTTGCCAAAAAGCTTCCATTTCATCCAGTGACAGTTCGTTAACGCTTTTACCATTTTCAATGGCTTTCGATTCAATATAATTGAACCGTTTAATAAACTTTTTATTCGTACGCTCTAGTGCAGACTCAGGGTTAATCTCTAAAAAACGTGCATAGTTAATTAGAGAAAATAAGACATCGCCAAACTCTGCTTCTATCTCAGTACTATTTTTTTGATAAACTTCTGCTTTTAGCTCCTGAAGCTCCTCCTTTACCTTATCCAAAACACCCTCAGTATTACTCCAATCAAAGCCAACTCCTGAGGCTTTTTCCTGAATCCTAAAAGCTTTCACTAAGGCAGGTAAACTTTTGGGAACGCCTTCCAACACACTTTTTTTCCCTTCTTTGAGTTTAATCGACTCCCAATTTTTAGCAACTTGGTCTGCATCATCTGCTTTGATATCTCCATAGATATGGGGGTGGCGGGAAATTAATTTTTCCGAAATACCATGCGCTACATCACCAATATCAAAGGCTTTATTTTCGGAGCCGATTTTTGCATAAAAAACAATATGGAGTAACAAATCGCCCAATTCCTTTTTTATCTCGTCATTATCTTTTTCCAGAATTGCATCGCCAAGCTCGTAGGTTTCCTCGATCGTCAAATGCCTCAGGGTTTCAAAAGTTTGCTTGCGATCCCATGGACACTTCTCTCGAAGTTCATCCATGATGTCCAGTAATCGCTCAAATGCCTTTAATTGGTCCGCTCGTGAACTCATTTATTCCTGCTCGTTTGAAGTTTCCGATGAAGGAGTTTCAACTTCAAATTTTAAAACCCCTAACTCTAACAACAAGTTATACCACTGAATAATTTTCTTTATATCACTTGGGTACACCCTATCCTCATCATAATCTTGAAAAACTTCAAAAAAATAAGCCTCCAGTTCCTCGTTCGCAGATTTGGGCTTTATCCTTGTTTTATTTCCGGATTCATAACGATTAATTTTTTCAAAAATCTCAATCAGAGCAACTTCCTCTTCCAATCCATAGACTTGAATTTCTGACAACACATTTATTTGTTGCACCATGTTGGTCGAAATTCTTTTTTTATCCAAGAGCGATTCTGCTATTACGCCTGTTCTCGTTTGTGATAAAATCCTATATAAACCAGGCTTACCTGAAATAGTTATAATCTTTTCTAATATATTCTTACTCATCTTTTAGTCTTTCCTTGTGGATAACGCATTTTATATTCAGGGTTGATTTTTCCTTTTGAAATATCAGACAGTTTTCCCTTGAGAAGTCTTTTTTTTAAAGGACTCAATTTGTCTGTAAACAATATCCCTTCAATATGATCATACTCATGTTGAACTACTCTTGCTGCCAAGCCATTTAGGGTTAATGTATGCTCCTCGAAAGATTCATTGCAATAGCGAATGGTAATTTTTTCTTTTCGTGACACATCCTCTCTAATATTTGGAATACTCAAGCACCCTTCAGTGAAATCCCACTCATCACCTGTCTCTTCAATAATTTCTGGATTAATAAAAACTTTCTTAAAATCTTTTAATGCGGCAATATCCTCATCAGAAAGCGTCTCATCTTCCGAAAATGGGGAAGCATCAATGACAAACAACCTAATTGATTTTCCGATTTGTGGAGCAGCAAGTCCGACACCGTTAGCGTTGTACATTGTTTCCCACATATTATTTATAAGTATTTTTAAATCTGGGTAATCTGCTGTAATATTTATTGCTCGATTTTTTAAAACGTTAGCTCCATATGCTACAATGGGTAAAGTCATATCACTGGTTTTGAGTTAGATTCCAAAAATGATTGCAAGATCAACGTTGCACTTATTTGATCTACAAGCGCTTTATTTTTTCTTGTCTTTTTTTTTGCACCACTTTCGATGAGACTGTTAAAAGCAATTTTTGAGGTAAAACGTTCGTCCTGACGAACCACAGGAATTGATTCAAAATTCTTTTCCAAATCATTAATAAAGACCAGTATATCCTTCTCTACATCAGAATAGTTTCCGTCTCTTTGTTTGGGCTGCCCAACGACAAACTTTTCTATGGGTGTTTGCTTTTGATAATTCTCAAGATATTGGATGACTTCATTCGGGGTTAAAGTACATAAACCGCTTGCTATAATTTGTTTTGGATCGGTATGCGCCAGTCCGATTCTTTTATTTCCGTAATCAATTCCGATTATAACCCCCATAATATTTACAAATATACTTTTTTTGAAAAGACGATTATGCTGTCAAAAACTACTGAATTCAGTATTTTTGAAAAAAACTGAAAATGCAGAACATAATAGAATCAGCTTGGGAGGATCGTTCACTACTTAAAAAAACTGAAACCCAAGAGGCTATCAAAGAGGTAATCAAGCAATTAGATACTGGAAATCTAAGAGTTGCCAGTCCAACTGGAAACGGGTGGCAGGTTAATGAGTGGGTAAAAAAAGCCGTAGTGCTCTATTTTCCAATTCAAAAAATGGAAACCACAGAAGCAGGTCCTTTGGAGTTTCACGATAAAATGCCACTAAAAAGAGGGTACAAAGAAAAAGGAATCCGAGTAGTTCCTCACGCAGTAGCAAGACATGGAGCTTATATATCCAGTGGGGTAATTCTAATGCCTAGTTATGTCAATATCGGGGCCTATGTCGACTCAGGTACTATGGTTGATACTTGGGCAACCGTTGGTAGTTGTGCCCAGATTGGAAAAAATGTTCACCTCAGTGGTGGTGTTGGAATTGGTGGTGTTCTAGAGCCCCTTCAAGCCGCTCCTGTCATTATCGAAGACAACGCTTTTATAGGATCTCGATGCATCATTGTAGAAGGTGCTAGAGTGGGAAAAGAAGCTGTTTTAGGAGCTAACGTGGTCATTACCGCCTCAACTAAGGTTATCGATGTTTCCGGAAAAACTCCTATTGAATATAAAGGTGAAGTCCCAGAGCGTTCGGTAGTAATTCCAGGAAGCTATACCAAAACCTTTTCCGCTGGTGACTATCAAGTACCCTGTGCTTTAATCATTGGAAAAAGAAAAGAAAGCACCGATAAAAAAACTTCTCTGAATAATGCACTGAGAGAACATGATGTAGCCGTTTAGAGCATCCAATGAGATGATTGATATTGGTATTATTATTGTCAACTACCGCTCATGGTCAAAGCTGGAAAGCTGTTTGATAAGTTTATACGAACAAAAGGAAAAAGCCAAGAAAGTTATCGTTGTTGATAACCTTTCTGACGACGGAATTCTCGAGAGTTTTGTTAAAAAATTCAAATGGGTTCATTGGATAAAAAATGACTCCAACGCTGGTTTTGCTTCTGCCTGTAATTTAGGAGCAAATGCTGCTTCCACTCAGTGGTTATTGTTCTTAAATCCTGATACGAAATTACCAAAGGATTGTTTAACAACCCTGATACCTTATTGTAATCAATACCCTGATTATCATTTAATTACCATCAAACAATTGAACGAAAGTGGGAAAAACACTCATCCCTATGGTATTTTCCCGAATATCTGGAACAGTTTAGGCTTATTGAGATCATTGGGTAGACTGATTTTTCAACCAGATCAAACCAAAAAAGCCATGGTGAGTAAACCTATTACTTTTCCTCAATGGATTTCAGGCTCTTTTGTTTTATTACGACAAGAACATTTTAATTTGTTAGATGGTTGGGACGAAAGGTTTTGGATGTACTGTGAGGATATTGATTTATCAAAAAGAGCAGCAGAGAAAAATCTAAATAGAGTATTACTTAATGAATGGGAATGCATCCATTCCCACGGAGTATCGTCTAGAAAAAATAAAAAAATTAAAATACTAACTAAAGCAGAAGTAATAAAGTCAACCCATATTTACATAGAAAAACATTTTGCAGGAAAAACTAAGAAATTGGCTCACCAATGGCTTAGAGTTCATAAATTCATAGAGTTGAGTTTATTGGGTATTATTGACCCTTCAAAAAGAGAAATACTTAAAATTTTAATTCCATTCTGGCATCAATTATTTTCTATGCAAGTTTAATCTTGATGAAGCTATTAGAAAGCCTTATTTTTGTAAGGACAATGGAAGATATCATTAAATTACTGGAGGGTGGAAAACTACTACTATCACCTACTGACACCATTTGGGGCATTCTTTGTGATGCAACCAACTCGGCTGCAGTTGATAAAGTTTACCAACTAAAAAGAAGACCCGATAGTAAAGCCATGGTCTGCATGGTATCGGACTTAAAAATGCTCAAGCAATTTATCACTAACCTACCAGTGGATATTGAAGAGCATATTCAATCAACACGACCTACTACGGTGATTTATTCGTCCCCAGTTGGAATAGCCGCAAATGCTATCGCTGAGGAAAATACAGTAGCCATAAGGATTATTAAACATCACTTTTGTACACCATTGATTGCAGCTTTTGGAAAACCATTGATTTCAACCTCGGCCAACCTAAGTGGATTGCCTCATCCTCTCAAATATGCTGATATTTCGAAAGAAATTATTTCGGGAGTAGATCATATTATTAATTTGGATAAGGATAAAGTCAACGCACAACCCTCTAGAATAATCAAATTAGAGCGTTCGGGTGAGATCAACTTGATTAGAGCATAGTATGTTAAATAAAAATTTCGATAACATTCTTCAAAAAAAGGTATTCCAAATACTCTTAGAAAGTGTTCAACGAACTGATATCGAAAGCTACCTTGTAGGAGGAGTTGTTAGAGATCACCTCTTGGGCAGGGGGAAAGCTAAAGACATTGATGTTGTGGCAGTAGGATCAGGCATAGAATTGGCAAAGGCCGTTCACCAAGCCCTCCCAGGTGCTAGACCCATCCAAGTTTTCAAATCCTATGGAACCGCAATGATTCAATGGGAGGGAATTACGCTCGAGTTTGTGGGAGCGAGGAAGGAGTCCTACACAAGAGAAAGTCGCAACCCAAAAGTTATTTCTGGCACTTTGGAAGACGATCAAAACAGAAGAGACTTTACCGTAAACGCTTTAGCAGTAAGTTTAAATCCAAAAAATAAAGGTGAATTAATTGATCCTTTTAACGGTTTGGAAGATTTGGAAAAGAGCATCATCAAAACTCCTCTCGACCCCACTATAACCTACACTGATGACCCACTAAGGATGTTACGCGCCATTCGTTTTGCCTCACAGCTTAACTTTAAAATTGAGAATAAGTCACTAAGCGCAATTAAAGAAAATGTTGAACGTATTTATATCATTTCTAAAGAACGTATCGTTGAAGAACTCAACAAAACCTTAATGACACCCAAGCCTTCAGATGGATTTTTACTTTTAGAGCAAACAGGATTACTTAAAAATATTTTACCTGAATTAATTCAACTTAAAGGCATCGAGGAGATAGAGGGTCAAACACATAAAGACAACTTTTACCATACCTTGGAAGTGGTAGATAACATATGTAAGACCACTGAAAACTTATGGTTACGCTGGGCAGCACTACTCCACGATATAGGAAAAGCGCCCACAAAAAAATTCCATCCTAAAATCGGCTGGACTTTTCATGGTCATGAATTCATTGGATCAAAAATGGTTTACAAGCTTTTCAAACGCTTAAAAATGCCATTGAATGAAAAAATGAAATACGTCCAAAAGTTGGTGATGATGAGTTCAAGACCTATTGTAATTTCAGAAGATACCGTTTCAGATGCCGCGGTACGGCGTTTGGTATTTGATGCCGGGGAAATTTTGGAGGATTTAATAACCCTCTGTGAGGCAGATATTACCACCAAAAATCCCAATCGGTTTAGACGATATCACAATAATTTTAAAATTGTCAGACAAAAAATTGTGGAAGTAGAGGAAAGAGATCGCATCAGAAATTTCCAGCCTCCTGTAACCGGTGAAATGATAATGAAATATTTTAATTTAAAACCCTGCAAAGAAATTGGGTTTATAAAAGAAGCCATAAAAGAGGCAATATTAGAGGGAGAGATTCCCAATGAATACGAAGCGGCATTTAATTTGATGCTAAAAAAAGGTAATGAAATTGGATTAGTAGCGGATGGAGAATAGTTTTATAAAATCGGTTAAAGTTAGCTTAGTCATCGTTTATCTAGTGATTGCTGCTGGATCAATTGTTCGGATGACTGGAAGCGGAATGGGTTGTCCCGACTGGCCCAAGTGTTTTGGGTATTGGATTCCACCTACTGAGAGGGTTCAGCTAGATTGGAAACCCAATCAAGAATACCTCAAGGGTCAAGTAATTATTTTAGAAGAAGAATTGAGGGTTGCAAAAACTGATTTTAATTCTGGAGCGAACTACGATAAAAATAATTGGGAATTTTACACTCAACATGACTATGCCTTATTCAATGCTTATCACACTTGGATCGAGTACCTTAACAGACTATTAGGCGTTTTGGCGGGATTAGCAGTACTCGTGATGACCGTCTTGTCATTTTGGTTTTGGAAAAAAAAGAAAGTTATAACCGTTATTTCATTTTTGATATTACTGGGAATGGGGTTTCAGGCTTGGCTTGGAAAAACGGTGGTCGATTCAAATTTGGCACCCTACCGCATTACCATACATATGGTGATGGCTTTACTGATCGTTTTGGGATTAATCTTTTTACTTTTTAAAACCCGAAAAAAAACAACTCCCATACCTACTAGTCCGTTGATGAAAATACTAGCTTTAGGTGCTGTTACGCTCACACTTTTTCAAATCGGATTAGGAACTCGAGTAAGACAGTTTGTCGATTTACAAATGCATGAGGCGGCGAGTCAATGGCTAGATCCTGCTCCACTAAAATTTTATGTTCACCGAAGTTTATCCCTGCTTGTTCTTGCCGTTCACCTTGCCTTGTTTTGGATGATGCGTAAAATAAAACTCAATCTTAGGGTTTTCAATCAAATCCTTGGACTGATCGGTTTAGAAATATTTACAGGTATTTTAATGTTTTATCTAGACTTTCCGTTCAGTTCACAACCTCTACATTTAATTATAGCTGCCCTATTATTTGGGGCGCAATCCTTATTTATACTGAAAATAATAACAAAAGAAAAATCTTATGATTTATAGAATGAGAGCCATTTTGGATACCGAAGAAGATGTTATCCGAGATTTTGAGATTGAAGACCAATCAACTTTGGAGGAACTACATGATGCTATTTCCCAATCATTTGGCTTCGCTGGAAATGAGATGGCTTCTTTTTATCGCTCAGATGAACAATGGAATCAAGGAGAGGAATTACCCTTGGTAGATATGGGGGTAGGTGAAAAGCCCATGAATGATATTCCTTTAGATAAAATTATTTCTGAATCCGATAATCGATTGATTTATGTTTACGACTTCCTGAACCTTTGGACATTTTTTGTTGAGCTCATTGAAATTGCAGAAAATGAGCCCATGAGAGGTTACCCCAGCTTGATTTTTACCCATGGTGAGGTTCCAGAAACAGCTCCTAATAAGGAATTTAGCGGATCAGGTGAGTTTGAAGACGATTTATCTACAGATGAAAACGAGGAAGAAGACGATTATGACAGCGACGACTTCTATTAGAGTAAGTCACTTAAACTTACATTTTCATAATTTTTTCGAGTATAATCAAAAGCAGCCTGCATCAACTCTCCCATAGATTGGCTTTTTTTAAAAGCCTGATCTTTTGTAAAAATAAAAATCTCATTTTTTAGTTTCTCCAAATTTTCAGGGGTAGATAAAATATCTCTTTTCATTATAGCTATCAAAAAATCAATGCGATTTCCTGAGTTGATTAATCTTCGTGAAAGTATGGAACGTTCCTCAATTTTATACTGAATAATTGATTCGTGATTCAGCTTGTCCTTTACCACCTTGATAAGTGGGTAATTTTCTTTAAAAAACTGTGGTCGGTAAACCGATAGCTTTCCTTCAAAACATTGTTGATCAAAATCAATAGCTCTAATTCGATAGATTACATGGTCAAAGTCATGTATTGGAATTACCACATAATTATAAGCGCGCATATCACCCAACAGCCTAATCATGCAACGCTCATTGAATTTTACATATTCCTTTGCAATCTGAGCTTTTTCAGATGAAGTACAATCCGATAAATAATCTTTGATAAAAACATCACCAGGAATCCCTGCGATATGCTCCTCCACCAAGGTGTCATTGTTAACCATATAGTTTAGGTTATAAGGGGAAAGTATATGCTCAAATTCCAATCCATAAACTCGCGAGGCATCTGTTTTTTTTACATAGAAATAAGTAAAGTTATCATTCAGAATATTTCGAATTTTAATACGAAAAGGTTTTGAATTTCCAAAAGTGCAATAATCAATGGCGTCAATATTCAGGTCTGGTAAAGAAGAAATATTACCATCTGAATGAAGCGAAGTATATATTGTTTTTAAATTAAAATCTATTTCTTTTCTATATGAATCGGAATAATACACTCTAACCCACAAGGTATCTTCATCATTTTTATCATAGACGGTTACAGCCCCTGAAAACCGAAGTAAATCATCATAACATATGGAAGTATCCATCCAACGGTCGTATTTTTTTAAAAAAAGTGACAACTCATTAGAGATAGGGAAAAAAGGCTTTTTTTTTGAAATTAATTTTTCTTCCACAGCTTAACTTTTACCAAAAATACCACCTTATTCTGAAATGATAACCAACCTGTGGTCATTTGGGCTTAATTCTATTTTAATGTTGTGCAATGAACATTTAAGCTTTAATTTCGCAAGATGCAATTTAAACTTGAATCTAATTTCTCTCCAACTGGGGATCAACCTGAGGCGATTCGACAAATCGCAGCTAGTTTTTCTGAGGAGGAAAAATATGTTACTTTACAGGGAGTAACAGGTTCCGGAAAGACCTTTACGGTGGCGAATGCTGTACAGGAATTGCAACGTCCAACGCTAGTTTTAGCTCACAACAAAACACTTGCTGCCCAGTTATATTCTGAATTCAAGCAATTTTTTCCCAATAATGCAGTAGAATATTTTGTTTCTTATTACGATTATTATCAACCCGAGGCGTATATTCCAACCAGTGGGTTATATATTGAAAAAGACCTTTCAATAAACGATGAAATTGAAAAGTTAAGACTGAGTACCACCTCATCCTTATTGTCTGGAAGAAGAGACGTATTGGTTGTTGCCTCAGTATCCTGTCTCTATGGCATTGGTAATCCCATTGAATTCCAAAAAAATGTTATTGCCATTGAAAAAGATCAAGTGATTTCCAGAACGAAATTACTCCACCAACTGGTGCAGAGCTTATACTCAAGAACCACAGGTGATTTCAATCGCGGAAATTTCAGAGTCAACGGTGACGTAGTAGATATTTTTCCAGGTTATGCTGACATTGCTTTTAAGCTTCATTTTTTCGGTGATGAGATAGAGGAGATTGAAGCTTTTGACCCAATTGAAAATCGAATTTTAGAAAAGTATGATCGGCTTACACTTTTTCCTGCAAATATGTTCGTGACCTCGCCAGATATTCTTCAAAATGCTATAACAACAATTCAAGATGACTTAGTCAAGCAAGTAGATTATTTTAAATCCATCGGCAGTTTTTTGGAAGCAAAAAGATTACAAGAACGCACTGAATTTGATTTAGAAATGATTCGAGAATTAGGCTACTGCTCTGGTATAGAAAATTACTCACGCTATCTAGATGGACGTGACCCAGGAACACGTCCTTTTTGCTTGTTAGACTATTTCCCTGAGGATTATCTGATGGTGGTTGATGAGAGCCATGTAACCATCTCACAAGTTCATGCTATGTACGGAGGAGATCGCAGTAGAAAAGAAAACTTAGTGAATTACGGATTTCGCCTACCTGCTGCAATGGATAACCGCCCATTAAAATTTGAAGAGTTCGAAACCCTTCAAAATCAAGTGTTATATGTTAGTGCCACACCAGCAGACTACGAACTCCAAAAAACAGAAGGTGTTTATGTCGAACAAATTATTCGTCCCACTGGACTGCTGGACCCTGAAATAGAGATACGGCCTAGTCTAGATCAAATCGACGATCTCATTGAAGAAATACAGCAAAGAGTCGAAAAAGATGAACGTACCTTAGTAACCACACTTACTAAAAGAATGGCTGAGGAATTGACCAAATATTTTACAAGGGTCAGTATTAGGTGCCGTTATATTCACAGCGATATCGATACCTTAGAGCGAGTTGAGATAATGCAAGACCTGAGAAAAGGGCTGTTTGACGTATTGGTTGGGGTTAACCTTTTACGAGAAGGTTTGGACTTACCTGAAGTTTCACTCGTCGCCATTTTGGATGCAGATAAAGAAGGTTTTTTAAGAAGTCACAGATCCCTTACTCAAACAGTAGGTAGAGCCGCGAGAAATATTAATGGAAAAGCAATAATGTATGCCGATAGTATTACTAAAAGCATGCAAAAAACAATAGACGAGACCAGCTATCGGAGAGATAAGCAACACGCTTTCAATCTGAAAAATAAAATTACCCCAACAGCCCTTAATAAATCTTTAGACAATGCTCTTTCAAAAAATTCTGTTGCTACCTATGCCGAAGAGTTAAATCAGCGAAAAGCAGCCGAAGCAAAGAATCGCTATTTATCAAAAGAGCAAATCGAAAAGAAAATTCGAGAATCTAGAAAGGCCATGGAAAATGCTGCCAAAGATTTAGATTTTATCGAAGCAGCAAGACTTAGGGATGAGATTAAATCTTTGCAAACTCAATTACAATAAAAAAAGCCTGGCGAAAATTACCACCAGACTTTTTCTCAAACAATTCACTAACTAATTTACTTTATGGTAATTAATTTTTTAGGCTGTGGCAAAGCCTCATCTTTCTTTGGTAAACTCACCGTTAAAATTCCTTCTTTGTAAGTTGCGGAAATTTTATCCGTAGCCACGGTTTCTGGAATGTTAAAGGATCGTTTGAAGCAACTAAATCCAAACTCCTTTCGCGCATAACTCTCTTTCTTATCACCAGCATGAGAAACTGTATCAGAGGCAATGGTAAGTACCCCCTCCTCTATTTCGATCTGAAAGTCAGTTTTTTCCTTTCCGGGTACAGCCAACTGAATGTCGTAGTGATCTTCAACTTCAATAATATTGACAGCTGGTACGGAGGTTCCTTGGTAACTCCAATCTTGATTTAAGAGTAAATCATCCAATAAGGATGTGAAAACTAGGTTTTGTCTTTTTAATAAATTCATATGTATAGATTTAAATTAAACTTTCTTTTCAAAGCTTAATTCAAAACCCATACCATCTGTATATTTATGACAATATGTCGTTTTTTTAATAAAATTAGCTGTCAAGTTGACGCCTATAGTGCCTCTTCTACCTTTCTAGCAGCTTCTTCAAATGCGGTAGCAGACAAAACATTGAGTCCGGAATCATCAATTAGCTTTTTAGCAATATCGGCATTGGTTCCCTGAAGTCTGACAATGATTGGGACTTTTATTGCATCCCCCATATTCTTGTAGGCATCCACAATCCCCTGTGCGACTCGGTCGCACCTTACAATTCCGCCAAAAATATTGACCAATATCGCTTCAACCTTAGGGTCTTTAAGAATCAAACGAAATGCAGTTTCTACTCGAGCAGCATCTGCTGTTCCTCCCACATCGAGAAAGTTAGCCGGAGAACCGCCAGATTGTTTAATCAGATCCATCGTAGCCATCGCCAATCCAGCACCGTTAACCATACAACCTACATTTCCATCCAAAGCAACATAGTTAAGTCCTACCTCTCGCGCCTCTACTTCAGTTGGATTTTCCTCTGATAAATCTCTCAATTCTTCATAATCTTTATGACGAAATAATGCATTTTCATCCAATGTAACCTTAGCATCTACTGCTATAATTTTATCGTCAGATGTTTTTAAAACGGGATTTATTTCAAATAACGATGCATCTGACCCCACGTAGGCGTTGTATAATGCCGTTATAAATTTGACCATCCCTTTAAAGGCAACACCGCTTAAGCCTAAATTAAAGGCAACGTTTCGGGCTTGAAAACCCTGTAATCCGTGCGCTGGATCAATTTCTTCTGTGAAAATCAGTTCAGGAGTATTTTCAGCTACTGTTTCAATATCCATCCCTCCCTCTGTAGAGTACATGATCATATTCTTCCCACTAGCACGATTCAGTAAAACAGACAAGTAAAATTCCTTCGGCTCAGTTGCCCCAGGATAATATACATCTTGAGCAATCAGCACTTTATTTACCTTTTTTCCTTCGGGAGGGGTCTGGGGTGTAATCAATTGCATCCCAATAATTTGATCAGCAATCGATTCCAATTCAGTAAGGTTTTTAGCGAGTTTAACACCGCCACCTTTACCTCGTCCTCCAGCATGTATTTGCGCTTTGATTACATGCCACGAAGTTCCTGT
>CENJ01044648.1_pt1 | contig 20260 bp, 18 predicted proteins | sample 356161 | NCBI WGS metagenome assembly CENJ01 (sample SAMEA2619531, study PRJEB7988) | marine metagenome | biome: marine biome (ENVO:00000447); feature: surface water layer (ENVO:00002042); material: "saline water (ENVO:00002010), including plankton (ENVO:xxxxxxxx)" | depth 5 m
TATAGCGCATGGACATTAACTCTATTTATTTCATTTTTTACCATGGGGATTCATACAATTAGTGTAATCTTCTTTATAATTACTACCCTAGGTATACTGCTTGTGAGAAAGGCTCACAATAAGCGAAAAAATGAAATTTTTTAGATAATGATCTGGCTTTTAAGAATTTATTTATTTTTATATTTTATTCTTTATTTTGGAATAGGTGCATGGGCCGTTATCGAGCCTGTTAGAGAAATTTTAGAATTTGATATTCCTTCTTTCATGTTGGCTGTTGGTCTTAGTGTATCAGCACCAATAGGCTACTCAGAGGTAGCAGGATTGTATGGAGGAATAAACTTAATGGTAGGAATATTTTGTTTGCTTGGGCTTTTCAGTAAGTATTTAGCTAATAAAGCATTATTTATTCTTGCCTTTTTGACATTTTCGATTGCAGCCGGTCGTTATCTTTTATCTTTGATACCTACAGCACCGGGTTTTTTAAATAGCTTTTTTATTTTTGAAGTAGCAACTTTTTTTATTTCAATATTTTTTATGATCTATTTGAGAACTTTAAATCAGCCCGCTAAGAAGCATGATGTAGGCGATGTAGCTACTAACGAAAGTTAAACCAAAGAATTTCATTATCCATCCTTTAAAGGAAGTAAATTTAAGTACCATAATTGCTGCTAAAAATGCTGCACTGAGTAGAGCTAAAACCAGAAAATCTCTCACAAAGATTGTATCTTCGAGAGTTAAAGTAGAAAAAAATCCAATCATTGGAACCACAAATACCAGATTGAATATATTTGAACCAATGATATTACCCACCACCATCTGAGCTTTCTTTTTAACTAAAGCAGCAACACTTGCAGCTAACTCGGGAAGGCTGGTGCCTAGGGCGAGGATTGTTAAGCCAATAATCATTTCAGGGACCCCTAGGATTACAGCAATATTCTCGGCATGTGTAACAGAAAGATGAGATCCAAAAATTAATCCAATTAATCCAATTGATAGCCAAAATATATCTTTAAATATGCTGCTGGCCTGATTTTGAATATTTTCTTCATTTAAATCATTGGATTTGAAAAGGGTGAAAAGGAAGAGACCTAATATTCCAATAAAAACAATTGCTTCGATATGATTTATTTTTCCATTAAATAAAGCAATTCCTAACCACACAACTGAAATCACAAATGGCAGTAGGTTGATGAGAGAGTCAGTGATTTGTTTCCTCAGAGAAAAGCAAGCAATACCAAATATTAAAGCAATATTTGAAATATTTGACCCTATGACTGTGCCAAGCGATAAAGCTGCGCTTTCATTAAAAATACCCGAGATACCAATGAAGATCTCAGGAGCTGAGGTACCAAATGCCACGAGAGTTAATCCAATGATTAAATCGCTGACACCAATTCTTTTGGCGATGATTGATGATTGAGCTACAAACCTATCCGCACCCCAAATAAGAATAGCCAATCCAAAACAAAGAATAAGAAAATTATGCAGCAACAACATCTGAGCATTTTAATTGCAAATACAAAGAATTAATATTAGATTCAACAGGAAACAAAATAAGGAACACAATGAAGTTAGATCAATTATTTAGTATTGAGGGCAAAACAGCAGTTGTTACCGGTGGATCAAGAGGCATAGGTGAGATGATTACCGCTGGCTTTTTGGCTAATGGAGTCAAAGTTTATGTAACTGCTAGAAAAGCAGGACCATTAATTGATAAGGCTAAAGAACTCTCTGATCAATATGGACAAGAGTGCATTGCGATACCCTCAGATTTAAGCTCTCATGATGGCATTGTTGAGTTTGCAGATGAACTAAAAACCAGGGAATCTTCAGTAGATTTCTTAATTAACAATGCAGGCGCTGCGTGGGCAGAACCTCTGGATACATTTTCTGAAGAAGGGTGGGACCGGGTGATGGATTTGAATGTAAAAAGCTTATTTTTTGTCACTCAACAACTCTTACCCCTTCTCAGGATTAATGCCGATAATGAGGACCCTTCAAGAATTATCAATGTGGGATCAATTGATGGCATTAATACCCCAGTATTTGAAACCTATCCCTATGGGCCTTCAAAAGCAGCGGTGCATCATTTAACAAGAGTGCTTTCAGCAAAATTAGTAAAAGAAGATATCATTGTGAATGCAATTGCTCCGGGTCCGTTTCCAAGCAATATGCTTGGGCCTGCAGTTGGTCATGATTACTCAGGTATTGCGAAAGCAAACCCAAGAAGCAGAGTAGGCACGCCAGAGGATATTGCTGGATTGACAATATTTTTATGTTCCAGAGCGGGAGCTTTTACTGTTGGTGAAACAATCACTTGCGACGGAGGATTGGTTGCAAGATCAGGTCATGATTTAAGCGGCGGATGAGTTTTTACGAAACATACATTCTTCCCAAGTTTCTTGATTGTGTTTGCTCGCAAGAAGGATTTCAAAATAAGCGTGCACAAATATTCCCTCATGCATCGGGAGAGGTTTTAGAGATAGGCGTCGGCACCGGTTTAAATTTTGAGTTTTATGATTTTGATAAAGTTACTTCAGTTAAAGGTATTGACCCATCAATTAGTTCTCTCGAAATTGCAAAAAGAAGAATCATTGAGATGAATATTCCTGTTGAGGTGATGGAAGGCTCTGCTGAGGAAATTACTTTTAAAGATAATACCTTCGATTCAGTTGTAGTGGGCTATAGCTTATGCACTATTCCTGATCCGATCAAAGCACTAAAAGAAATTAAAAGAGTTCTTAAATCCAGCGGTAAGTTATTTTTTACCGAGCACGGCATTTCTCCAGAGGAGTCAGTGCGCAGATGGCAACACAGAATTAATCCTATTTGGAGTAAATTGGCAGGCGGCTGCAATATAAATCGCAATACTGAAGATATGATTTTAAGGTCAGGATTTAAATTTGATCAATTGCAAAAGAAATACATCAAAGGACCCAAAATAGCCTGTTTTAATTATTACGGTATTGCTGGAAAAAATTAACTTGTTTTTGCGGCATCAAAAGCTTCAGTGATCAACTCTCTCATCCATATGTGAGAACCGTCATTATCATCACTGCTGTGCCAGATTAGGTATTGTTCAACGGGCGGAACATCCAGAGGGAGTTCCTCGAATTGAAGCCCATGTTTTTTAGCGAAACTTTGTGAACAGACCAATACTAAATCAGTTGATCGAACGATTTCTGGGGTCACTAGAAAATGCTGTGCTCTTAGAGCAACCTCACGTTGCAACTGAATCTTTGATAACTCAACATCGATCAGGGCTGGCCCTCTTTTACGATTAGATATATTAATAAATTTCTGAGCAAGCAAGGCATCCATATCAAAATTAGGCAGTTTTGTGAGTGGGTGGTTGGCTCTGTGCGCACAAACAAATCTATCTTCAAAGACTTTTTTTGAAAGCACATCTTTTGATCTAGGAATCACAGGATCAATTGCAAAGTTGAGCTCGTTGGTGGCAAGCGCATGCACTAAATCTTCACGAGTTGTGAAAAAACTTTCAATTGCAATTTTTGGAGCAGTTTTATTAATTCTTTCCAATAGAAAAGGCAATATTCTGCCTTCAGAAATATCACCAAGAGAAATTCTAAAAGTACGTTGAGAAGTATTTGGATCAAATTCATCAGGCTCATTCACGCTCTTCTGCATCAGACTCAAAGCGTGCTGAACATCATTGATCATATGCTCGGTTTTATGTGTTGGAACCATTCCTGTCCCGGTTCTAACAAACAAGTCGTCATTAAATCTTTCTCTAAGCCTAGCAAGTGCATTTGAAACTGCAGGTTGTGTTATTCCAACAACCTCTGCTGCCTTGGTCAAACTTCCCTCTGTATAAATAGCGTTCATGATCACGAAAAGGTTCAAATCAAAGGAGCTAATTTTCATTTTGGACTAGAGTTAGGGATTAGTTATTGGGACTATGTTATTCATCAAACTTATAAAGTCATCTTAGCAATTTGTATAATAGAAATAAAGGATTGTTAGGGTCTAAATATAGTGACATACTATGTGCCAATACTTCCTTAAACACCATGAATAGAGTAACTCAGATCCTAGGCTCAAAATATCCAATCATTCAAGCTCCCATGGGATGGATTGCAAGAAGTAAGCTTGCTTCAGCAGTATCGAACGCTGGCGGCTTTGGTATCATTGAAACATCCTCAGGCGAAGTTGAAAACTGCAAGAATGAAATCATGGCAATGGCTGACTTAACGGATAAGCCTTTTGGAGTAAATTTACCACTCCTTTTCTTAAAAGATGAATCCATGATTGATGTTGTTTTGAATGCTGGTATTAAGTTTGTTACCACTTCCGCAGGTGATCCCGCCAAGTACATCCATATCCTCAAAGATTCAGGAATTAAAGTTTTTCATGCTGTGCCTAACGTCGCAGGAGCAAAGAAAGCAGTTGATGCTGGTGTTGATGGATTGGTTATTGAGGGAACCGAAGGCGGTGGTTTTAAAAGTCCTGAGGAAGTTGGGCTGTTTGTATTAATTCAAGCCATAAGAAATATTACCAATCTTCCAATTGTTGCTGCAGGAGGGATTGTGGATGGGCGCGGTATGGCAGCGGCATTTGCAGCAGGTGCAGAAGGCATTCAAATGGGTACTCGATTTGTTTCTTGCAAAGAAAGCCCAGTGCACGAAAACTTTAAAAACCACATCATCAATTCGGATGAGCAGGGTACTTGGATATTAAATAAAAAAGGTAAGCCTTGTATTCGAGCACTGAAAACAGATTACACCCAGCCTATCTACGAATCGGGTGAGATGGACATGAGCGCAATGATGAATATTCAGGATTTATATTTTGGAGGTAACATGAATGCAGCTCCTGCACTTTCAGGCCAATCAGTTGGATTAATCAGCAGCATGAAGCCTGTGAAAGAAATCATTTCTGAAACCATAAAAGAATTTAATGAAATTTGTTCATCCATGAGTCAACAAGCCTTTGATGAATGATATTATTATTATAACCAGGAAAAAAAATGAAATTTGAACTTAGCAAAAAAACTCAATCTTTATTAGATCAGGTTACTGAATTTATTAACAAGGAAATTATTCCTAATGAATCTCTATATGAACAGCAGGTAGAAGAGGGTGGCAGATGGTGCGTCCCGCCCATCATTGAAGAAATGAAAGAGAAGGCAAAAAAAGCTGGACTGTGGAATCTCTTTCTTCCTGAAAGCGAGCTTGGAGCCGGGCTGACTAATTTTGAGTACTCACATTTAGCAGAACAAATGGGTCGATCTGGAATTGCATCCGAAGTTTTCAATTGTTCAGCACCTGATACAGGAAACATGGAGGTTTTGGTTAGATACGGAAGTCAGGCTCAAAAAGACGAGTGGCTAACGCCTTTGTTAAATGGAGAAATTAGGTCAGCTTTTGGTATGACTGAGCCAGGCGTTGCTTCATCCGATGCCACCAACATGGCAGCCACTGCAGTGCTTGATGGCGATGAGTATGTGATTAATGGTGAAAAGTGGTGGACTTCTGGTGCTGGAGACCCAAGATGTAAGATCATTATTTTCATGTGTGTCACTGATCAAGATCCTGATTCACCAAGACATAAGCGACATTCAATGATACTTGTGCCCACCGATACTCCAGGTATTGAAACTCGTAAGATGATGCATGTTTTTGGCTGGGACGATGCTCCTCATGGTCATGCGCACCTAAAGTTTGACAATGTAAGGGTCCCTAAAGAAAACATGCTTTTGGGTGAAGGTAGGGGTTTTGAAATTGCTCAAGGCAGGCTTGGGCCAGGACGAATTCATCATTGTATGAGGGCCATAGGTATGGGTGAGAGAGTCATTGAGATGATGTGTCGACGTGGCCAAACCCGTGTTGCATTTGGCAAACCCATTGCCCAACTTGGCGGAAACTTTGATGTGATAGCTGATTCAAGAATTGAGTTGAATATGGCTCGATTATTAACTCTTCAAGCTGCTCATATGATGGATACCGTCGGCAATAAGGTTGCAGCCAGTGAGATTGCTCAAATTAAAGTGGCGGTTCCTAATATTGTTTGCAAGATTATTGATCGTGCAATTCAAATTCATGGAGGAGCTGGAGTTTCTCAAGTTTTTCCACTATCAAGAATGTACGCTGGCATGAGAACCCTTCGCTTGGCTGATGGACCGGACGAGGTTCACAGAAGAGCGGTTGCTCGATATGAGCTTGGTAAACATGCAGTTCAAGATGATCAGGTGGAATCATCTGAAATTTCCAGAAGTTAAGCGATAGAGCATTGCAAGCCAATCTGATCTTTTACGATACAGAGACCTCGGGGATTCAGAAAGATTTTTCTCAGATTCTGCAGTGCGGCTCCATCCAAACCAATCGTAGTTTTGAAGAATTAGCGCAACAAAATATTGGGTGCAGACCACTCCCATGGGTTAATCCTCAACCCAAAGCTATGCTAACCAACAAAAAAATTGAGTTATTTAAATCAAATACTTCGCATTATCAGATGATGAGCGACTTGCATCGCCAGTGGCGTGAGTGGACGGTAGACGGTCCAGGCACTTTTGTGACCTATAACGGTCATGCATTCGATGAGGAATTAATTCGAAGACAATTTTATTGGAACCTGTTAGATATCTATTTAACCAATACCAATGGCAACGGCAGGCTTGATCTTTTTTTAATGCTGCAAAACCTTGCATGTTATTTTGATAATGTAATTGAAATTCCTTTACACGATGGCGGTCCGCGCATTAGTTTAAAGCTTGAAGATTTAGCGGCTGCAAACAGCATTAGCAATGATGACGCGCATGATGCGATAGCCGACTGCAGATTGATGTTAGAGCTCCTAAAAATTATAGATGGCAAAATACCGGAGTGGATTGATTTTTTTATCTCGACTGCGACCAAACCAGGCATGCAAGCTGCCATTAATTGCAAAACCTTTTTAGCACTAGGAGAAGTGTACCGTCGCGAACGTTTTAGATATCCTGTAGTTATTTGCGGGGCAGATGCTACTCGACCTAATGAAATTGTGTTTTTTGATCTAAGTTTTGATCCCGAAGAGATTTTTTCTTTGGAAACCTCGGATATCTTTAGCATGGTTCATAAAGGAGGGCGTGATGGACCACTTAAAAAATATAAAATTAATAAAACCATTCCCATATGTCCTCAAGAAATTATTGAAGATAATGCAATATTTGATATGGATATTAATGTTCTTATTAAAAGGGCTGAGCTTGTCAAAAAGAATACTGACTTTCATACATTGGTGAGCGATGCGATGGCAGATCGTATTTTCAATTTCAAAGAACCTGAACATATTGAACAGCTCATATACGCAGGGGGCTTCCCAAAACCCTCCGATAAGGAGTTAATGGACGATTTTCACCGTATTGAAGAGCCGTCCTACCGAATTAAAATTGCAAGAAACATTGAAGACGAGCGTTTTAGACTCTTTGCTGAAAGGTTGATTTGTCAAATGTATCCGTCAGAGGCTCCCGAAGACATGCAAAAAAGGTATGAGGACTTTCTAAATGAGCGTTTGAATGAGGAAGGGCCCTGGGGTTCAACTGAAAAAATCCTTGCAGAAATAGAAAAATTGAAAGATTCGGAGGACCAAACTATTTTGAATGCAACTGAATCCTTCATTAAACAAAGAAATTAATCAAAAAAACGTTTTAAATTTACTTAAATTTACTAGAATTGCTTTTGTTTTTGATCAGAAATTGTTAATCTATGTACCCTTTTTGAGGAAAACTGACAAAAAGTCATGAGAATATTAAATTTTTTTAAGAGGATATTTATGAGCGAAGATAACAAAATTGTCGATGGCGCTAAAGACGCTATTGAAGGTGTTGCAGACGTCACCAAAGAAACTGTTGGTGCTGTTGGCGATGTAGCCGGTGAAGCGGTCGAAGGTGTTGTTGAAACAGCATCTGCTGCTGCAGAAGGCGTTAAAGAAACTGCTGAAGAAGTAGTAGATACAGCTAAAGAAGTTGCTGGCGAAGTTGTTGAAACTGTTGGTGAAACAGTTGATGCTGCTATCGAAGGCGTTAAAGATGTAGCTGGCGAAGTTGCTGAAGCAGGAAAAGAAGTTTTAGATGAATTAAAAGAAGGCGATGTTGTTGGTGCCGCTAAAGAAGTTGTTGAAGGCGTAGCTGAAACAGCTGGAGCAGCAGTTGACGCAGTAGCAGACGTAGCAGGTGAGGTTGTTGAAGGAGCAGTGGAAACAGCTTCTGCAGCAGTTGAAGGTGTTGTTGATGTTGCTAGCGAAGTTGCTGAAGGCGTCAAAGACGTAGCCGAAGAAGTGGTTGAAACTGTTGGTGAAACAGTTGATGCTGCTATTGAAGGGGTTAAGGATGTTGCTGAGAGCGTTAAAGACGCGATTCTCGGTGACGACGACGATAAGTAGTATTATCTTTTCTCAGGAAAAAGGAGGCCCTGCCTCCTTTTTTTTTGGCCTCAAGCTTATTGCCTTTGAATTAACCTCGTTTAAAATAGTTCGTCCTAGACCCGTAGCTCAGTTGGTTAGAGCGCTGTCTTGACATGGCAGAGGTCAGCAGTTCAAATCTGCTCGGGTCTACCACTTAAGGATCTTTATGAAACATTTACTTTTGAGTTTGTCGGCATGCTTTTTTTCAACTGTAGCGGTAGCTGCATACTTTCCAGATAAAAACTGGGAGGTATCCAGTGCATCGCTAGAAAATGTAAATGAGTTAAGGCTTAAAGCTCTTGAAGACATTGCATTTAAAGATCCTGCAACTCAGGCTTTGGTAGTTATCAAAAATGGGAAAATTATAAGTGAGCGATACGCTGAAAATTATAATCAAGACTCTTTTGGCACCTCATGGTCAGTTGCAAAAAGTTTCTATGCTGCATTGATTGGTATTTCTATTCAGAAAGGTGAAATAGAAAGTCTTGATGATCCAGTTTACAAGTACCTGCCTGTTTACAAAGAAGATGAGCGCAAAGTTATTACCATAAGAAATATTCTTGATATGGAAAGCGGTCTACAGTATCCAGAGACTCAACACGAGACAATGTTTCTAAACGAAGATCAACTTCAATATGCTTTAAATGTCCCATTAGAAAAAAAACCTGGATCAAAATGGGAATACAACAATGTTAATTCAATGTTATTGGCAGCTATCATAGAAGCGGCAACCGGTCAGTCTGCAGACCAGCTTTTAGAGAATAGAATCTTACAGCCCATTGGCATCCAAAACTCAACGTTATGGAAGGATGGTCAAGGAAATGTCATGACCTACTGTTGCATAGACATGAGCGCGAGAGACTTTTCAAGGTTTGGATTATTATTTGCAAGAAACGGCAACTGGAATAATAAATCGTTAGTCCCAAAAGGTTTCATTGATGAGACCTTTAGTACTTCGTGGAGATTTAAAGCGCCAAGACAGGGTGGGTATTCATTGCATTGGTGGATGGCCGCCGATGATGAAAATCATGAAATCTTTTTTGCCAGTGGTAAATTTGGACAATACATTTTTGTAGATCGGGATAATGATGTGGTGGTTACAAAAATAACTAAGTACGATCCCATTCCTGGTGATACTCAAGATTTTAGAGAGTTTAAATGGTTAAAAGAGATTGGTGATACGGATGTGACTTTAGCGGTTTGGGACTTTCTTGAGAGTTCAAAGATTATGAAAGTTGGTGAAGGTGGCGTCACATCTCCAATTACCAAAGAAAACGGCGATGAATCAACTTTTAGAAAAGATATTTATAAGTTTATTGAAAATCTAGCCTTACTATCTGATTAAAACCAGACGTACATAATCATTGGCACTGAAATAGCTGCAATAACTATTTCTAGGGGTAATCCCAGTCTCCAGTAATCTCCAAACTTATATCCTCCCGGTGCCATAACCAGGGTATTACATTGGTGACCAATGGGTGAGAGAAAAGCGCAACTTGCTCCCACGGCAACTGCCATTAAAAAAGGTTCTACAGGAGCGCCCAGTTGAGAGGCAATATTTGCAGCAATCGGCGCCATGATAATGGCTGTGGCAGCATTATTAATGATGTCTGAGACAAACATGGTTACCACAAGAATTAAAAGTATGATCATGTAGACAGGTAAGGCTTCGGTATAGCCTGAAATAAACATCGCAATGTTATTAGAGATTCCTGTCGTTTCGAGTGCTTGGCCGATTGGTATCATTGCAGCTAACATCACAATGACGGGCCATTCAATACTTCGGTAAAGGTTTCCGTTAAGGACTTTAACCCCAATAAATGCAAGGACACACAATAAGAAAGCAATCACAATATTGATAACGTTAAAGGCAGCAAGCAGCAAGAACGTCACAAAGAAAATAATGCTCTTTAACAGTCGACTGCGACTGGGGATGACCTGCATTTCTCGCTGCATCAGTGGCATGAGACCTAAGTGCTTAATCCGCTCTTTAACTCCTTCCTCATCAATGGATCGCACGCCCAGTAAAAGCACATCCCCAACCCTAAAAATTTCACGTGAAAGCCTGGTTCTAAACTTCGCCCCTTGTCGCCAAAGTCCAAGCAGAGCCAGATCTTCTGAGGCTAAGCGCTTTAAAAATTCTTGTTTACGACCAATGAGTCTTGAGGATGCTGTGACCATGACCTCAATCTCTTCAAGATCAGATTCTTTAATGGTGTTAAGATCCTCAGAAATCTCTAAATCAAGATCGCTTTGCAATCTTGAAATATCATCTGGCGAGGTTTTAATCACAAGCACCTGATTATGGGCAAACTTAGTGACCATTGAGACCTTGCTGACCGCACCAGATTCATTAACAATGCCCAGCACTTCAGTTTCTGGACCTGCTACTTTTTTAATTTCAGATAATCTTTTGCCAATCGCTTTACTGTCTTTTTTTACCCTGACTTCAAACAAATAGTTTTTCAGATCAATTAACTTAATCTCATCGCCAGCTTCTTGCCTTACTTTGACCAGGCGATAACCAAGAAAAGCAATGAAGACAACACCCAACAGGCTTACAGCAACACCCACAAAAGAAAAATCAAAGAAATTAAAGCTGGTTCCTGTATAGGTTTCTCTGTATTGGGAGATAATAATATTGGGCGGGGTTCCAATCATGGTATTCATCCCCCCCAAAATACTTGCAAAAGCCAGCGGCATTAAAAATTTTGGTGGATTCCAATTATTTTGCTGGCATACGGCTATGGTTACTGGCAGAAGTATTGCCATGGCTCCAATGTTGTTCATAAACGAGGACAATGCGGCAGCAGTTACTAGAATGACTAGCAAAAACTGATTCTCACTTAATGGGATTTTGGAAAGTTGCCCACCTATTAATCCAACAAAACCAGATTCTTGTAGGCCCCTGCTGATCAATAGTACTAAAGCCACAATAATAACTGCAGGATGACCAAACCCTGAAAAAGCGCTATTAATTGGAATGACTTCAAAAAGAACCAAAGCAGCCAGTGCTACTAAAGTTACAGCATCATAACGCCAGCGACCCCAAATCAGCAGACCAACCAAAACACATATAGTTACAACTAATACATTTTGATCGCTGATCATTGAAGCGCCTTAAGAGATTTTTAACTTGGGTGCATTGGTCATCACGCTCTTAATGCCTTTATTCATTGAAGACCTATCGGCATAACTTTGTGATGTTGCGACCACTTTGTTATTTCCAGCTACTAGATTAAAACTCCATTTACCGCCACGAGTTTCTTTGGTTTTGAAGTTATCTTTTGTAGCAGCATGTTTGGCAACTGATTTAATGCCTTTCATGCAAGTCGCCCGGGATGCATAAGCTTGTGATGCAATGATATTTTCTCCATTTTTAGCCTTTAGTCTAAAACGATGTTTACCAGCCCTATCTTTATAAATTTCAAACATTTCTCCTCCTTGTCTGCAGAGTTCAAATACTAACAAACTTACATGGTAAAAACACATTTTTTTTATCCGCGCGAGTGCTCTAGGCTATAATCCGCATATGGAAAATCTCAAAAGTTTTTTTGAAGGAACTTTTTCTAAAATTATTGGCATCCTCATCATTCTATCCATTGCTGATCAGGTACTAACTTCAATGGAACTCACCCGCACGGTGGAGAGAATTTTCGATGTTTTTTATCTTCTCACCATAACTTTGTTCTGTTTGGAATTTCTAATTCGTGTCATTGTTATTAGAAAGTTTGATTTTCTTTTGGCAGTTGATGCCATTGTCCTTATTAATGCGCTTTTTGTTGGGTTGGTTGATTTAAGAATGCTGAGATTGTTCCGACTGTTTCAAATTTTTAGAACCTCAAAGTTTTTAGTCCCTACCAATACATTAATCAAGACCATAGTCATGCAACGCAATGCATTACTCGGCTCACAAATGATGGTGATCTCCATTTTATTAGTTGTTTCCACACTTATTTATTTTCTTGAATCAGAAGCACAGCCAGAAATATTTGGTAGCATTCCTGCTGCAATGTGGTGGGGCATAGCGACGTTAACTACGGTAGGCTATGGAGACGTTGTTCCAAGCACTGAGGTGGGTAAAATTCTTGCAAGCTTTACCATGTTCATTGGCATTGGAATGTTTGCTTTGCCAGCTGCAATCTTGGCATCGGCTTATTATGAGGAGATTCAAAAAAGAAATTTCTTAATTACTTTTGAGGCCATCGCTGCCATTCCTTTATTTCAGCAATTACCTGTAGGTGCAATTAATAAGATCAACGAAAAGCTCGATGTAAAACTCTTCCAAAAAAATGAGGAGATTTTTAAGAAGGGCGATGAGGGCGATGCGATGTTTATTATTGAGCAAGGTCAAGTCAAAGTTGATCTTGAAAATCCTGTTTACCTAGGCCCGGGTGATTTTTTTGGAGAGATGGCATTGATCTCAAACTCACCCAGAAATGCAACCCTAGTTGCTACTGACGATAGTAAGCTCTTTGAACTCAAAAAATCTGATCTCGAAGAACTCTTTGATGAGCACGAAGTGCTCTTTAGAGAACTTGAGGAAACAATTAAAAACCGCTCAGCTTAATCATCACCACCTGAATCAGGATCAATTCTCTGAGGTGCATGAGATTCTTCTTGCACGACGTCATAATCCTCAGGATTTTTTTCAGTATTTTCCATGTATACCGAAGTTGATGGGTATGCAAACTCGGATCCATTCGCGCGTACTATTTTAATAGTTTCAAAAATTAAGGACTGTTTCACCTTCGTAAAATCGGTAAGGTTTAAGGGCTCGGTATAACACAGGATTCGGATATCAATTGAACTGGCTCCAAATTCATCAGTTTTTACAAATGAGTCTTGACGAGGATTTTCAGCAAACTGATCTGAATTTTTAATAAAGGCTTCAATTTCCTCACAAATTTTTGCCAACTGGTCTTGAGTTGTTGAATAAATAACATTGATAGTCCAACTGATTCTTCGATACTGCATCGCACCATGATTGATGACTTTAAAATCAGCAAGATCTTTGTTCGGAACGAGCATCGGCGCAGTGCTAAAGAGCCTGACTAATGTTGAGCGAAATCCAATATTCTCAACCACACCATGAAGTTCGCCTTCAATTTCAATCCTGTCACCGGGTTGGAAACGGTTTTCACCGATAATTAAAATTCCTGCAATTAAATTTTTAAATAAGTCCTGTGCTCCAAGAGCTACTGCCACTGAAAATAGACCAAGTCCTGCAACTAAGGGTCCAATTTGAATTCCAAAGATATCAAGGATGACACCGATACCGATAACCCAAATAAGAACTCGCGCAGCTCTTTCAAGCCACATTGTCATGGATGCGGTCAACAAGCTTGTCGCTGAGAACATTCCAAAGATTGGTTGGACAGAATTTGATAAAGTGCTGAAAATGGTAAAGGCAATTGCAGCCTTGACGATGTTTTGAGCAACCAACTCAGGTGTGCCACTTAAAGGCAAGTATAGTGTTATCACATAAAGCGCTACAGTGACAGGCAGGTAACCAAGAGGTTTTTCAAGAGTCTCTAACACAGCATCATCGGCTTCAGACTCTGTCTGATCGGAAAGCTTTTCAAGCCACTTAAACACACGGGCAATGAAGACCCCACGAATTATGATTCCACTAAACAGGATCACAATAGAAACAATAAGTTCAGTTATCCCTATGCCATACAGACCATCATTCCAAACCTGACTAACTACACCTAAAAAACTATCTAACATTTATTTCTCCTAGAAGCTCCATGAAAATTTTGTACTAATGCTTTCATCCATTTTATCAGCATTCATTGGAGGAGCGTTATCATTAAACCTTGAGTACTGAAGTGAAATCGTTACTTGCTCATTAACTTCAAAATCAAGTGCAAAAATAGCGCTGGATTTAACATCATCACTAAAATCATCTACTGAGGGTTGAACGTAAATGGTCGTATTGAAGAAAATGTTCTCACCAATTTCAAAATCATCGTGAAAATAAATATTTAAACGGTCCGTTTTGGTATTGATCATATTTAGATCTTCTTCATCCTCATTAATATAAGCAAAACCTAATCTGGCGTGATCATTAATCAGGTATCTGAGTCCTAGACCCATAACCTCTCTTTGTCTGTAATTTCTGAATGGATTTTCTGAGCGTTGTGCCAAAAGCTCATAATGGAGGTTGGATTTATTTTTAAAAACTAATCGGCCATGAAAAAAATTAGACTCATCAATGACATTGCCTATGTATTTTCTTTCTGATTGACTGAGCACCAAGAAAGAATCTACCGCATCCGAATTATTATCGATGCGGTAAGTAAAGGTGTAATAGTCACGATCACGGTTTCCGCGGGAAGCATCAACACTGCCTGAGATGGATTGAAAAAGACCAATTTCACCTTCTTGGCGTAAATCTTCAATATTAATAATGGCAGATGCAAAAGCCTGCACTCCGATCAACGCGACGGCAAAAATAAAGGCCTTATTTAGTTGTTGCAACATTCACACCACTCCAATCATGTCTTGGGGGGTGTATTCTAAATTGATTTATCCTTTCTTGAAAGTATTGATAGTATTTTTCTAACTCAGGGGCCTGGGCTTTTGCAATCATCAAATGACGCTCTGCGGCATCCCAATTCTGTTCACGATAGCTTGCTAACATAGCATTTTGAGGCTCTTTTAGCTTAGCGGCTTGATCAATATGCAAATCACTCAAGTAGGTATAGATTCTCACTGGCTCAGTTTTACCTTTAACAGCAATTAAATCTAACTCAATCAGCTTGTAATCCGGCATTTGTTTAGCTGTTTCCTCACCTAGAACAATGTTGACCCCATACGAACCTGATTGACCTTCAAGTCGTGCCGCTAAATTCACAGCATCACCTAAAACCGTATAGTCAAAGCGCTTATCCGAGCCCATGTTGCCGACAATACAATCACCAGTATTGATGCCAATACCAATTTCCATGGCAAGCTTTCCCTCACCAACCAACTTGTCATTAAGTTCTTTAAGTGCCTTACGCATTTTGACGCCAGCCTGAATGGCAAGCTCCGCATGATTTTCTTGCGAGGCAGGCGCATTCCAAAAGGCCATAATGCAGTCTCCCATGTACTTATCAATGGTTCCCTCGCATTCTAAGATTTCATTGGATAGGGTGGTTAATAAGCGATTGATCAAATCCGTGAGAGCTTCGGGGTCTTGTTTGTACTGCTCAGATATCTTGGTAAAACCACGAATATCAGAAAACAACATGGTCATGTCCTTGCGCTCCCCCCCAAGTTTTAAGGACTCATTGGATTCAGCCAGACGATTCACCATTTCTGGTGACATATACTGCGCAAAAGCGCCACGCACTCGACTTCTTTCAAGCTCCGTAAATAGGAAGTTAAAAAACGTTACAGCCACATAAACAGTCAAAATAATAACTAAAGGCGAAATCGGATCAACTAAAAAGAGTTTGGATTTAAAGAAATACCAGCTGCCACCAATAATACCTCCAGAACCCACACCCAAAACTGTCAAGCCTCCAATGGGGCCCAAAGTTTGAATCATGAATGTAATTAATAAAGACAAAACGAGTCCTGCAATAAATTCAGCACCAAATAACCAATCGGGTCGTTGCAAGAACTCATTAGCAAAAATCTGTTGGACAAATTGACCGATAATGGTGACTCCTGGAATATTTTTTTCAATTGGCGTGGATCGAAGATCAAATAAACCCGCAGCCGAAGTCCCCACCAATACTACTTTCCCTGAAAAGAAATCAGGATCGATCGATCCGGATAAAACATCCCAAGCGGAGACAGTCACTAAGTCTGCGGTAGGTGCGAAGTAAATCCATGATTGTCCATCGGGCGTGGTCGGCATGGTTAACGGCCCAAGTTTGATGTTATTAATTCCCGTTTGCGCACCAAAGGCTTCTTCACTGGAAGCATTGGAAGCTTTGATTTGAAAAGTTGAGGCACCAATGGCAACGCGGGCAAGCTCAAGACCTAAACTTGGAATGACTGTTTCTCCAACACGATCAAAGGTCGGCAAGCTGCGCACCACCGAATCATTGTTACCGATGCTCATGGTGCCAAGGCCTGCTGCATCTTCTTCCAACATTTGAATGTTGCTTCTCAAGCCCTTATAGGTAGGTAAAAATTGATTTGGATTATCCCCTTGGGTCACTAAGCCGAACTTGGCTTTAGCAAACTCAGTTGTTTCTTCTGCATTATTAACCGCAACACCCAATACCACAGTTCCATGGTTGGCGATGGCTCGTGCAAATACTTCATCGTTATCAGGAAGCAGCTCCACTTGTTGCTTTAAAGCAAGATTGTCAGGGAATTGATTGATGAGATTGCGAGGATTGGTTCGATCCGGTTCAGCAAAGACAATATCAAACCCTAAAGCAGCTGCCGCATAGGTTTGGTCGGTGAGTCTAGCTAAGGTCGTCCTTGACCAGGGCCACTGGCCAACCAATTCCAATGAACGATCATCAATATCAATAATGACCACCGGGTCGTCTTCGTAAACTTCACGTGGGAAGAGCTGTTGAAAGGTGTCAAAGGAATAATTTTGCAGGCTGCTAAATGCATTAAAAGGGTTGAGAATGGGTAGTAAGCTAACCAGAACCGCCACCCCATACAGACCAACTTTGATGATTTGCTTTATAGAAAATTGCATTCGATTAAAATTATTTAGTTCTCAAAAGTAAAATCTGAGGCAATCCTCACAGCTTCATTGGCTAACTGATGATGCAGATCTCTGGGGAGATCGAGCAGATTCACAGCATCAATAAATTCTAGATAAATCTCTTGAAGAGGCTTACCTTCGCTTAACTCTCTAATAATTTGTTGATAGGTCCAAAATACATATCGTCGAATTCGCACATAATGATCTAAATTTTTTTGAGTAAACTCAGGCACGTCATCGGATTCAAGGGATTCTTGTAAAAACGCTTGCGCTGTTGCCTCGGTGATCTCTGACCAGGTAGCGTTCATAAAATTTGGATGCTTGCTCAGCCATTGGGTAGCATTTTCTTGCTGGAACATTCCAATAGCAAAGTAATAACCCACATAAAACCTAAGCAAGGGTGATTCAATTTTAACCAGTTCTGCGACTGCAAATTCTACTAACAACGAGGCACGATACTGAATCAACTCTTTATGAACCTGGTCAAGGTTTTTATAGTATCGGTAAAAAGAACCGTAAGCTGTACCTGCTTTGGTGGTAATGGTCTTTACTGAGATTACTTTGTCCCCCTCCAAAATAAGTTTCCACATGGACTCCAGCAGCTTAGCTTTGGTTTGATCAGATTTTTTTATTTTCTCTGTCATTTAATAAATAATAATTTAAAAGAGGGCATCTTAGTAGTAAAATGACTCATTGTCATTTTCAGGGAATAAAAAGATTTTGAAAAAAATAATCACACTTTTAATAGTTTCGTCTCTTTGCATTGATTCCTTGCAAGCACAAAACGTTGCTCCAGCCATCACCGATCCTGCCGCCCTAGCTAAAGTTCAAGAGGAGCGTGATGCAGTCTTTAAGAAAATGTTTGCCGATCCCACCAACCTTGCATTGCTTTTTGAATACGCTAATTTATCCATCTTAGTGGGTGATCTTGAGGCTGCCATCGGGGTGTTTGAGCAGATGTTAATTTACGATAATGAGCTTCCAAGAATCCGGCTCGAGTTAGGGGTCTTGTACTTCAGACTAGGAGCTTATGCATTGGCGAACACTTACCTTAAAAGCGTTAAAGAATTTAACCCACCCCCTGAGGTGGTCAATCGAGTGGACCAATTTTTAGAGGCCATTGAGGAGGCTGAGGAGCCTATCAAGTTTCAACAAATCATCAGCATGGGCTTTAAGCACACCACTAATGGTAATTCAGGTATCAATGCTGATTTTATTGAGATTGGTGATTTTTTACTGGATGTCGATGATGATTCAAAACGGGCTCCGGATAAAAGCACCCAGCTTAATTATTCACTCAGTTTAGATCAGGACTTAAATCATCCACGAGGCGATAATATCCAATACTTCTTCAGCTACGGCAGCGATGTCTATAACACCTTTAAGCAATTTAATGTTCAAAGTAATGTTATTTCAGTACGACGAAATTTTAATTTGGACGAAAACTTCTTCAGAGTAACCCAGCATGGCTGCTGTGATTTATTAAGTTTTTTAGACATTGAAGATGCGGTCTTTTCACCCAGCATTAATCTGGTTAGGGTGTTGTTAAATCGTGAAGAGATCTTGAGAAGCGGGCGCATCAGCTTAGACTACTCAGGACTCCTATCCAACGGCTCCTCGATTTTGCTTTCCTATTACCGTGATGAAAAATCTTTTACTACTAGTCCTTCCAAAAGCGGACGCATCAATGGGTTTGCATTTGGTCAAACTTTTTCACTTCCGGGCGGTCAAGGAATCCTTGGCTACAAAGCCATGATTGAAAACTTCCGTGGCGGGGTGGATTATGAGTTTTTTGAAAACTTTGGCCTCGAGCTCACTTATTCAAAACCCCTGGAAACTGGCTGGATGCTTTCCTCAAAATACAGTTATGCAGACAAGTCGCACGATGAAGATTTTCCACTTTTTGGTAAACGCGTCGATCGTCTTGAGTCCTTGAGAATTAACTTAACGCGATCCATTGGCTTGTGTTGGTCAACCAATCTTGGGGCCGTTTTCAGTGACTCAAGAAGCACCATCAACATTTACAAACGAAGTGCTAATAACTACTCAGCAACACTGAATTATCAATGCTTTAAGTAAAAAAGTGACAAGTTGTCACTTTTTATGTAGAATACATTGAATTATTAACAACTCAACCCTAAATAACTGATTAGGCAGAGAATAAAAATTGCAGATAATTTATTCATTCATACTAATTTTTAGCCTTTTTAGCACAGCTACTTTTGCTCAAGAGCAAATTGGTGTTGCCGCTGCTGTTAATAAGAACACTACTGACCTAACGCTCGAACAAGAAAGAAAGCTCGTTGAAGCGGGTTATCAAATTATTCAAAACCATACGATTGAGACCGATGAAATTGGTAAAGCTCAAATGTTGCTCCTCGATGGTACTGCCTTTTCAGTAGGACCCAATTCAAGTGTGGTCTTGGATCGCTTTATTTATAATCCTGAAACAGCGGAAGGCTCATTAGAAGTTACTGCTCGAGGACTGCTTAGAATCGTTGGCGGTAAGGTCACTAAAAAGCAACCAGCTCTTATTCGAACTAATTCTGCCACGGTAGGTATCAGGGGCGGGATCGGCATTGTCCAAACCGACGGCTCACAAGTGAATGCAACCTTCTTGTATGGGGAGGAGATGACCATCACACCTAATTGTGTCGACTTGGATACTTTTGGTGATCAGTGCGGTAGCGATTTTATTACGACCATCACAGAGCCAGGATTTTCAGTAACAGTTGAATCAGCTGATTCTGAACCTTCTGAGCCTGAACCCGTAACTGAAGAAAGCTTAGAAGCCGTTCAAGATGAATTAGAAGCCAGTGAAGAGGAGCCAGCCGAAGAAGAATCTTCAAGTGAAGAGAGTTCAGATGAATCTTCATCTGAAGAAAGTTCAGAAGAATCTTCTTCAGAAGAAAGCTCAGATGAATCTTCTTCAGAAGAAAGTTCAGATGAATCTAGCTCTGACGATTCATCAAGTGATGAGTCCTCTTCTGAAGAATCTTCAAGCGATGAATCTTCCTCTGATGAATCAGTTGCCAGCGATAGCTCATCCGATGACGCATCATCGGATTCATCAAGCGATGAACCCACCACAGAAGTTGCACAAGAAACAGAATCGGATACTGAAGTTACCACTGAAGTTGCTGATGCTGGTGGTGATGGTGGAACGACTGAAGTTGAAGTCGATGAAGGGCT
>CENJ01081048.1_pt1 | contig 20260 bp, 16 predicted proteins | sample 356161 | NCBI WGS metagenome assembly CENJ01 (sample SAMEA2619531, study PRJEB7988) | marine metagenome | biome: marine biome (ENVO:00000447); feature: surface water layer (ENVO:00002042); material: "saline water (ENVO:00002010), including plankton (ENVO:xxxxxxxx)" | depth 5 m
TGCCCGATCTTGCCCGATCTTGCCCGATCTTGGATGATGCCGCCTAATCAAAGGACCGATTTCATCTTGCTCTGCCAGCGTGGGCTTTATAGTCTCGCCGCATTCGGCGAGGAGGGCCGCGGCCATGACAACCCCCATGACATCATCCCCCATGACATCCTCACGGATCAAAATCGGAATCCCGGGCGCCGCCGGCCGCATGGGCCGCATGCTGATTCGCGAGATTGCCGCCGCGCCGGACCTTGAACTGGTTGCCGCAACCGACCGTGCCGATGCCGAGGCCATTGGTCAGGATAGCGGGCTGCTGGCCGGCACCGGAACGAACGGCGTGCTGATTTCAGGCAATCCCGACAGCCTTGCCGACGCCGATGTCGTGATCGATTTCACCAGCCCCGTTGCCAGCATCGCGCATGCCAAAATCGCCAGCGGTCATAACTGTGCCATGGTTGTTGGCACGACAGGGCTGTCAGGCGATGACGAGACCGCGCTGGCGGCGGCGGCGAACTCCATTCCGCTTGTCTATTGCGCCAATACATCGATCGGCGTCACGCTGCTGGCAAGGCTTGTCGAACAGGTGGCGGCACAGCTTGTCGAGGGATGGGACATTGAAATTCTGGAGGCACATCACCATCACAAGGTCGACGCCCCGTCCGGCACCGCGCTGGCGCTAGGCGAGGCGGCGGCGCGTGGGCGGGGGGTCAAGCTTGAAGAGGTGTCCGACATGGTACGCCAGGGTCAGACAGGCGCGCGCAAGCCGGGTGACATCGGGTTTGCGGTGCTTCGCGGCGGTGATGTAACGGGCGAGCATTCGGTGATTTTCTTTGGTGATTCCGAACGTGTTGAAATCTCGCACAAGGCGACTGACCGCGCCATTTTTGCCCGTGGCGCCCTGCGTGCCGCGCGCTTTGCCGCCAGCGCCAGACCCGGCTTCTATGACATGAATGACGTACTGGCTGGCTAGGCCTGGTCCATCGTTTTCTGGTCCATCTTGGTCTGGGCCATTATTTCCACCCAGTGGCGGCGGCAGAGTGAGATGTAGCGCTCATTGCCGCCGATCTCGACCTGTGCGCCCTCGCGGATCACCCGTCCTTCATCATCCTGCCTGACAACCATCGTCGCCTTGCGCCCGCAATGACAGATGGTGCGAATTTCCCGCAGCACATCGGCAATCGCAAGAAGGCGTGCGCTGCCGGGAAACATATTGCCCTGAAAATCCGTGCGAAGACCGTAGCACATCACTGGAATGCCCATTTCATCGGCGATGCCGGCAAGCTGCCAGACCTGTGCGTCGGTCAGGAATTGTGCCTCGTCGACCATTACGCAGGCAAGTGATGCGCGGGCGGTCTCCGCCGCCACAAGCGCCGTCATGTCGGTCTCGCCATCAAACACGAAAGCCGCCGATTCTAGGCCGATCCGTGATCCGATCCTACCCTCGCCGATCCTGTCATCGAGCCGCGCCGTCAGCAGCAGCGTGTTCATCCCGCGCTCGCGATAATTATGTGAGGCCTGCAACAGGATGGTTGATTTGCCAGCATTCATCGCGGCGTAGGAAAAATACAGCTTGGCCATCGGAATCCTCGTGAAACGGCCCGTCATACTGCCGCCGGGCGTGGCTTTTGTGAATGGAAAAAGCACAGCTTTATGGGTAATGTCGTCCGACACCACCCGCAGGAGCACAGCATTATGAACGCGTCGCAGGACCCCCGTCTGACGGTGATGGATCACCCGCTCGTTGATCACAAACTTTCAATCCTTCGTGATCATGAAAGCCCGCCGCACCGCTTCCGGCACACGCTTCATGAATTGTCCTGGCTTCTGGCCTATCCAACCTTCGCCGCGCTGAAGACGGACAGTGTGGAGATACAGACACCACTTGAGGTGATGACGGGCCAGGCGATGCAGCCACCCTATCCCTGCCTGGTCTCGATCCTGCGCGCCGGCAATGGTCTGATTGACGGGTTCAGCCAGGTCTGTCCCGAGGCCAGTGTTGGTCATCTGGGACTGTATCGGGATCATGATACGATGGCGCCGATCTCCTATTACAACAGCCTGCCAACCGATATCACCCAGCGGCAGGTCATCCTTGGCGACCCGATGCTGGCCACCGGCGGCAGCGCGGTGATGGCGCTGGACACGCTTCGTGAAATTGGCGTCAGGGATATTGTTTTTTCGTGTCTGGTGGCGGCGCCGGAAGGTGTGAAAGCCCTTCATGACGCGCATTCCGACGTGCCGATCGTTACCGCCGCCCTCGACCGGGAATTGAATGAATCCTGCTATATCCTGCCGGGCCTTGGTGATGCCGGCGACAGGATCTATGGCACTGGCTGAACGCCCTAATCAGCCAGCCTAATCAGCCAAATTCTCAGGCCCGAAACTTTCCGGCAGCAACTCGCCAAGGGTGAAGCGCCGCTGCAGCCCGTGTGGCCCGCCGACAAGAACAGGCGTCGCGGCATCGCCGAATTCACGAATGCGCTGGCGGCAGGCACCGCAGGGCGTGCACAGAAGATCGCCGTCACCGCCAGCCACGGCAATCATCACAATCCGCGTGCCAGCCGCCATCACCATCGCGGCGATGGCGCTTGCCTCGGCGCAGTTGCCGACAGGATAGGCGGCATTCTCGACATTCGCCCCGGCATGGATGGTGCCGGTCTCATCAAGGATGGCGGCCCCTACCGGAAAGTTGGAATAGGGGGCATAGGCACGGCCCATCGCGGCGATGGCGGCCGTCATCAATCGCGACTCATCCTGCATTGGTGCCTGCCTTGCATCCTCCGGCTTTACGTCTTCTGGCTTTATGTCTTCCGGCTTTATGTCTTCCGGGGCTATTCCTTGACATAGGGTTTGCCAATGGCCGCCGGTGGCCGCGCCTGACCGACAAGCCCGGCGACAACGACAATGGTTGCGATATAGGGCGCCATCGACAGGAATTCAGACGGAATCGGCGTGTTCAGGATCGACAGTTTCTGCTGCAGCGAATCGGCAAAGCCGAAGATCAGCGCCGCGGCCAGCGCGCCAAGCGGATGCCAGCGCCCGAAGATCATCGCCGCAAGGCCGATGAAACCGCGCCCGAAGGTCATGTTCTCGTCAAACCTGCCGACCGACCCCAGGGTGAACCACGCGCCGCCGAAACCCGCCACCATGCCGGCCGCAACAACATGCGCGTAGCGGGTCTTGATGACGTCGATGCCAAGCGTGTCGGCGGCACGCGGATGCTCGCCGACGGCGCGGGCGCGCAGCCCGTGCCGGGTGTGGAAGAGATAATAGGTCGACAGGGTGACCAGGATCAGCGCGCCATAGACAAACAGGTTCTGGTTGAACAGCACCGGCCCGACAAGCGGAATGTCGCCAAGCACCGGAATCTTGAATGACCGGAAGGGCGACGCCTTGTTGAGCCAGCGATATTCGGCAAAGACCTGGCTTGAGACATAGGATGTCAGGCCAAGGACAAACAGATTGATCACCACCCCGGCGATGATCTGGTCGACCCGGTAGGTGATCACCAGCGCCGCCAGCAGCAGGCCGAACAGGCCGCCAGTGATCATCGCGCAGATAATGCCGGCCCAGCCGCCCATCAGCGAGCCGAACATGGCACCGGCAAAGGCGCCGGCAAGAAGCATGCCCTCAATGGCGATGTTGATGACGCCGACACGCTCGCACAGGATGCCGCCAAGCGCGGCAAGGGCGATCGGCACCGCGCGAACAACCGTGGCCTGCAGCATGCCTGTCAGCGAGATGGCCTTGCCGGCGGTCGCCCAGACAAGAAAGGCCATGGCCAGAACCACCAGCCCGATGCCAAGCGCCAGCGCCGTCCAGCGGCCACCGCCCTTCAGGAACAGCCGCGTGCCAAGGAAGGCCAGCAACACCGAGGCAGCGACATTGAACCATTGGCTTGGCAGCGTCAGATTGCCAACCGCCCATTCATCACGCGGCCGCGAGATGCGGAAGGTCGAGACCGAATCCCAGGGCGTGTCGAGAAGAAAGGCGACGATCAACGCCAGCGCGATCAGCACGCCGCCGGAAACCGAGGCGCGCCAGTCAATCAACCGCGGGGCTGTCTGCTGCTGTGATACCGGATCAGTCATCGTTACCACCTCCCCGGCGCCGCTCTCGGAACAGGGGCGGGAAAATCCGCCGCACCAGCAGCGGTGCTGCCACAAACATGATGATCAGCGCCTGGATGATCCCGATCATGTCGATCGACACGCCGGCATCGACCTGCATCTGCCTTCCGCCAGCCTCCAGCGCGCCGAACAGCAGACCGGCCAGCAGAATGCCCACCGGATGCGACCGCCCGAGAAGCGCCACGGCGATGGCGTCAAACCCGATTCCGGCGGTAAAGCCCGGTGTGGCGCGTCCCAGCACACCGCTGACCTGTATCGCACCGGCCAGCCCGGCCAGCGCGCCGGCAATCGCCATCGCCATGACAATGGTCAGCCCGGCGCGGATGCCGGCATAGCGCGCCGCCCCCGGATTTTCGCCGGAGATGCGGAAGGCAAAGCCGAGTTTCGAGCGGAACAGCAGCCAGTAGATCACCGCCACCGCGGCCAGCATGATGAAGATCCCGGCATGAAGCCGCAGATTGGCGTCAAGAAAGCCGAGGATACGTGGCAATTCGGCGCTTTCGAGAACAGCTTTCGAGATCGGGTCGGACCTGCCTTCCTTCTGGATGAAGGGCTGGCGAAGCATGTAATCGAGGAGCCGGATGGAAATCAGGTTGAGCATGATGGTCGAAATGACCTCATGCGCGCCGGTCGCCGCTTTCAGCAGGCCGGCAATGGCGGCATAGACCGCGCCGATGGCAAGCCCGACCAACATCACCAGCGGCAGATGCAGCCAGATCGACACGCCGGTGATCGAAAAGCTGGCGATGGCGGTTGCCAGACCGCCGACAACCATCTGCCCCTCGGCGCCGATATTGAACAGCCCGGCACGGAAGGCCAGCCCGATCCCGAGCCCGGCGAGCACCAGCGGTATCGCCGCTGTCAGTGTTTCCGAAATGGCGTGGAGCGAACCGACAGACCCATCCGCCATGGCGATGAAGCTCAGCAGGATTGTCGCCGGCGCCACCGAGGTCGCCATCATGATCAGGGCACCGATCAGCATGGCAAGGAACATCGCCGCCAGTGGCAGGATAAACAGCTCGCGCCAGGATGACCGGCTGTCGATGGCCGGCGCGAGTAGCGCCTTCATATCGGGCGACATCGCCGGTCCGGATGATCGCGCCGCATCGCTCATGCCGCATCCCCCCGGCTTTCGCCCCGATTTTCACTCCGATTTTCACTCCGGCTGACGCCGGCCATGGCAAGCCCGATGGCATTGCGGTCGGCACCGGCACCCCGGTTGTCGAATTCGGCGGCGATCCGGCCCTCGAACATCACATAGATCCGGTCCGACAGGTCGAGAATCTCATCAAGTTCGGAGGAAATGATCAGCACCGCATTGCCATGGTCGCGACAGGCGATGAGCTGTTGGTGGATATATTCGATCGAGCCGACATCAACGCCGCGAGTCGGCTGCGAGGCCACGATCAGCTTGACGTCACGTTCCAGCTCGCGCGCCACCACCATTTTCTGCTGATTGCCGCCCGACAGGCTGCCGGCACCAAGAAACACGCTAGGTGTGCGGACGTCATAGCTGAGGCAGGCGGCGGCGGCGCGGGCATGCACCCGCCGCCAGTCAATCTGCACGCCGGAGGTGACGCTTTCGTCATAATAGCTGTTCAGCACCATATTCTCGGCGACTGTGAATTTGCCGACCATCCCCGATTTGTGGCGATCCTCGGGAATATGGGCAATCCCCATACGGTGGCGCTGGCGGACGCTGGCGCGGGTGATGTCCTCTCCGGCAAAGCCGATCTCGCCGGTGGTCACCGCGGACAGCCCGGTAATGGCCTCGACAAGCTCGGTCTGGCCGTTGCCCTGGACACCGGCGATGCCGACAACCTCGCCGCCATGAACCGTCAGGTTGATATCGACAAGACGGGCATCCTGGGCATTGTCGAAAAGACTGACCCCGGCAAGGTCGAGCACGGTATCACCCGGGGTGGATTCGCCGCGGCCAACGGAAAAGCTGACCGGCCTGCCGACCATCATCTCGGCAAGGTCGGCCTCGGAAAATGTGGCCGGGTCGCCCTGCCCGACAATCTGCCCCTGGCGCAGCACGCTGACCCTGTCGGCGATCTCGAGAATTTCGTGAAGCTTGTGGGTGATGAAGACAATGCCCTTGCCGGCGTCGCGAAGCGCCCGCACGATGGTGAAGAATTCCTCGACCTCCTGCGGTGTCAGCACGGCTGTCGGCTCATCGAGGATCAGCACATCGGCCGATCTGAACAGAACCTTCAGGATTTCGACACGCTGCTGGATGCCGACAGGCAGATCCTCGATCAGCGCGTCGGTCGGCACTTCCATGCCGTAGCGTGTGTTGATTTCCTGGACCTGGGCGCGTGCCGCCGCAAGATCCAGAAAGTCGGCGCCGGATGTCGGTTCGACGCCGAGGATCACATTCTCGACGACACTGAAAACCGGCACCAGCATGAAATGCTGATGCACCATGCCGATGCCGCTGGCGATACTGTCGCCGGGACCGGCAAAGAGCGCCGGTGTGCCATCAATGAGAATCTCGCCAGAATCCGCACTGTAGAGCCCGGACAGAATATTCATCAGGGTTGATTTGCCGGCCCCGTTCTCGCCAAGAAGGCCAAGCACCTCACCGGCGCGGATGTCCAGGTTGATATCCTGGTTGGCCTGTACCGGGCCGAAACGCTTGCTGATGCCGCGCAGTTCGATATCCATGAAAACCGGCTCACAAAAAAAACCCCGCTGCCCCCTGATCAAAAGGGGGCAACGGGTATGTTAGGGGATCAGCCACCGACGTTGATTGAACCGGCGATAATGCCTGCCCGGATCGCATCTACCTCGGCCTTCAAGGCTGCCGGAACGGCGCTGTCGAAGGTGTGATATGGCGCGATGCCAACACCGTCATTGCCAAGTGTGCCGACAATCATGCCACCCTCGAATGTGCCATCCATGGCCTGTTTGATGACCTGCATGACGGTCGAGTCCATACGCTTCAGGACGGAGGTGAGGTAAACACCGGGATTGTTGGTGTCCTTGACTTCCATGTCCGCGTCCACGCCAACGATCTTCAGGGCGTCAGGACCGAGTTCGGTTGCAAGCGCGGCTGACCCAAGCCCAACCGGGCCGGCCACCGGCATCACGATGTCAGCGCCCTCATCATAGAGGTTCTGGGCAAAAGCGCGGCCATCATCAAGGCTTTCGAAATTGCCGGTGAAAAGGCCTTCCTTGCTTTCCGGGTTCCAGCCAAGAAGCTGGACATTGGTGCCCTTCTGGCTGTTATGATAGGCAATACCGTAATAGAAGCCGTCCATGAAGGCCGTCACTGGCGGGATATTGATGCCGCCAAAGGTGCCGACGATACCTGTCTGGGACATGGCTGCCGAAATATAACCGGCCATGAAGGCTGCCTGGTTGGTTGCGTAAACCTGACCAAGAACATTCGGAATGGTCGGGTTGTAAGCCATGTCGACGATCGAGTATTTCGCGTCCGGATTGGCGCCGGCCGAAGTGGCCGTAGCATCAGCCATCAGGAAGCCGACAGAAATGATGATGTCGCATTTTGCATCGAGCAGTGCGTTGAGGTTTGGTTCGTAGTCCGTTTCGGACTGTGATTCCAGATAACGGCCTTCGATACCATAGGCTTTCATGGAATCCTGAACGCCCTTCCAGGCAGTTTCGTTGAAGCCAGAGTCATCAATACCGCCGACATCTGTCACCTGGCAGGCCGTGAAAGCCGATGCGCCACCAGTTGAGGCAAGCATGAACGCCGCCGCGATGCCTGTAGTCAGTGCAGCCTTTTTCATAAACATGTTCCTATCTCCCGTTTCTCTGAAGCTCGTGACGCGGGTCACGCCTTCCATGTGATGAAACACCGGATCCCGGCGTTATTCACCTGTATCGATTCCTATCCTGTTTTGACGATACAGTCTATTTTCTTTGCGCGGCAAAGTGCCTGTTTGGCGCCTATTTGAGGCCAATTTCCTTCAGTCTGCGCTGCAGATACTGATCCGCCGTCACGCCGGGGCGCAGCGGGGCGTCAGGGCGCGGATGCAGAAACATCGGCATCGAATAGCGGGACACATTCTGACCGCTGTCAGGATTGGTGACACGGTGCGTTGTCGAAGGGAAATAATTGTCTGTCGCCATCGCCAGCATGTCGCCATTATTGATCGTGATCATGCCCGGATCGCAGGCAATATCGTGCCATCCACCATCGGCATCGCGCGCCTGCAGACCTGGTTTCGAGCCCGACAGCAGCAGCGTGATCAGGTTGATATCCTCATGCGCGGCGGCGCGGATGGCGTCCGGCTCGGCATTTTCAACCGGCGGATAATGCAGGATCCGCAACAGGCTCTGGTCGCTCCCCTCCATCATGTCGCCAAGCGGCATCGTCAGATTGTCGGTGACGCTGGCCGGTGCCTGGCCTTCGATCCAGCCAAGAAGCTCGCGCCCAAGCGTCTCCAGATCGGCATAGATCTGCCGCGTCAGATCATCCAGCTCATCGGGAAGCTGGCAGCCAGGATAGACATGGAAAAACTCCTTCAGATCCTTCACCGCCGAATCCTTGGCGTTTTCCGAGCGGAAGGCGAAATAGCCATCATGCGCCGGCGGCTTGACGGCAAAGCCGAACTTGTCCTCGCCGGCAAAGAACCGGCCCCAGGCGTCATAGACGGCGTCGATCCGCTCCGGCGTGATCGGATGATTTGCCAGCACCGCGAATCCTGTGTCGCGAAGCGATCTCTCAAGCGTCCTGGCGGCATCTGCCGCCCTGTAATCAACGGTTTCGACCTGCATCCCGGCCCCCACTCACTGTTGTCTTTTCACTGTTGTCGTCTCAGATTGTCTTCGCATTACTGTTGTGGTGCCGCGCCGCCGCGCGATCATCGGCTGTCACCATCACGTCCATGAACCGTGCGCGGGCCGCAGCCGAATCAACCCGCATGGCCACCGATACATCACGGCGCCCCGCGCCCCCGGCAACGGTGCGCCCGATCTCCGCCCCACCGCAGATGACCGACATCGGCATGGCTTCGAAACCGAACAGATGCGGATCAGTGATGGCCAGAATGGCAGATGGATCATGCATGAAGCAAATCCGCTCGCCAAGCTTGGCCTCGTGAAAATCGAAATAGAACTCGGTGGCGGCGCTCAGAAACCCGCCTATGCCGGGCGCCTGTGTCGCGATCGCGGCAAAATCCTGCGGGCTGCAACGGGTTTTCTCGGTGACGTCCAGCCCGACCATGGTGACGTCCCAGTCGGCGGCGAAGACACGGTCGGCGGCGTCGGGATCATTCCAGATATTGGCCTCGGCGCAGTCGGTTACATTGCCATGGCGGGCGGCGCTGCCACCCATCACCACGACACGCCCCGCATTCCTCGTGATCGCAGGGTCATGTTCCAGCGCCGCCGCCAGATTGGTCAGCGGCCCGACCGCGCAGATGATGATTTCCCCTGGCGCGGCGGCACAGCTTTCACATAGGTAGGTTGCCGCGCTTCGCGGGTCGGCGGCGCGGCCTGGCGTCGGTGCCGGCAGGCTGCCGAAACCCTCTGCCCCATGCACGAAATCGGCCGGTGGCTCCGGGGCGCGGCGCAAGGGCACCGGCGCGCCGCCGGCAACGCATGCCGGATGACCGGCCATCTCGGCAAGATAGAGGGCGTTGCGGGTGGCCCTTGTGGCGGTGACATTGCCAAAGATCGTCGTCAGCCCGACCACCTCGAGCCGGGGGTCGGCAAAGGCCTGGTGAATGGCCATGGCATCGTCGATCCCGGGATCGGTGTCGATGATGATCTTCTGCGGCGCGGCTCCATGCATCGAAATCACCCCTCCAGGTCAATCATGGGAGGCCAGAAAATCGGAAGCCAGGAATTCATCAACCGCGGCGCGTGTCGGGATGGCCGCCGCGGCGCCGTGATGCGTGACCTGCAAGGCCGCCGCCGCGCTGGCCAGGCGAAGCGATGCCGCCATGTCCCCGCCCTCGGCGATTCCGGCCAGAAGATAGCCGAAGAAACAGTCGCCAGCGCCGGTGGTGTCGAGGGGGGATACCTCAAAAGCTGGCTGGTGAAGTGTGCCGTCCGCGCCATAATAGTCAGCGCCGTCACGGCCTTTCGTGATAACAAGATGCGGCAGCCCCGCCGTCGCCGCCGGCCTGCCCAGCATCTCGGTCAGCGCCGCCGCCTCGACCTCATTGACCACCAGAAGATCGGTATGCGGCAGCAACCGCGCCGTGACTTCGGCGTCGAAGGGGGCAGCGCTATAGGCAATCTTCAGGCCGTGCGCACGCGCCGCCGCGACAAACGCATCGGCGCCGCATGTTTCATTCTGCAGCAATGCCCAGTCGCCCGCCTTCGCCCTGTCGAGCGTGGCAATCGCCTCGCCCATGTCGATGGCATGATTGGCGCCCGGCCAGAGCAGAATCTGGTTCTCGCCATCGCGGGATACCGAAACAACGGCATGGCCAGTGGCGGTATCTGATGTCTGGAGGGCGCTAATATCGACGCCGGCAGCGTGCATCTCACCGCGAATCCAGCCATCTTCGGCATGTGTCGCGCCGATGTGAACAACCGTGCCACCAGCGCGGGCCAGCGCGATTGACTGGTTCGTTCCCTTGCCGCCAAGCATGCGTTGGTAATCCAGCGTTGTCAGCGTTTCCCCAGGCGCCGGGAAATGCGGCACCATATAGACAAGGTCGATATTGATGGAACCAAGATTGAAGACTGTCATCGCGCTGTATTCGGGAAATTGCACCTCTGACAACATTAGGGCAATCTTGACCGTGGTCCAGAACTTTCACCCCGGAATTTCCCCCCGAGAAGCCACACGGAGACAGCGATATCATGGCGCGACCCCGCAAGATGAAACTGGCGCATGTCGAGGAATGTTTCGCCCGCCTCGCCACCGTCCTTCCCGAGCCGAAGACCGAGCTTGCTTACCGTGATCCCTATACATTGCTGGTCGCCGTGGTGCTGTCGGCGCAGGCCACCGATGTCGGCGTCAACCGCGCCACAAAGGGGCTGTATGCGGCGGCCGACACACCGCAGGCGATGGTCGATCTGGGGGTTGACGGCATTGCCCATCACATCCGCACCGTCGGCCTGTTCAACACGAAGGCGAAGAATGTCCACCGGCTGTCGGAAATTCTGCTCGAAACGCATGACGGGGTCGTGCCGGATGACCGCGCGGCGTTGGAAGCGCTTCCCGGTGTTGGCAGGAAAACGGCGAATGTTGTGCTGAACGAGGCCTTTGGACACCCGACCATCGCCGTTGACACGCATATCTTCCGGGTTGGCAACCGCACCGGCATGGCGCCTGGCAAAACACCGGATGCTGTCGAGGCCGAGCTTGTGCGACGGGTCCCCGATGTCTGGAAAAAGGGCGCGCATCACTGGCTGATCCTGCATGGACGCTATGTGTGCAAGGCGCGCAAACCGGAATGCTGGCGCTGCACGATTGCCGAATTCTGCGGTTACAGGGACAAGACGCCGTCCGGCGATTAGGGGCAGGCGACCAGAGACCGTCCTCAGCTGGCACTGTCGCGCCCGGCAAGCGCCCGGCGACAGGCCATGATATCAAACCTGCCACCAATGACAGGGGATCGCCACGCCCAGTTGCGCACCGCCGGATTGGCCGCGTCCGGATAGAGGAAATAGTCAACAACGCATGCCGGGAACCTGTATTGCCAGGTTTCCACCGGCCCCTCGCGACGTTTGAAATCGGCCTCGCCAAGACGTTGTTGCAGGCCCGCCGGGTCAAGTCCGATCAGCGCCTGTGGTGCCAGTTCTGGTGGCGGCGGCGGCGGAGGCGGAGGTGGCGGAGGCGGCGGCGGTGGCGGTGGAGGCGCAGCAAGGGCAAGCTCGGTGGTGGCCGGGGGTGCCTTATCCGCGATTTCGGCCCCGGGCGCGGCCCCGGGTTCAACGGGTTCGGCGCCAGCTTCGCTCGTCACCTGCGGCGCAGGCTCGGCTTTGGGTTCGGATTCGGGCTCTGCTGCCGCCTGCGCGTCAATTTCGGCTTCCGGGGTCGCTTCTTGCCCGCCGTCATCCGGGGCTATGGTCTCACCCACGGATTCCTGTGTTGACGATACAACTTCATCCCCTGCAGGACTGGCCCCTGCAGGACTGGCTACCTCAGGACTGGCCGCTTCCGTTGCGGCCGCATCCGGAACGGCGACGGGCTGGTTGCCGGCAGGCTGGTTGGTGACGGGCTGGTTTGCGGTGCTGTCGTCAAGGCTGGTCTGCGCGTCAGTTTCCATGACAATATCCGCACCTGTCTCAGACGCAGTGCTCGTATCCGGGGTGGCTGGCGCAGTGCTTTGTGCGGTGGTTGACGCAGAGATTGGTGCGGTGGTCGGCGCAGAGACTGATGCGGTGGCTGGCGTGGTGACCGGTGTGGTCGTCACAGGTGGCGGCACCTGGCAACCGGCAAGGCCGAGAGCCGTGATGGCCGGGATCAGAAAGGCAAACCGCATGACAGGACAGACACCGGGGTTGAGGAATATGCCCGGCACCTTAGACCAGCCAATGGGCGAAGGGCAAACCACTTTCATCGGGTGCCGTCTCTTCAGGGCCTGTGTTCAGGGCCCGTGTTCAGGGCCCGTGTTCAGGGCCCATGTCTTTGTCCTTGCCCCATCCGCGCCTATTCTCTAAATCATCGGGCGCAGTTTCCTGTTTTTGACCTCGAGGGTTTTCATGTCATCGCGAATTGACGTTCTCGCCGTCGGCAATGCCATTGTCGACATCTTTGCCAGCTGTGATGATGATTTCCTTGCCAGGCATGGTGTTGGCAAGGGGATGATGAACCTTGTCGATTCCGCACAGTCGGCGGCGCTGTATGCAGCCATTGATGATCCACGCGAGATTTCCGGCGGGTCGGCGGCCAATACCGCTGTCGGGATTGTCGCGCTTGGTGGCAAGGCCGGGTTTTCCGGACGCATCCATGATGACCAGCTGGGCCACAGTTTCATCCGTGATATCCATGAGGCCGGCGTTGTCTTCGGCGCCGCGCCTCAGATCAACGGCGCGCCAACGGCGTCCTCGATCATTCTGGTTTCCGATGACGCCACCCGGTCGATGAACACCCATCTTGGCGCCTGTATTGAACTGCAGCCTGATGACATTCATCCCGGGGATGTTGAGCGCGCCGAGATCATCTATCTTGAGGGGTATCTTTTCGACGCGCCGGCCGGGCCAGACATTTTTGCCCATGCGGCGTCACTTGCCGCGCGCCATGATGTTCGCGTTTCGCTGTCGCTGTCGGATCCCTGGTGCGCCGAACGGCATCGCGAGGCACTTGGCCGGTTTGTGCATGATCATGTCGATATCCTGTTCGCCAATGAACATGAGGCGGAGAGCCTGTGCGACAGCACGGCTGAGGCGGCGATGATCACACTCTGTGGGCAGGTCGATGAGGCCATCATCACGCGCGGGGCTGACGGTGCCTTTGTCGGCCATAAGGGTGACCGCCATGACTTCCCGGCGCGCCCGCAGGGCCCCGTCGTCGACAGCACCGGTGCTGGTGATCTGTTTGCCGCCGGCTATCTTTATGGCCGCACGAATGGCCATGATGCCCGCCAGTCAGGCATCATCGCCAGCCTTGCTGCCGGCGAGGTGATCTCGCATGTCGGGGCGCGGCCAGAAGCCGATATCGCGGCGCTGGTGAAGGCGGAAGGCCTGGAAGATCTCCGGGGCCGGACCTAGCGAAGCGCCTCATAGGCGGCGAGAGCGGCTGCCTGCACAAGGTCGTTCACCGAGGCGCCCATCTGGACGATCTGGAAGGGCTTTTCGGCGCCAAGCATGATCGGGCCGACAACCGACCCTTCGGTCAGGTTCTGGATCAGCTCGAAGGATATGTTGGCCGAATGCAGCCCCGGCATCACCAGGATATTCGCCGGCCCTGACAGGCGGCAGAACGGGTAGCGCTGCTTCATCAGCTCGTAATCAAGCGCCACATCGGCCGACATCTCGCCGTCATATTCAAAATCCGGCTTGCGCTGGTCGAGGATCTCGATGGCGCGGCGCGCCTCGACGGTGATGTCGGAATACGGATTGCCGAATGTGGTGAAGGACAGCACGGCGACGCGCGGCGTGTGGCCCATCTGCCGCGCCTTCGCGGCAATGGCCTCGGCAATGTCGGCGATCTTCTCGCCATCCGGGCGTTCATGAACCGAGACATCGCCGATGAACACGGTGCGTCCGCGCGACACGATCATCGAGGTGGCCAGAAAGGTCTTGCCCTCGCGCGGCGAGATCACCCGCGTGACATGGTTGAAGCTTGGCATGAAGGACCGGGTGACGCCGGTGACCATCGCATCGGCATGGCCTTTCAGAACCATGCAGGCACAAAAGACATTGCGGTCGAGATTGACCATGCGCTGGCAGTCGCGGCGTAGCGCGCCCTTGCGCTGCAGCTTGTCATAGAGGAAATCGATATAATCCTCATTATGGTCCGACACCTTGGCGTTGGTGATCGGCAGATCCTCGGCGCCTTCAAGGCCGAGGCGCTCAATCGTCTCGCGAATCCGGTGCTCGCGTCCGACGAGGATCGGATCACCATAGCCGGCATTGCGAAAGGCCAGCGCGGCGCGGATCACCTTCTCCTCCTCGCCCTCGGCAAAGACGACCCGTTTGCGGTTGGCGCTGATGCGCTCAAAGATCACCTGCAATGTCGAGGCTGTGGGATCTATACGGGCTGAAAGCTCGCGGCGATATTTCGCCAGATCCTTGATTGGTTTGCGTGCCACGCCGGTTTTCATCGCGGCCTCGGCGACAGCCCCGGATACGGCCGAGATGAGGCGCGGATCGAACGGCGCCGGGATGATATATTCATTGCCATATTGCAGCATCTGCCCGCCATAAGCCTCGGCGACGGCGTCGGGAACATCCTCGCGGGCAAGCATCGCGATCGCCTCGGCGGCGGCGATCTTCATCTCCTCATTGATCTTGCTGGCCCGCACATCAAGCGCGCCGCGGAAGATATAGGGAAAGCCAAGGACGTTGTTGACCTGATTCGGATAATCGGACCGACCGGTGGCGATGATGGCGTCGGAACGGACCTTCTTGGCCTCTTCCGGCATGATCTCGGGAACCGGGTTGGCCATGGCGAAAATGATCGGGCGATCGGCCATCGACTGGACCATTTTCGGGCTCAGCGCGCCGGCCACCGACAGGCCGAGGAACACATCGGCGCCAACAAGCGCGTCCGCGAGTGTCCGCGCGTCGGTCGGCACCGCATGCGCCGATTTCCACTGATTCATCGAATCCTCGCGGCCCTGATAGATCACGCCGGTACGATCGACCAGCGTGACATTCTCATGCGGCACGCCCATGGTCTTGATCAGCTCGACACAGGCAATCGACGCCGCGCCGGCACCGTTCGAGACAACCCTGATATCCTTCATCTCGCGGCCGGTGATGTGAAGCGCGTTGATCAGACCGGCGGCGGCGATGATGGCGGTGCCGTGCTGATCATCATGAAACACCGGAATTTCGAGACGTTCGCGAAGCTGCTGTTCGATGATGAAACATTCCGGCGACTTGATGTCTTCGAGATTGATGCCGCCAAAACTCGGCGCCAACATGGCCACCGCCTCGACGAACTTATCGGTGTCCTTGGTGTCAACCTCGAGGTCGATACCATCAATGTCGGCGAATTTCTTGAACAGGACCGCCTTGCCTTCCATTACCGGCTTTGAGGCGGCGGCGCCAATGTCGCCAAGGCCCAGCACCGCGGTGCCGTTCGAAATGACGGCAATCAAATTGCCCTTCGCCGTATAATCATAGGCGGTGTCGGGATCGGCCTCGATGGCAAGGCACGGCGCGGCGACCCCCGGCGAATAGGCCAGCGACAGGTCGTGCTGGCTCATCAGCGGCTTGGTGGCCGTAATCTCGAGTTTGCCGGGACGCCCGTTGGCGTGGAAGCTCAGCGCTTCCTGATCAAGCTTTGACTTTTTTCTGGTCATAACACCGGTTATCTATTCTTTGTGGCTGATATTTGCCCCTGATCATGACCCTGATCACGAACTGTGAAAGGCCGCGCGCCGCATGCGATTTGCGGTATAACATCACGAGACTCGGACACGATCAAGGTGTTGGGGGAACTAAGGGAAAACAATAACGATGCCAATAACAGCATCTGGCTCGGCAAAAGTAAAGTCGCCCACCCCGATGATTGCGCAGTATATGCGTGTCAAGGAATCGCACCCTGACGCGCTGCTTTTCTATCGCATGGGCGATTTCTACGAAATGTTCTTCGAGGATGCCGAGATCGGCGCGGCGGCGCTTGGCATCACCCTGACGAAACGCGGCAAGAGCGATGGTGGCGATATCCCGATGTGCGGGGTGCCGGTGCATTCGGTGGACGGGTATCTTGCCAGATTGATCGGCGCCGGTCACAGGGTGGCGATCTGCGAGCAGGTCGAGGATCCGGCAACGCAGAAACAGCGTGGTGGCAAGGGTCCGCTGAAGCGTGAGGTGATCCGTATCCTGACGCCAGGTACCCTGACCGAGGATGATCTGCTACCGCCGCGGGCGCATAATTATCTTGCGGCGCTTGGCCAGGCTGGTGATGCCATGGCGGTGGCCTGGGCCGATATGTCGACCGGCGATTTCGCCGTACAGGAGGTGGCGGTGGACAGGCTTGAAGGCGTGCTGGCCATGCTGGCCCCGGCCGAACTTGTTGTTCCCACCGGCGCCACCCTTCCCGAAGGCGTTGCCGGGCTTGGCCCGTGCCTGACCGAACAGGCGCCATCGCTGTTTGATTCGGCTGGTGGCACGCGCGCGTTGTGTAGCTATTACGCCGTCGCAAGTCTTGATGGGTTTGGCCAGTTCTCGCGCGCGATGTCTGCCGCCGCAGGCGCCCTCCTTGGCTATATCGAGCTGACCCAGAAGGGCAACATGCCCCGGCTCAGACCGATCCAGGCCATCACCGGTTCGGGCTATATGGAAATCGACCAGGCCACCCGCCGGTCACTTGAAATCACCCGCACGCTGTCTGGCGAGGTGAAGGGCAGCCTGCTGGCGGCGATCGATCTGACCGTGACCTCTGCCGGTGGCCGGCTTCTGGCCGCGCGTATTGGCGCCCCGCTGGCCTCGCGCGCGGGTATCATGGCGCGGCTCGATCTTGTCAGCTGGTATCATCACCGGCCGGCGCTGTGTGACGAGCTTCGCGGCATGATGAAGGGCCAGCCCGATATCGACCGTGCGCTGGCGCGCCTGTCGATGGGGCATGGCGGGCCGCGCGACCTGCAGGCACTGGCGCAGGCGCTGACCATGGCGTCCGATCTTGTCGGAACGGCGACACGGGCGCACGGGATCGGCGACCTAGCCGAGCTTGCGGCGCTTCATGATGCTGTCATGGCGCCGGTGAAACTGGCCTCTGAACTGGCGCCGGCGCTGGCTGACGAGCTGCCGCTGCTGGCCCGTGATGGCGGTTTCGTGCGCGGCGGTTTCGATGCATCGCTTGATGAGCTTTGCGCGCTTCGTGATGAAAGCCGCCGTCTGATCGCCGCGTTGCAGCATCGATATTGCGAGGCCACCGGCATCGCCTCGCTGAAGGTCAAACACAATAATGTCCTTGGCTATCACGTCGATGTCCGCAGCTCGCATGCCGAAAAACTGATGCAGGATGACCAGTTCATCCACCGCCAGACGACGGCGCAGACGGTGCGGTTCACAACCACCGAACTTGCCGAGCTTGAGCGCGATCTGTCGACAGCCGCGGACCGGGCGCTGGCGCGTGAGATGGAAATTTTCGAGACATTGCGCTCGCAGGTGCTTGCCGAGGCGGACCAGCTTGGCGGTGCAGCCCGCGCGCTGGCGGCGATTGATGTGGCGATGGCGTCGGCGGCGCTGGCCCTGAAGCGGGATTTCTGCCGGCCCGAGATCCGCGATGATCTGAGTTTCGAGATCGTGCGGGGCCGGCATCCGGTGATCGAAACCATGCTGGCCGGTGGTGACAATTTCATCCCGAATGATTGCGGGCTTGGTGATACGGGCGAGATCTGGCTTGTCACCGGCCCCAACATGGCTGGTAAATCAACCTTTTTAAGGCAGAATGCCCATATCGCGATCATGGCGCAGGCCGGCCTGTTCGTGCCGGCCGAAACAGCATCTATCGGGATCATCGACAGGATTTTCAGCCGCGTCGGCGCGGCCGATGACCTGGCGCGGGGCCGGTCCACTTTCATGGTCGAGATGGTCGAGACGGCGGCGATCCTGAACCGGGCCACCGAACGGTCATTCGTCATTCTTGATGAAATCGGCCGCGGTACAGCCACCTATGACGGGCTGGCCATCGCCTGGGCGGCGCTGGAGCATCTTCACCAGAGCAACCGGTGCCGGACGCTGTTCGCAACGCATTACCATGAGCTGACCAATCTGCGGCATGATCTTGAACGGCTGTCATGCCATTCGATGAAGGTGCGCGAATGGCAGGGCGAGATCATCTTCCTGCATCAGGTGATTGATGGCGCGGCGGACCGATCTTACGGTGTTCATGTGGCGCGGCTTGCCGGTCTGCCGCCGCAGGTAATAGCCCGTGCGCAGACCCTGCTTGCCGAGATGGAGTCAGGCGGGCACGGCGTTATCGATGCCGAACGGCTTGCCGCTGAATTGCCGCTGTTCACCCAGGATTTCGCCGCCACGCCGGCGCCGGTCGAGGATCCGGTGCGAAGCCGGGTCGAGGCCATTAACCCTGATATGCTGGCGCCGCGCGAGGCATTGGAGCTATTATACGAGCTTCGCGACCTTCTCCACGCACCGACGGACAATACCAGAGATGATACGAATGGGTGACGGGGCATGACGTCTCATGCCGCAACGGCCCCGGGCGCCGGCAGCAGCCAGATCAAGCAATGGCGGCAATGGATCCAGCCGCTGGAAGCGGCGCTTGCCGAGGGTTCGCCGCCGCTTCACGATGCTGACCTGCGGCGGGTGGCAGACGATCTGAAGACGGCCGATGACAGGACCTTCCGGGCGGCGCTGCTGGAGTCGGCCCGGGCGGCGCATGCGGCGATGAAAACCCGTCTTGCCGACGAGCTGGCCGCCGGGCGCGATGGCGCTGTCTATGTCGGTCGCCACTCGCTTGGCATGGATCACCTTCTGGCAAGCCTTCTCGACATTCTTGTGCAGCGCCATCAGGCGGCCGGTGTCGCGCTTGTCGCCGTTGGCGGGTATGGCCGCGGCGAGCTGGCGCCGAATTCCGATATCGACCTTCTGTTCCTGACAGCGCATGACAATGACACCGCCGCCGATGCCGTTGTCGAGGCGCTGCTTTATCTGTTGTGGGACCTCGGGCTGAAGGTTGGTCATGCGAAACGGACGGTGGCGGATACGATCCGCGCCTCGCGTGAGGACCAGACGATCCTGACCGGGCTTCTCGAGATGCGTTTCGTGGCCGGCGACAGGCCGCTGGCAAGCAAGCTTGACCGGGCGTTCCGGCGCGAGGTGGCGCGTCTGAAGCCGGTTGATTTCGTCGATGCCAAGCTTCAGGAGCGGGACCAGCGGCATGATCGGCACGGCGCCACGCGCTATGTCGTCGAGCCCAATATCAAGGAAGGCAAGGGCGGGCTTCGCGATCTTCACACGCTGTTCTGGATTGCGAAATTCGCCTATCGCGCCGACAGCATCATCGACATTGTCGACAAGGGCATTCTGCGCGAAAGCGAGGCGCGCCGCTTTGCCGCCGCGCAGCGCTTCCTGTGGACCGTCAGATGCCATCTTCATCTCCGCTCTGGCCGGCCCGAGGAGCGGTTGGATTTCGACGCCCAGATGGCGATCGCCCCGCTGATGGGGTTTGCCTCGCGCGGCGGCATGCGCGATGTCGAACGTTTCATGAAGCGGTATTATCTGGCGGTGCGCGATGTCGGAAACCTGACCCGCATCATCTGCGCGGCGATGGAAACCGATTTCCGCAAGCGCCGCCTTGGTTGGGCCGAGGAATTCCGGGGCCGTCAGGATTTCGGGCATTTCCGGATCCGTTCTGGCAGGATCAATCTTGATCCCGAGCTGATGTTCCGTGAGGCGCCGCTGCGGATGCTGGAGATTTTCCATCTGGCGCTGGAGCAGAAGGCCGACATTCATCCGCAGGCGCTGCAGCGGATCACACGCGGCCTGCCCGCGCTTGGTGATGCGACACGGGATGACCCGCGGGCGGCCGAGGAGTTCCTCGCCATCCTGACATCGAAACACAATCC
>CENJ01040842.1_pt1 | contig 20249 bp, 21 predicted proteins | sample 356161 | NCBI WGS metagenome assembly CENJ01 (sample SAMEA2619531, study PRJEB7988) | marine metagenome | biome: marine biome (ENVO:00000447); feature: surface water layer (ENVO:00002042); material: "saline water (ENVO:00002010), including plankton (ENVO:xxxxxxxx)" | depth 5 m
ATGAGGACGAAATACGGCGCTGAGGGACGAGTGACGAACTTGCCCATTTATTCAAAGCGCGAATGTGTGTCAGAAAATACCATGGCCGAGAAACACACCCACCCTGAAGCGATTGCAGATGCCCATGCCGACCAGCGCGCATGGATATTCGTGCTGTTGTTTACAGCCGCCTCATGGTTCGTGCTGTCTGTGTCTCTCGCCGATGATGCTACGCGTGCAGGCCTTCAGCCGGGGCTGGAACCCTGGCTGCGCGAGAGCGCCTCTCATATTGCCAGCCTGATCGGCTTTCTGATCGTACCGTTCATGCTGAGCCGGTTTCCGGTTTCGCTTCAATCATGGAAGTCGTCCCTGCCCGCGCATATTCTGGCGAGCATTGTCTTCTCCATAATCCATACGCTGATCATGGTGGCGCTCCGCAAGATGAGCTATCCGCCGCTTGTCGGCTATGCGTATGAGTTCGGCCTCGCAGACCCGTCCATCTGGCTCTACGAATATCGCAAGGATGCTTATTCCTATGTGCTGGTCGTCACTTTCTTTGCCGTGAGCCGGACGATGGAACAGCGCAGACTGGAAGCGCAGGCCGCCCGCTCCGATGCCCGCAAGGAAGGTCGCTTGACGCTGAAAAGCGGTGGGCGCACGCTCTTCCTCAATGCAGATGATGTGATTTACGCGGCCGCCGCATCAAACTATGTTGAGATCACGACGCAGCATGGCACGCATCTCGCGCGGATGACATTATCCTCGCTGGAACGTCTGCTCGCAGAAACCGGGACCAACCATATCCGTGTCCACAGATCCTATATTGTGCACGGCGATCATATTCAGGAGATCATCCCAACACGCGACGGTAATGTAACGATCCAGCTCGATAATGGCGTCACCCTAACCGGCTCTCGCGGCTATCGCGACCGGCTGCCTGGCGAGGTGCAGCATGCGTGATCGACTGATTTTCATCGGCGATGTCCACGGGATGTCAGACCAGCTTAAAGACCTGCTCGACCGGCTTGCTCCGTCTACGGAGGATGAGCTTATTTTTGTCGGCGATCTTGTCGACAAAGGGCCAGACCCTATCGGCACAGTGCGCATTGTGAGCCAGCTCATACATCATTCCGATACCGAAACGACCCTTCTGCGCGGCAATCATGAGGACAAGCATTTACGCTATCGCCTTCGCCTGCAGGACAGTCCGAAAGTCGCGCGCAAAATGGGAGAGAGCTCTCCGGAACTCGTTCAGTTTATGTCCGATGCGACAGATGAGGACTGGGATACCTTGCTGAAAGCACGTCACTTCTGGCGGAACCATGATCGTAATCTGCTCGCTGTTCATGGCGGCATTCCGGGCGATATGTGGTCCTTCCCACATGACTGGGAAGAGGTGGAACGACTGGAACGTCATGACCAGCGCAGCGTGGAGAAGATCTATCGAACACGCTTTGTCGACCACTATTCCGGCGCCTTCATTGCGAGCGGTCATCAGACCACGGACGATCCCTTCTGGGCAGAACGCTATGATGGCCGGTTCGGCGATGTCATTTTCGGCCATGAGCCCTTCTTTGACGGGCCGCGCGAGTTTCCGCACGCCACCGGCATTGATACGGCTGCCGTCTATGGCGGGCAGCTGACAGCGCTCATCATTCATCCAGATGACAGGCGTGAATATGTAAGCGTGGACTGCCCAGCCTATCGAAAGCCGGGTGCGTAAGCTTTAGTCACGCACCATGAAGGCGTGGGCCATCTCATCAGTAACGGTCAGAAGGTCTGCAATATCAGACCATGTCTCGCGAATGCTTTCATCGCTCCACGCGCCGGTTTGCAGATCGAGCAGATTAAACCGGTTCTGGCCTTCAAAATTGATCACCAGATGCTCGCCAGAGGCGACCGCGCGAAACGGTTCACCATGAGCAAGCGCCAGAATACGCTCCACCACTGCCGGATTAAAGATGGTCCGCGCTTCGACCTGATCGGTGCTGCGCAGGCGGAAATGATCATTAAACGTGGCTGGCACGAGCTGCACATCGTTTAGCTCGCGCTCTGTCACCGGCTTTGACCATTGCGTGCCTCGTGATCGCAGCTGGGTAACGCCATGCAAGCGATATGGCGCATTCAGAACCAGAAGCAGGTGATATTTGTCCGGCGCATCATCAACGCTTTCAATCCATTCGAAGGCCGAAAAGCGAATGCCGTTCCGCTCGCCTTCAAAACCGTCCTCGAAGGCATGGCCGAGTGCGCTCTGGCGATAATAACGAGCTTTTTGTTCTTTGCTGCCGCCCAGCACAACGACATCCGGCACGAGCATGCCGCTGGCGACCGCAGCCTCAACCGCCTCGTCCAAGCCGCCATTTTCATCCAGCGTGTCGATCAGATCGCGCAAGCGACCGGACACAAAGTTCAGTTTAGATAGAATTTTCAAAGTCTGCGGCGCGCCGCCAGGAGACGCCACATAGGACAGATCAAGCCGTTCAGCCATGGCAGAGAGCGCCGAGGCGCGTGCGAGGAAATTGCCCTTAGCCGCGGTGAGGAACGTCACCAGCGTTTCGCGACGCAACCAGGCGACCAGAGCAAACGTGCCAAAGAACATCACCGGAAATAGGATGAACAGCGCGGCAACGCCAAAGAACGTGTCCGGCATTACGGTCATCAGAACAGCAAACGTAATGAAGAAGACGATGAAGCCCTTGGTGAAATCACCCTGCAATGTCTTCAGGGCCGCATTAGCCGCGTCGCCATCATTCTGGCGTGCGACCTCATAAAGCGGTCCGGCCACAGCGCGATCACTGAAGACCTTCAGACTTTTATCCTTCAGCCGGTCTGCCAGCTCGTCCCAGCTTGCCGTCATTTACGTCCCCTTTCGTCAGTGCCTCGACGTGATCCCCGTTTTCATTCTACCCTGCCTTCAAAAAAAGGGAGAGAAAATGACACCGCCGCGCATAAGACAACTCGTCATCGCTGCTAACTCGCTCGACACAGCTGAAAAACTGCAGGACATTCTGGGGCTTGGCAAGCCATACCCTGATCCGGGCGTGGGTGAGTTCGGCCTGAAGAATGCCGTGTTTGCGCTGGGCGACCAGTTTCTGGAAGTCATCGTACCCGTCACGCCGGATGCCCCTGCCCGCCGCTTCATCGACCGTTTTGGCGAAGGCGGCTATATGGCCATCTTCCAGACTCCCGATATTGAAGGCGTTCGCGCCCGCGGCGACGAAATGAAGCTCCGACGCGTCTGGAATTATGACAGTGACGAGATCGCAGCGAGCCATTTCCACCCTGCCGATGTCGGCGGCGCGATTGTGTCCGTCGATGAACCTCGCCCGCCGGAAAGCTGGCGCTGGGGCGGGCCGGACTGGGAGGAGAACTCCGTCCCGGGCGCGATCACGGGCATGCTGGCCCAGTCACCCAAGCCTGATGATATGGGGCTGAAATGGGCCACTATTCTTGGAACCGCCTATCTGGAAATCCGCCGCATAGAAACGCGGGACGGCCATGTGAATTTCAAGCAGTCAGAGACGCCGGGCATCCCTGAATTCCATGTTCATGTAGAAGATAAAAACGCGGCGCTGGAACGTGCACGCGCCCACGGCGTTTCTGTCACTGAAACAGGCTTTGATCTGGCAGGCGTAACATTTCGCGTGAGCTGAAATGACATCGCTTTCCTTTTGATGGAACGCTCTAGGTTAAAGCCTCTGGAAGGGAGAACACACTCATATGATTACGGTGCACCACCTGAAAAATTCGCGGTCCATGCGCATTATCTGGCTCATGGAAGAACTGGGGCTCGATTACGAGCTGAAGGTCTATGACCGTAATCCGGAAACCAATCTGGCGCCGGAAGACTATCGCGCGCTCCACCCGCTGGGCAAAGCACCTCTCGTCACAGTCGATGGCGTTACACTGGCAGAGACGGGTGCCATCGTGGAATACTTCCTCGACAAACACCCTGAGAGCGGCCTGCGCCCGGATCAGGGCACACCTGAACGTGTGCCTTACCAATACTGGATGCACGCAGCCGAAGGCAGCCTGATGCCTCTGCTCATCATGCAGCTCTTCTTCACGCGTATGGAAACCACACCCCCATTTCCAATCAAACAGATCGTAAAAGCGGTCACCGGCAAGGTACGCGACCTTTACCTTTCGCCATCATTGAAAGGCATCATGTCTTACATTGAGGCCGAGCTTGGAAAGTCGGAGTATTTCGCAGGCGACACGCTTTCCGGCGCTGACATTATGATGAGCTTTCCGCTCGAAGCCGGTATGGCGCGCGCCAATACGGGCATTGCCATGCCGAACACGATTGCCTGGCTGGAGCGCATTCACTCACGCCCTGCCTATAAGGCCGCAGTTCAGAAAGGCGGCGCGCAGGAGATTGTGCGTTAGTTTTCCCTAACCCGCTCCGTGGCATTTTTTGAATTTCTTACCGCTGGCGCAAGGGCAGGCATCATTCCGCCCGAGCGAGGCAAACATGCTGGCGGCAGGCTTGCTCGTGCCATCTGTGTAGACCCACTTCCCGTCCAGGCGACGGAAGCTGGACTTTTCATGATGGCAGGTCAGGTCACCCTCTAACAGAAACCAGGCAATAAACTCGACCATACCGGTCTCATCGCCCGCTTTGCCGCGCGCGGTAGAGAGAATATCGAGTCGGGTAAATTCGGCATCACGCGCCCATTTGCCTGCCTGTAGACGATCAAAATCATCCAACCTTTCAGGGTCGTGCGTGGCGACCAAGTAATCGATTTTCTGATTGGCATAGGCGCAATAGCGAGACCGCATCAACTCTTCAGCGGTCTCCGGAACGGCCAGCTCTGCATGGAAGCGGCCGCAACAGTCAGAATAGTCGCGGCCCGTGCCACATGGGCAAGTCATGATCGATTAGTTCATCCGGCCAATGGCGTAGAAACGCTCTTTGCGTTGCTGGCGCAGCTCTTTGGGGCTGAGGCCTTCAAGCGAAGTGAGGTTGCGATCAATCGCATCACATACAGAGCGGATCGTGTTTGCCGGATCGCGATGCGCCCCGCCGAGTGGCTCGGAGATCACTTCGTCGACAATCTTGTTCGACAGGAGCGGTTGAGCCGTGATTTTCATCGCTTCAGCCGCATCACGCGCACGTGCGGCATCGCGCCAGAGAATAGACGCACAGCCCTCAGGCGAGATCACCGAGTAGATAGAATGCTCAAGGATAAGCACCTTGTTCGCTGCCGCGATACCAATCGCACCGCCAGATCCGCCCTCACCCACAATCACGGACACCATCGGTGTTGGCAGTGTGAGGCAGCGCTCGGTCGAACGGGCAATGGCTTCAGCCTGTCCACGCTCTTCACCGGCTTTGCCCGGGTAAGCGCCAGCCGTGTCGACGAGTGTGACGACTGGCAGGTCGAACTGCTCAGCCATATCCATCAGGCGAACCGCTTTACGGTAGCCCTCCGGGTGCGCCATGCCGAAATTATGCTTGATACGGCCTTCTGTGGAGCGGCCTTTTTCATGGCCCATAACGACGACGCTACGACCACGGAATTTTGCCAGACCACCAACAATCGCTTCGTCTTCACCGAAGACGCGGTCACCGGCGAGCGGGACAAAGTCTTCAAATGCTTCAGCGATATAATTTTTGAAGTGCGGGCGTTCCGGATGGCGGGCAACTTGCGTTTTCCGCCACGGATCCAGATTTTTGTAGAGCTCGTGAAGCTGTTTGGATGACTTCTCACGCAGGCGGGAAATCTCATCCTGCAGCGACGGACCTTCACCGTTACCGGAAAGGTTTTCCAGTTCCGCAATCTTGCGGTCGAGGTCAGCCAGCGGCTTTTCAAAATCCAGATACGTATTCAACTCAACGCCCTTGATCTAAATTCCTGATCCGCCGCCAGACCAAATCACGTTGTCGGCGGCTCTAAATCACCATAAACGACAAAATGCGGATTGTCATAGCCGCGCTCTTTTTTTCCGTAAGTGAGGTCTATTCCTTCAAGCGTCAAGACACGGCCGCCTGCAGCGGAGATCACCGCATGCGCTGCGCCTGTATCCCACTCCATTGTGCGACCAAGACGCGGATAGAGATCCGCCTCGCCTGCTGCGATCATGCAGAATTTGAGAGATGACCCCATGGAGACCAGCTCGGCGACATTGAACTTGCCGAGGAACTCGTCTGTTTCCGGCGTGCGGTGGCTTTTAGACGCAACAGCGGTCACGCCTGCGTCCGGCAGTTTGCGGATTTTCAGAGGCTTACGATCAGCCGCAGCCGGCACATCACCGCCCGGTGCAACATCAGCTTCCCACGCCGTCGCCGGACCTTCAGCAACCCAGATATGATTGCGCGCCGGGGCATAGACGACGCCCATAATCGGACGGCCATGCAGGATAAGCGCGATGTTTACCGTGAAATCGGTGCCCTTTTTGATGAACTCTTTCGTGCCGTCGAGCGGGTCCACCAGATAGAACTGCTCTCCCACATCAGGGATGTTGCCCGCAGCGACTGATTCTTCGGCCAGCACAGGTACAGTTGGCGTCACCTCTTTGAGAACCTTCAGGATGAGGTCTTCGGCTTTCTGGTCAGCAATAGTGACAGGTGAATCATCGCTCTTGGTATCGGTGCTGATGCCGTCAGCGGCGTTGTAAACCTCCATGATCACAACGCCTGCATCGATAGCGGCTTTCACCAGCTTGTCTGAAAGCTCCGCACTCGGCGAAATAATGTCACCCATTTTCTGTCCCCTGAATAAACAACTAATCGGCACTAAGCGCGAATTGCCGAGTGCTGCAAGCCAACCAGATCATGAAACCTGATATTTCGCAGCCGCGAATAGTTATGCAGCGTTTCGTGCCAATGCTGACCGGATCACTCGCCTGCCCTTTAAAACTCACGGAATCGTGAGTAGAGGTTTTGAATGACTGAATTTCCGTCCCCGGTACTGTTCGCCGTTCCCTTTTTCATCGTCACAATTCTGGGTGAATGGTGGGCTGTGCGCACTGGACGCCTGAACGGCCATTACGGCACGAAGGACGCGTTTGCCTCCATCGCAATGGGCCTAGGCAACGTTGTGATCAACGCACTGACCAGCGCGATCGGCCTCGCCGTCTTCATGTATTTCAGCCAGTTCAGCACGTTCCATCTGCCACCGACCTGGTGGACACTGGCGCTGGCCTTTGTGCTGTACGACCTAGTCTATTACTGGAAGCACCGGTTCGCGCATCGCATGCGCTGGTTCTGGATGGAGCATGTCACTCACCATTCCAGCGAGGAATACAATCTGACAACGGCCGTTCGCCAGCCCTGGTTCGGCCCGCTATCGGGGCTGACCTTTCTTGGTATACCGCTCGTCCTGATCGGGTTTGACCCGCTTATGGTGTTCTTCGTGGCCGGTCTCAATCTGGTTTATCAGTACTGGATCCACACCCGTGTGATCGACCGAATGCCGGCATGGTTCGAGGCCGTTATGAATACGCCGAGCCATCACCGGGTGCATCACGCGACGAACCCGAAATATCTCGATATGAATTATGCAGGCGTCTTCATTATCTGGGACAAGATGTTCGGCACCTTCATCGAAGAAGACCCTGACGAAGAGCCCGACTACGGCATCGTCAAACCGATCAATTCTTATAACCCAATCCGGATTGCCTATCACGAAATGATCGCCCTGATCCGTGACTGCGCCTCTGACGGGTTTGCGCCGGTCTGCTGGTTCATGCGCATTATCAAACCGCCGGGATGGTCACCGGATGGACAGCATTCCTGCAGCGAGGATATCCGGCGCGAATGGCTGGCGCAGCAGGCAGCTGCAACCGAGCGCGGCGAAAAAGCGCCAGTCTACGTCCGCACCGGCTGATAGATGAACGCATTGTCCAGATCGGCAAAGGCCATCCCGTCACGGTCTTTGTCTGACAGGTGAAGTTCCTCACCGCCGACCAGCTGCCAGTCACACCCAAGACCGGCATCATCGAACCGGATAGAACGCTCCGTCTGCGGGCTGTAATGGGCATCGACCTTATAGATCACCCGCGTATTCGGCTCCATGGTTCGGAACCCATGCAGAAAGCCCTTCGGCACGAACAGCTGGGTATCGTCCTCATCTGACAGTTCTATCGTGACAGAGCCCAGATAGGTCGGTGAGCCGCGGCGGATATCAACAACACAATCCAGAATACGTCCATGCTCGACGCGCAAAAGCTTGGCCTGTGCATCTGGCGGCATTTGTGCGTGCAGACCGCGTATTGTGTTGATCTGCGCAGAGACCGAACGGTTCACCTGCACCACGCGAAAATCCACGCCAGTCCGACGCTGGAACTCGCGTTCGTTGAACATCTCTGAGAAGCTTCCGCGACCATCTTCAAAAACGCGGGGCGTCACAAGCATCAATCCTGGAAGGTCCAGATGTTCGATTTCCATGCAATGCTCCCGTTTGAATGCGTTCTGAAGACCCTATCTGCCCCATCTGAACAAAGTTTCAAACCCGCGCATTCTTGCCCGAATCCTCCGAACGCACTAAAAGCCATACATGAAGATTGATACTGTAATTGATGAACTGAACCGGCTGTATACGACAGCCTGCGAAAACCTTAGAACAGCCCTCACCGAATTCGCTGAGAATGGCACGATCCCGGATCGCGCCGCCCGCGCCAAAGGCCTGTTCTGCTACCCTGAACTTGTCGTAAAATATTACTCGGAAAGCGCGGTCCCGCAGATTTCCAGATCGTTCGGCAAGTTTTCCGATTTCGGCACCTACACGACGACGATCACACAGCCTGCTGTGTTCGAAACCTATCTGCGCGAGCAGCTCGAACCGATCCTGCGCGACTATAATGTCGAACTTGAAGTGCGCCCGTCCAAGCAGGAGATTCCGTACCCTTATGTCTGGGAAGCCTCTCAGGGTGAAGGGCTGGATATGTCGCTGGCAGCTGATATTGCGCGCTGGTTTCCGACCCCGCAGCTTGTCTCCATTGGCGACGAAATCGCAGACGGGGACTTCTTCGATGTCGACGATACCAAACCGCTCGCCCTGTTCGATGCGCCGCGCACCGACTTCTCGCTCCAGCGTCTGAAGCACTATACCGGAACGCCGTTCGAGCACTTTCAGAGCTATGTGCTGTTCACCAACTATCACCGCTATATTGATGCGTTTGCCGAATGGGCCGTCGAGCGCCTCAAGGAAGACGATAAATATGAAAGCCTGTCTGCTGCGGGCGGCGTAGAAGTCTTCGCCGACACAGAAAACGCGATGGAGAAAATCCAGAACGCACCGTGGCGCCGCTTCCAAATGCCAGCCTATCACCTGCGCCGCAAAGACGGTCAGGGCATCACTATGGTGAATATCGGTGTTGGCCCGTCCAATGCCAAAACGATTACAGACCACCTCGCCGTTCTGCGTCCGCAGTGCTGGATCATGGTCGGTCATTGCGGGGGCCTGCGCCACTCGCAACGTATTGGCGACTATGCCCTCGCCCACGCCTATCTGCGCGATGATCATGTGCTTGACGATATGCTGCCGCCGGATATTCCGGTTCCGCCGATTGCCGAAGTTCAGGTCGCGCTGCAACAGGCGACTGTCGATGTTACGGGCGAAAGCGGCGAAGGCCTGAAAAAGCGCCTTCGTACGGGTACCGTCGTCACAACAGACGACCGCAACTGGGAGCTTCGCTACACAGCCTCCGCCAAGCGCATCAACCTGTCTCGTGCAATCGCCATCGATATGGAAAGCGCAACGATTGCGGCCAATGGCTATCGCCTGCGCGTGCCTTATGGAACGCTGCTGGTTGTCTCGGACAAGCCGCTGCACGGCGAGATCAAGCTACCGGGTGCGGCGAACGCTTTCTACGCCCGCGCGATTGGCGAGCATATCCAGATCGGTATTCGCACGCTGGAACGCATGGCGGATGAAGGCGCAGAAAGCCTGCACTCTCGTAAGCTACGCTCCTTCGACGAACCGCCGTTCAGGTAGGGTTAGTCAAGTTTAGCCGATCGTATTGGGTCGTTTCTGGTGGCGTGAATGCGAAAGCAAATCTGGGATAAATTGGTACGAGATTATCTCAATCCGTTTTCTTCAGTGCACGTATTCAAGCGCAAAAAGCTGCTGAAGACCCATCAGAAATTATTCGATACCGTGGAGGCTAATCCGCTCACTGCCAAGCAGCGGTACGCTGTGTTGCTGAATGAGAAAAGGAACCTAGTGGTTGCCGGAGCGGGGACCGGAAAAACATCCGTTATTATCGCAAAGGTAGCCTATCTGATCAAATCCGGAGTTTGTAAGCCGGAGGACATATTGCTCCTAGCGTTCAATACTGACGCAGCGAAAGAACTGTCTGACCGATGTTCTAACAAGATTGGTATCGAAGTGCAGGCACAGACTTTCCATTCGCTTGGCCTCAAGGTCATCCGCAATAGCAGAGATACGGAGCCATCTGTCTCGAAGTTCGCCACGGACCCAAAGCTTATTCGCGATCTCTTCCAACATACCGCCAATAAAATGCTGAATTCGCGTCAAACTTGGAAGAGCGCCAAACACTTTATTGTTGGTCAGCTAAAACGATACCAAGCTGCAAAGTCGTTTAAGTCTAAGGACGATTATGATGCGTACCTAGAACGTACTGAACTTCGCGCGCTGTCTGGCGATCTGGTCAAGAGTTTTCAGGAACTTGATATCGCGAATTTCCTTTACACGATGGGTGTCCGTTTTAATTATGAACGGAGATATCCCGGCATCCGCGAGGCTTACCATCCTGACTTTTATCTCCCTGATTATGACATCTGGATTGAACACTTCGGGATTGATCGACATGGAAAAACAGCGCCGTTCATCGATGAAAACAAGTACCGTCGAGAAATGGAGTGGAAGAGGAACCTTCACAAACTACGTGAGACGAATCTTCTTGAGACCTATTCCTGGCAAAAAGACGAAGGCGTTCTAACGGTATTTCTCCGAGACCAACTCAAAAAAATGGGGGTCAAATTTCGCCCACGTTCTGATGCAGAACTGTACGCTTCAATGAAACGCCAAGGCTACAACTCATCGTTTCTATCCATTGTCGAACAGTTTCTAACCCATTTTAAGTCGAACGGCTTATCCATCAAAGATTTAAAGAAACGAGCGCGAGGGCTCTCTTCGAAAAGGTTTTCATCCTTCACAGATATTTTTCCTCATTTCTATGAAGCCTATGAAAATGCGCTCTCGGCACCTACGCCGCCCGAAATTGATTTCACCGACATGATTGCGCTGGCAACAGCCGATATCCAGAAACGTCGTTTCAAGCCCCATTGGAAATTCATCATCGTGGACGAATTTCAAGATATATCGATCGCTCGATACAAATTATTGCACTCAATTTTAAATCGGAATTCCAAGGCGAAGTTGTTTTGTGTTGGCGACGATTGGCAGTCCATTTACCGGTTCGCGGGCAGCGAGGTCGATATAATGGCCAGATTCGAAACGTATTTCGGATCTGCAGCCGTCACATTCCTAGACACCACATTTCGCTTCCCACAGAAAATTGCTGACACGAGCAGCCGATTTATACAGAGGAACAAATTCCAAATTCGCAAACGACTTAAAAGCTTCACGACCACGCCCGATGAACAGCTTTTTGTTCACTGGCGAGATACGAAGCAAATGGCGCTTGAAAGTTCCTCATTAGAGCGCGTCCAAGAGTTAGCAGATGATTGCAACCTCAGCGCCCCGTCCCTGTTAATCATCGCCCGATACCGACATCTACTTCCTAACGCGCGGCAAATCCAAGCATTACGCCAACGATGGAGAGGTAAAATCCTCGCCCCGCGCACTGTGCATTCTGCAAAAGGTTTAGAAGCAGACATCGTAATTGTTTTAGGCTTGGGTTCTGGCGCATATGGTTTTCCAACAGAAATCCAAGACGATCCCTTGCTCGACCTCGTTCACCCATCAGATAAGTCATTTCCTAACGCGGAGGAACGGCGGCTTTTCTATGTCGCACTCACCCGTTCAAAGCATCAAACCCATATCTTTGCAGACAAGACAAATGTCTCGATCTTTGCCCGTGAGCTGCGACAACCGGTTTATGACGTGCAACATGTTGAAGATTGATCAGTCAAATTTGGCCGTTGTGTCGGCCTCACCATCGACCCAATAGCCAGAGGCCTTAATCCAGCGACGATCGAGGCCTCTTTCTTCCGTCAGATAGGTTCGAAGGGCGCGCACCACGCCGCCTTCTGCCGCCAGCCAGACGAACACGCCCGCGCGGATATCCATCGGCTCAAGCTGGCTGATCAGGCTCGATGTATCAGTTGCGCCGACACCTAGCTCATCACGGCACACCCAGACATAATCAAGGTCTGCCGCGCTCTCTATTTGCTGCATGTCCTCTTTGGACGGGATGGTGATAACTGCGGTAATCCGCTCACCCGCTTCGGCCTCTTCCAGCCGGCGCGCCATGGCTGGAATGGCGGTTTCATCACCGACCATCACCCAGCGGTCAATGTTTCCAGACACACGTTTCGACCCGCGCGGCCCTGCAACAATGGCGGTCTCACCGACCTCTACATCCATCGCCCACTTTGTAGCAGGCCCTGCAAGATGAAGCGCAAAATCGATCTCGAGTTCACCGGCTGAGGCATCATAGCGGCGCGGCGTATAGCTTCGCATCACCATGTTTCCGGCCTCATCAGGCACGATCATTTTGATGTTATCGTCGGCGCCCGGCGCGTTGAACCCTACCAGTTCATCACCCTTCACGACGATGCGGAGCATGTTCGGGCTGACATGATATTTTTCGGACACAATCAGATTGCGCTTCACCGGTTCAAGACGCACGCGCTCTACGGTAGGTGTCGGACGGTCTTGAGAATCAATCAGCTGAGACATTGGGTTCCTTTCGAATGCGGTCATGGCCGGTCTTCAGGAACCAATATTAGTAATAGCAATTCGTTATTGCAAGTCATTCTCAACTAAAAAGTCGAAAATCCCACATCTGGTGCAACGCTGCGATCAGGAAAACCAGCCGAGATCGAGCCAGCGGGACGCAAGACGTGTCACCAGAATAAACGACCCGATAAGGCCCGAACTCGCGAGCAGAATAACGATACCATCGCGCGCCATCAGGCCGAGCCCGAATACCAGAATGGTCAGCCCCGGCAGAACCGGCCCGAACGGTACCAAGCCCAACGGAAATGTCACCAAAGCTGCGGTAACGCACATAAGCGCAACGACTTGCAAAAACGGTTTACGTGTAAGGAAAGACAGGCGCGGGCGCAGAATTCGGTCGAATACTTCAGCCCAGCCGCGCGCCCCTTTCGCACCAGCCAGAAGGTGTTCCCGATTAAATTTGAATTCGAGGATCCTCTTTGGCACCCAGGGACGCTCAAAGCCCAGAACGATCTGGCCGGTAATCAAAAGCGTCAGCAATGCCACCAGCCATGTTGCGCCCGGAATGATTGTGAGCGGGCTGACCGAGATAAACCCCAGCAGCATGATCAGCGGACCATATGAGCGCGGCCCCACAATCTTCATCAGACGGACGACAGACACCGTATCGCCCTCAGTCTCTTCGACAAGGCGATCAAACAAACGGCAAAGCGTGGAAGGATTTGTAGCGCTCATGAACCCACTTCGTTCAGATTTGAAAGGCTCTGTCCACCGGGCGAGCCTGAATGCCGTCAGGTTTGCTCTGCTTCGCCGAAGGTGTCAGCAACGCGCTTCAACATATCAGCGAGCTGGTTGATTTCAGCTTCGGTCAGCACCGCCTCAAGTCGGTCATTGATCTCGGCGAACGGGCCATTCACAGACTGGAGTGCGTCTCGGCCCGCGTCTGTCAGAGTGAGAAGCCATGTGCGCGCATCCGTCTTAGACCGCGCACGCGTCAGAAATCCATCCCGAACGAGCCGCGTCACCATCGCCGTCACGGCAGATTCATTGAGGCCAAGCTGGCTGGCGATCATACGCTGGTTACAACTCGCAAACCCCGCAACCACTGAAAGCGCCGCCGCCTGAGAGGTCGTCAGCGGCCCGGCTTCCTGCACCAGCCGGTCGGCCGTTTTCTGAACGCAGTGGCTTGCGGCCTGCAGTTTTTGATAAACGCGTGCGCGACGTGCTGAGGACATGAGTGCACTCCTGAAAAGGCTTCACTCATGAAGCAATAGCATGATTCCTTTACAGCTTATTTCCGCCCGAAATACCCCACTTTGTTTGTGAGATATTCCGCCTCAGTGGCACTCTGTAACATATTAGAGGCCCCTAAAATATGTTACTCAGATCGGTGAGGAGTTATTCTTATGGAATTCGACGCGCTGATCCTGTCGCGACTGCAATTTGCTTTTGTGGTCGCCTTCCACATCATGTTCCCTGCTTTCACCATCGGCCTTGCTGCCTTCCTGGCGGTCGCAGAGGGCTTGTGGCTGTTCACGAAGAAAGAGGTGTTCAAGCGCCTCTATCTGCACTGGGTGAAAATCTTCGCCCTCGCCTTCGGTATCGGCGTCGTATCCGGCGTTGTCATGTCCTACCAGTTCGGCACGAACTGGGCCGTCTTCTCAGACAAGGCAGGCAGCGTGATCGGCCCGCTTCTCGGCTATGAAGTCCTGACGGCCTTCTTCCTCGAAGCGACCTTCCTTGGTGTAATGCTGTTCGGCTGGAAGCGCGTTGGCCCGACACTCCACTTCGTCGCCACATGCGCCGTGGCTATCGGTACGTCTATCTCTGCCTTCTGGATCCTGTCCGCGAACAGCTGGATGCAGACACCTGTGGGCTTCGACATTGATCCTGAGACCGGCAACTTCTTTGCGACAGACTGGTGGGCGGTGATCTTCAACCCGAGCTTCCCGTCCCGCTATGTTCACATGATGCTAGCCGCATTCATTACGACTGCAGCCGTTGTTCTGGCTGCCGGCGCGTATCAGGTGATCCGTGGCCGCGTGACGGAGCCGACCCGCTGGCAAATCCGCATGGCGTCCGGCACGCTGCTTCTGCTCATGCCGCTGCAAATCTGGGCCGGTCACTGGTCTGGCGAAGTTGCCCACCATTACCAGCCCGCCAAAGTGGCTGCGATGGAAGGCTGGTGGGAAACCAGCGACGTTCAGGGCACCATCCTGTTTGCGATCCCGGATGCCGAGAACGAGCGCAATATTGCCGAGATCATGATCCCCGGCACCAGTCCTTATCTTTTCAATACTGATGAGCCGCTTCAGGGGCTGAACGCCTTCCCTGAAGATGAGCGGCCACCTGTCTTCCCTGTCTTCTGGTCCTTCCGCATCATGGTCGGCGCGGGCATGATCATGCTGTTCATGGGCGGCTGGGGCGTCGCGCTCTGGGCTATGAAGCGTATCGAGAAGCCCGGCCTCTTCCATTGGCTGGCAGTTCCAAGCGGTGTGCTAGGCTTTGTGGCGGTTATCACCGGCTGGATCGTCGCCGAAGTCGGTCGCCAGCCCTACACCGTCTATGGCTTCCTTCGCACCGAAGACAGTATCTCACCCGTCGAACCGGCAGCCGTTGCTACATCGCTGATTGTCTTCATGGTGGTCTATGCGATCATCTTCACCGCAGGCGTCATCTACATGGCCCGCATCGCAACACGCGGCTTTGACGACGACCCGACCGATCCACCCGTTCGCGAACACCGCGCCCCCGGCTCTGCGCTTGCATCCGTTACAGACAAGGCAGAGGAGGCCTGAGCCATGGATTACCCACTTATCTGGTCTTTTCTCATCGCCACGGCGGTCATGCTTTACGTCCTTCTGGACGGGTCCGACCTTGGCATTGGCATTCTGACGGCATTTGCGAAATCTGACGAAGAACGCAATCTGATGACGGCCACAATCGAGCCCGTCTGGGACGGTAATGAGACCTGGCTTATTCTGGGCGGCGGCGGCCTGTTTGCGGCCTTTCCGCTAGCCTACGCCATTCTGATGCCAGCCTTCTATATTCCGGTTCTTCTCATGCTCGCCGCGCTCATCTTCCGCGGCGTCGCGTTCGAGTTCCGCCACAAGGCCGTCCGTAAAACGACACGCCATTTCTGGAATGGCGCCTTTTCCTACGGGTCTCTGTTCGCAGCCTTTGCGCAGGGCCTGATCCTTGGCGGTTTCATTCAGGGCGTCAGCGTTGATGGGCGCAGCTTTGCGGGTGGCACATTCGACTGGCTTACACCTTTCACACTGCTCGTCGCAGTCTCCGTGGCCGGTGGTTATGTCCTTCTCGGCTCATCCTGGCTGGTTCTGAAAACGGAAGGCAGCCTGCAAAAATGGTCACGCGCCTGGGCACGCCGGTCTTCCCTGTTTGTCGCTCTGGCCATGGCAGCGATCAGCCTGGCAACGCTTTCCATCGATCCGCGTGTGACCGAACGCTGGGGCGTGACAATGCAGGCGATCGACTTTGGCAAATTCCTGCCGCTCGCGCCTATACCTCTGCTTGCTGGTCTCTTGCTTGTCGCGCTCTGGCGGGATCTCAGCATTCTTGGTGACAAAGCGCCTGACTGGCGTCCAATGGTGCTGTCTGCAGCGCTCTTTCTGACCGGCTATCTCGGCCTTGGCATTAGCCTGTTCCCGTATCTTGTGCCGTTCGAGCTCACAATTTGGGAAACCGCAGCACGGGATAATGCGTTACAACTTATGTTGGTCGGCGCATCGATCATGCTGCCGGTCATTCTGGCATATACAATCTACGTCTACTCCCTCTTCTGGGGAAAAGTAGACCCGGAAGAGAGTTATCATGACTAAGATCTTTGAGCCTGTTGGTCCCGAAGACAACACAGAAAGCAAACCCGCCCCTATCGCGCCGCGTATTGCGTGGTTCATGGGCATCGCCGTGACAAGCGGCGCGGTGGTTATCCTCGCCGCTTACATTCTGCGCGGACTTCTGGGGCTCTAAGCCCCGTCCACGCAGGCCGCGAGGTCTTTGCCATAGAGTTCAATGAAGCGGGAGAACTCATCCTCAAATGCCGCGATATACGCTTCGTGCATATTGAGGTTGAGCGTCGTCATACCCCGTGCAGCGACGTAAATCCCGCGATTGAGCATATGCAGATGGAAGAGGCGCTTAAACTCGCTCGCCCCTGTAACATCGAGGTCTGAAGGATGAGTGATATCCCCGTCATTCAGATGCAAATTCATGATCGAGCCGTGGCCGGTCGCCTGCACCGGCACACCAAGGCCCCGCGCAGCTTCGTTCAGCGTTTTACGCAGCTTATCGCCGCGCGCATTCAGGCGAACCGCCTCTTCTTCAGTGAAATAATCAGACAGGCCTATATACCCGCCAACCATGGATGCCACGTTGTTATTGAACGTTCCGCCGTGTGGAAGGTACGCATCATCTGAAGCCGGATCAAAGCGCGCCATCAGATCGCGCCGCCCTGCCAGCGCCCCCATAGAGAAACCACCCCCGATATATTTGCCGAGCGTAGTCAGATCGGCCTGAACACCCAGAACGCCTTGCAGACCAGCAGGACCGAGACGCGAGGTCATCACCTCGTCAAAAATCAGAACGATGGCGTGCTTATCCGCCATCTCTCGCAGCATTTGAAGAAACTCGGTCTTTGCCGGAATGCAGCCCGCTGCGCCAAGCATCGGTTCTACAAGTATCGCGCCAAGCTTGGACGCGTTTGCTTCAATCAGCGCGCGCGTGCCTTCAATATCGTTATACTCGGCGAGCGTTATATCAATCGAGATATTGAGCGCATCGCGCCCTTCCATGAGCACCAGAGAGCTGCCGTGATACGCGCCTGAAAACGCCAGAACGCCTGCGCGGGTTGTCGCATTGCGCGCCAGTCCAAGCGCGAGAAGATTGGCTTCGGTACCAGAATTACAAAAACGAACCTGCTCAAACCCGAAGCGCGAGCACAGCAGGCGCGCCAGCAAGTCTTCATGCCGCGTCGGACCGCTGAGCAGTGTGCCATGGCGTGCAACTGCATCCAGCACGCGGCGTGTCATGCCATCATCATGGCCGTAAACACCGGCCGAGTACTCGCCAACGAAATTCAGATAGCCGTGCCCATCTACATCATAGACGCGGCCCTTGCTGCCACGTTCGATCGTTAGCGGAAATGGCGAATAGTAGACGGTAGAGCGTGTCGTACCGCCCGGCATACAGCGCTTGGCGCGGCGGAACTGTTCCTCGCTGCCTGGATTGCGAGTGCAATATACCTGTTCTTCACGCTGGATCGAATGTTTCAGAACATCCAGCCCGTAAGTCATATCCACTTTGTGTTGCACTGCCATTTGCGAAACCACCCACTATTCGCGCGAGGGTTTCACATCGCCGGACTCACTCAGTTGCGGCAATCTCTGGGGGTGTCAGAGACAGTCACAAAACGCATATGCCTCATTTCTGGCAGGGTAAGGTTAAATCCGAAGCGCGTAATTATCAGTCAAAGGCATAACGTTCCAACGCGTCATAACTCATCTGGAATGATAGGGGCTCGCCGCGACGGTTAAATTCAATCCGGAAAAGACTTTCATAATCAGCCTCATCGAACCATGGGCCTTCGTCGCGCCCTGTCAGCATAGCCGCAAGAACCGGCGTCGTGTTCGAATGGCCGAGCACCAGTATTGTGCCAGACGAATTGCGAAGCGTGTCAGCGAATTCTTCCATTGCGTCGAGATCATAGATCTGGACTTCGAGGCCTTCTGCGTTTGCTGCTGGCGCGGCCGTTGCGCGAGTGCGACGCGTATCTGACGACCAGACGGCGTCCACGCCAAGTTCCTCCATTATCTCACCAAGGCGCGCGGCGCGCGCTTCGCCCTCCGCGGTGAGCAGCGGATCAGTGCCCGCCTCCTTTTCAGCATGGCGAACCAGAAAGATCGTTGGACCGCTTGCGAAAGCGTTTTGCAAACCGGGCGCAGTGCAGGCTGCCACGAGCATCAGGCTTGCAAGCAGAACCTGTAATCCCGCACGTTTCATCTTCGCGATCATGTAATTGTCCCGGCTTTTCTGTTAATCCTCATGCCCAAAATGAATAAGCATTATTCCATTATTAGGCAGATTCGGTTATCCTGACCTTCAAGCACCCATGTGCGGGCCTTCCCGCATGTGAGAATAGATAAAGCCTAAGGAGGATACAATGAGCGACGTGACACTGTCTGACGCACATACCGAACGCGAAACATCAGAACGGATAGATGACCCGATCACCGTGCAAGACTGGGCGACCGCAATTATCATGGTTGCAGGCGGATTTGCCGTCTGGGGATTACTGGGCTTGATGTTCTCCGGCGGCCTTCCGGGCGCTTGACCCCTGTAACATATAAGACTTAGTGCTTATTTGACATTTTGGTGAAACTCGCGCATAACGCTAAACATACACACCTCACACAAGAGGCGGAGGAAACAATGAATCAAACAGCGTCCCCTCCGGCATATGTACCCGTCAGTCGTGCGGACGAACGCAAAGCTGATGGAAAATGGAGCGTCCGCCGCACCCTGTTCTTTTGCCTTCTGGTGAACGGACTTTTCTGGGGCGGTCTCGCGTATGTTTTGATGCGCTTCTTTGCCTGAGCGAAAAATTTTATATACCCCAAATCAGAAACACCCGGCCTAATGGCCGGGTGTTTTTGTTTTGGACGTCTCTAAAAACAGCTCCCAGCGGCGAGCAATCGGCTAACACCTAAACCCGCCTCCAGGTTGCGCCGCCTGCGCCGTCCATAATCTCGATACCTTCGGCCTTCAGCTCGTCACGAATACGGTCAGCTTCAGCCCAATCCTTATTCTTACGGGCATCCAGACGCGCCTGAACGAGGCCATCAATGCGTGCATTGTCGTCGCCATCGCCGCCCTGCTCCCACTCCATCGGCGTTTTGGAGAGAAGGCCAAGCGCCTGACCGGCGTCGAACATCATATTACGGACGGTTTCCATCGCCTGCTCGTTCTTCTCGTCAGCCGCTTTATTCGCTTCGGACGCCAACGCGTTGAGCTCGGCAAGAGCCAGAGGCGTGTTGAGGTCATCCATCAGCTTGTCGCGCACGCCATGGCGGTCATCGGCCACCGGCTTGCCGTCACCCCAGACGCGGCGATACGCGCCATAGATCCGGTCGAGCGTCGTCTTGGACTGTTCCAGCAGATCACGCGTCCAGTCGAGCGGTGCGCGATAATGACCAGACAGCAGCGCATAGCGCAGCACTTCGCCCGGCCAGTCTTTCACCAGATCATGCACCAGTTTCACATTGCCCAATGACTTGGACATTTTCTCGCCTTCCATGTCGAGGAAGCCGTTATGCATCCAGTAATTGGCCAGCGTCTCACCATGCGCGCATTCTGACTGGGCAATCTCGTTTTCATGGTGCGGGAATTGAAGGTCGACGCCGCCGCCATGAATGTCGATCG